>Ga0194130_10008778_pt1 | contig 10645 bp, 36 predicted proteins | sample TA2KigsurfametaG_FD_160084 | JGI IMG/M metagenome (GOLD analysis project Ga0194130, IMG submission 160084) | Freshwater microbial communities from Lake Tanganyika, Tanzania - TA2015050 Kigoma 12 surface | ecosystem: Environmental > Aquatic > Freshwater > Lake | place: Tanzania: Lake Tanganyika... | reverse complement strand
CCTCTCTCTGCCCAAGTCATATTGTAGTTTTGAAAGATCCTATAGTTTGACATTTTTCTTTTTCTTTTTGATTTTGTATTTGATAATTCCTGGGGCAATATAATATAATTCTATTTCTTTCATAGCTTTATCCAAGTTGCATTAATCTCTTTGAGAAAGCTCGTTGCACCTTTGTATGTAGGCCAATAACTAGGTTCATCACAAGGAGGATTTACCCTCTTGAGTCTCCATACCTTCTTACCTGCGTAAGATTTAATCCTATCACCAAATAGATATGGGTTATGATTAACTACTGGCATTACTTCGTAGTGGTGGTTCATTTAACTAATATACCGCAGATTAATTATATGTCAATAGTGATTCAAATAAATATAAATAGCCGCAAAAGCTATAATAAGAAAAGCTACTATTGTATCACCTGTTATCATATATTTTATTTATTAAGATGTCTTGGCATATTACATCAGTATTATTTAGTATTTGAATAGCAAATATCATATTACAAATGGTAATACTAATCCTACTATAACTAATCCAAATGCTATCCACACAAAACAATCAACAATGATCTCGCTCATCAGAGATCCTCGTCATCTGATTCAATATTAATAATATCAAAGTTATAATCAACTTCATCAAAATTAACATCAGAATCTTCTGCTCTTTGCAAAGCAAGTTCTTCTGCCTCGCCAATAGATTCGGCTTCGACTTCGATCTCTGCTTCGCCAATTTGATTTCGTTGAATTGTTATCTTATATTTTTTTAAGGTGTCGCTCATAGGTCTAATATAACCTAGATAAAATTAAAGTCAATTTAAAAATTTAAATAATACTTGATCGTCTTTGCTTATATGTTTTTCTTCTATCCAATGAACATAATACATATCAGAATATATTTGATATCTAATATTATAATCCCAATTATATTTAGCTTGTCTTATATTTGTTATTTCGCCTTTTTCTATTTCGTTATTCCATTTATTATAATAGAATATTATTTCACCAATATTAAACACAGGATCTTTCACTATTTAGATTACACATAATAAAAAATATGGTTTCGGCGACACCAAAAAACGCTCACAGGATATATGGGTTGTGTCCGTATTCCACAATGGAGCAACCGTCCAATCTGTGATTAGTGTGGAAAAGAACTACAGGGAACGAGAGAAATATACGGCGCCTCGCTTTCTCCCTTTGCACCCTCTCGCAACCGAGAGTTTGCCCTGTATTAGTTACTATATTATTTTTTTAAAACTTTGTCAAGTGTTTCTTCTAGTTTTTCCATAGTGAGTTCAAGAAAATTCCCAACGATGCAGATAATATTATTGCAATCTCCATAATCTAGATTTTTCTCCATTTCTTTTTTGCTCATACATCCTATTATACATCAAATACAATATTTTGTAGAACTATTTTTTTCAAACGGCGGAAGTTTTTCGATACTTCCAAACGATTTGCTATAACGGAAGCAACAACCGATGACTCACCACGACCTCACTAAACTAAACTAATTCTAATTCAGCGTCAAGTTTTTTGGTTTGTCCCATCCATTTTTCTGGCATAATGTGTTTGAACCAGTCTTGCATAGATGGGATTCGACCCAAATCTTCTAGGATATGCTGTTCGCCAACCCAACGAGTAGGAATATGTTTGCCGTTGGTAGATAATCTGATTGTCTTACCAAATATCCTCTCACACATAAATATTCCCTCGGCGTGATGTCTTAATGCACGATGACGAAAATCTGCCATCATCATTTTGCTCTCATCAAACCAATAGTGGATTGCTTGATAATCTGATGCTACTCCTCCCCACTTCTTTACTGAAGATAAAGAATGATGATAAGGATTAGCCATTAGAAACTCTCCGAAGTAGAGCGAACGCTCTCGACTCTCTCGTTGAACCGAAGATCAATCCTACGGTTAAGAATATCAAATGTGAAAGTGCCATAGCTACCTTCGTTGATCTCCCAACCAGCGTGATGAGCAGATAACCTGTCATAGCATATCTGCTCTACTAGTTCTCCAAAGTCTCCTTCTCGCTCTGGCTTTTCTTCAAAATCATTGGTCTTTTGATTCCAATAATGACCAGCTTCTAGCTTTGAGCCTAGGACTTTGCCTTCTGGCTCTACTAGATTATTTTCTTTTCTATCAAAGTATTCAATAGAATCAATTTGACCACTATCGCCACTACCATTAAAGTTAGCTACAATAGAAAATACTTTAGTATTCTGGAGAGCATCAAACAATGCTGTTGCATTATACTTTGATCTCTGTGCTTTACTATTTTGTTCTTTTTTGAATTTTACCATAATCTCTGCCATTGATGGTATCTTAATTTTTTTGGTTTTGCTCATAACTAGAGCATACCACAAACTAAAGTTTCGTCAAGACTTCTTCTTTTTTTTCTTTTTGAATAGATTAAAGATATCACACTTATAATCATAAAGAGTACTTGTTACCCAATATAAACTATACATTGATATCCATAATACTAGTGCAACTGCTATTAATTTGATCATATTATTTTATTTATTTAGTTTAGTTAATTTAATTTTTGAATATTTATTATAAGAACCAAATCGATTTATTTTATTTACTCTAAGATATTTCTTATTTCGCCTCTTAAAATTCTTATATCTTTTATTTATTTTTTGTTTCTTATTTAGCCAATAATGAATTGGCGTTGTATTAATATAATAGTATTTACTTCTAATATAGCCAATAATAGGTATAATACTAATTACTATAATAGTAGTTAAAAACAAATAAGCATATAGTTGATTCATATTATTCAGTTTATTTTACTTTATTTATTTAGTCAATACTTATTTATAAGTGTGGTTTTAGTTATTTGGAAGGGGTCTAGCATATAACAGGATCACCACAAACCTTGAGCATTCACGGCTAATTTATATTAACTTAAATACTTTATTTTGTCAAGAAAAAATCGCAAATAAACTTAAAAAGAATTAAACTATTCAAAAGTAATCATCATTATTTTCTATATTTTGTTTTGCTTTTTTAGTTATTTTCCATCCTAATAAGTCTAATAAGTATTTAAAAGAAGGAGGATCTTTTAATTCTTGTAATATATTTTTATCTGTTATATTTCTTGCAAAGATAAGTTTCATAGGATTAATAGATAATCCATATTCATTATCTGCTATATTAACTGCTATAAAATTGCCGTTGTATTTTATTAATATATACTTATTTTTACTTTCACCAGTCACAAATATTTGTTTATTATAGTATTCTTTCTTATCTTCATTAGTTATCTTTACTTTATTTAGATAAAAATCGGCACTAGTTAAAGTTATTTTATTTTTAATTTTAGTATATTCTTTCTTATTTACTATTACCCAATCATCTTTTATGAATTTAGGATTAGTATAACTATTTAATAGTAAATCTACCTCATCTTTAGCTAGTTTATATAACATACATAGTATAATAGATAAAAAAAGAAATTATTTTAAAATATTTTACTTGACTTATTTGTAATTATAAATTATAGTCAAACCCCTTTAATACCATTATATTTATTATATTTGTTCTTTTTCTTTATCTCATTCCAGCTAATATACAGAGAGTTCTTGATATAAAGATAAAAATAAACTAAAGCAAGAGGAATAGCTAATCCTATAAAGAGCAATATCCCTAATAATAATAATATAGGCTTAATTTGATAGTTTCCTATGCTCATTTCTATACCTAACAAAGAGTAAAAATGCTGATTCATAGCCCTTTATAATATATACCTATTATTTATCTCCTCTACGCTTAATATACTCTTTAATATACCTTAAAACAAGCAGAATCTTTACAGATATAGCGAAAACTGATAACCCTATCAATAACACAGCAAAAGAAGCTAATAAAAATAGCCCCGAAATCAACAAGTTGTCTCCTCCAAAGTAAAAATACATATTATTTTTTTTTAAATAAATCTTTTATGTATTTTACTATTTTCTTCTCTAGTCTTACAATAGCATACCACATACCAGCAATCCATCCCATTACAATAGAAACAATAGCAAAAAATCCTTCTACGAAAAATTCTACTATCATAGATATAACCTATTACACACAATTAAAGTCATTTATTCCAGTTGCTTAATACAAAAAATATACCAAAAATTGCTACTAAAATTAATACAATGTTCAAGATTAATCGCCTTGTATCATACTAGCTACTACTATAAATAGAACTATAAAACAGATAATAGTTAAGCCTTCTATTAGGTTCATTTTCGAAACTCAATATATAAGCATATAACAAGCATAACTATCATAGCTACAATAATAAGATTCATTCTTTTATCCAGCTTAATAAATCTTGAAGCTCGCTCTCTACTGCATCTAATATATTAGCGTCTATCTCTAATTTTCTCTCTCTAATATCTTTTTGAAGAATCTCAATCCTATCTTCAATGTTTTCTATGATTTGTTTGGCTGTTCTCATTTCTTAATCCATTTTATTATATTTTCTAGTTGATTAATAACCAAAACATTATAGCCAAAATCACTATCATTAGTAACAATCTTATTATCTTTTTTTAGTTGTTTTATCTTACTTTCTAGCTTTTTAAGTATATCTTTGGTATGTTTCATATTTTCTTTAATACTTTAATTAAATCTTTTTTGCTAAAGCCAAATTTTAGAACACTTTTAAGAACGGAGATGAGGTAATTTTCTTCTCCTTTTCTTAACTTATTATTCTTTTTAGCCATTTTTTACTTCGCCTTTCCTAACGGCTTATATTTTATTCTTCCTTGCCGTTTTCTATTTCTTCGGCCACTTCTTCCCTATAATTTTCTATTTCTTCAATAACATCTTCTGGAGAAAGGTTATGAAAGATAATATCCACAAGCTCATCTACCGACATATCAAAATAAATATCATAGATATGGTTTTGCTCATCTTCTGTGCAAGTTTCAAGAAATTCGTGGATTGTTTTGTATTTTTTACTCATATAAATAGTCTATGTTTTTTTTAAATTTTGTCAATTTAAATTGTTTCTCCTAGACCTTCTCTATAAGAGTTTAGAATATTAGCTAATTCTTTAGCAGAGCTTCTTCTTAAAAGTTCGTCTATTAGTTCTGATTTTGGAACATCATCATAAAACTCAAGTATAATGCTTTTATCTTCTATGGGTAGTCCTTTATAATAATCAAAACCAGACTTCATACATTAATATCTTCATTAAAAGGTGAATTATCTAATAAATCTATAATTTCATTCGCTTTTAGATAGTCTTGATAAGAAGCAGAAGCGGATTTGCTTGAGAGCAAGAGGCTTACAGCAATCTTAATTTGTTCTTCGGTAAAGGTCAAAGTTTTAGTTTTCATTTAACTCCATCTCATTTATTAAATTCTGCTCTATTTGCTCTTTAATATTCTGCTCGTGGCTTTCACTATCAACATATTCAATAGCATAGTCCCAATCTTTATTTTTAATTTTTTTATCAAAACTAGTCTCAAATTCATCTTTTGCAAAGTAGATAACATAGAGCAAGTCTTTATCTTCGTAGTAATCATTTAACCTTTTGACTAATTCTTTTTTAGTATATACTGACATAAATCTCCTTATACATTATACCAAGGAGTCTTGGCATAAAGTTCTACTTTCCAGTTTTTAGTAATCCAATCAGTAATTTGACTTATCCAGTAAGATGAAGTCATTTCAAAAAGATCACGCTCAATTCTAATCCTATCAAAGCTATAATAGATATATTGATTAACCAATGTGTTATCATTATAATCTAAAATATCAATCTTGATATTAGTTAAAGTCTTGGGAATTGAAACACGAATCTTACCACCAACCGCATACTCACCGATCTTGAATGTTTTTGTCATAGACCGAATATAATTTAAATTCAAAATAAGGTCAATATATTTTTTCTACAAAGTGGATTGCTTCTTCTCTGATATACCAATCCCAATTATCACCAACAACTACTGCATAATGTTCGCTATTTGGAACGCTACTAATCTTACCATAAAATTGTTGTCCATCAATCTGAAACATAACTTCTTTACCCACATTTCTTTCCATTATTTCTATTTTAGCTTTATCATTTGTATGGGTATCAGCAGTTTGTGGATACTTTGCATCATAATCTATCTGATTTGCGTTCATCTTTTATCTCCGCTTCCGCTTATTTTACCTCTATTCATACGATCTTGAAGTTTAGCTAGATTAAGTGTTGCAACATCTTCAAGATTAACACCAATCTCATCTGCGATATTAGCACAATACCAAAGCACATCTCCAAGTTCGTCAAAGATTTCTGCTTTAGCTTTCTCCTCTAAATTGCCATTGTTATCTCTCATAATTTTCTTGACTTTGTTGGCAACTTCTCCAGCCTCGCCAGCTAATCCTAAAGCAGTATAATACAGCCCTTGATTTTTAAATACTCTTGGGTAAAAAGCAGTTCTACTAGCATTAGTCTGATAGTTATTAAATGTCATTTCTTTTTAGAGATTTTAATAGTGTCCAAGCCTTTAAGTAAAGCATTATTAAAACCAATATTTACATACTGGTCATCAGTAATTGTTTGCTTTCCAAAATTAAGAAAGTAATCTTTAATAGTATCGCCCATATCTACTTTAAGATCATAGTGAGCTTTTTTGATAAACTTACCTACTTTAAGATAGTAAGGGTCGCTTTTAGATAGTTTATTGGTATTTTTTTTCATAGTTCATTTGTCTCTGTATTTGTTAATGGAGCAATAGCATTAAAATCATCCCAATCAGTTGAATCTTTTTCAACAGGGCAATCATCTACAATATCTAAATGTCCATCAAAATGAAATCCTGCACCTCGAAGAAAATCCTCAAATTGAGAGCAAACTTCTTCTATGGTATCAGCTTCAAATTCGTGAGTAATCTTGACGGCACTATTGCTTCTATCAACTCCATCTGGAACGAAATTAGATGTAAAAGTATATTTACTCATTGTTCAATCTCCTCATACCACACTCTACAATGTTCTGAAGCAAAGTCAATATCTTTTTCTGGATAACCACTATTTTTTAGGAAAGTTTTTAAGTCTCCATCTTTTTTCTCATCGTATGGTCTAGGAAAACCATATTTCCAACCAGAAGGCGGGTCAATAAATTTAACCTTTGATCTCATATCTCTTTTTACGATCTTTTCCTTTTTGTGTCAAGAGTAATTTACCTCTCATCTTCTCAAACTTTTTAATTACAATAGGATTATCTACATTTCTTAATGCCATATCAATAGCATAGATAAGAGAAATCTTATCATCAGAAGATAGATGATTTAATTGAGGAGTTTGTTTATACATCTTGTTTGCTCCAATATCCTTTTATATCTAAAGTTGAAGGTTTTTGCAAGAAAAATAAAGAATTATCTAGTTTATCTTCTATTCTTTTTAATCTTTCAGAGATTTGTTTAAGAGCATATTTTGAAAGTTCTTTTTTATTTTTTCTTAAATCTTTTATTTCTTTTTTAGAAAGTTTGTTTTTCATATTAATACTTTGTGCTAAAAATTCTTACTTTAGCATTAGGGTCATTATAGCCATTATCCATAGTATTATATTTACTATTATAGAAATCTTGTGCATCTTCGCTCATACCAACAGGAAACCAACCTTCTTGCTCTTGCACCTTATCTACATTTGCACAACCTATCACAAGAAAAGCTATAAAAATCCAGAATAAAAGACTTAAAAAAAGAACAAAAAATTTAGCGGGATTCCACATCATTTCTTAATCCTACGCTTTGTGCTATAATTTTATTTTCTTTAATTTGGATTACTTCTGCAACGCTTAATCTCGCATCTTGGCAAGGTGAAAAATTGCAAAACCAAGCTATAAAAAATATGTCTATTGGACACCACATAAAATTACTTTATATTAAATTTTTATATGATGCAAGTTATTTTTTGTATTTTTTATTTTTAAAATCTAATTTTTTGTTTTGTGCTGAATTAGTTTGCTGAACGATTTTTCTTCCTTCAACAAGATTTTTTAGCCAACGCATCGTAGGTAATATACGAGAATACTCCTCTCCAACAAGAGGATATAATCTATCGTATGCGTCTTTTGCACTTACTTTTTTATTTTTTACATTCTGTTTTGTTTGAAAATTCATAAAAAATATAATAGGATACTGGAATTGAACCAATATCCTATTATTAATTACTTGGCCGAGACAGAAACTACTGAACCACCAGTTTTATTAGCGAAACGCTTACTGGCGATCTTCGCACCACGAAGGGTAGGATAGCTCTTTGGAGCTACAACTACCTGTCCATTGGTAGCTTTTACTGACCAAGTGTATTGTGTTTGAGTTGTATTCATATTGTTTATAATATATTATATTTGAATATATGTCAATATATTATTTAAGATTTTTGTTAAATTTTTCTTTATTACCTTCTTCATCAGCATCTTCTCTGTTAAAGATAGGTTTTTTGCTTTTAAATTTACTCTTTTTGGTATTACCCCAAGGATTCATACCAGAGTTTTTGATAGTTGAGACTATCTTCATTACTTCTTTTAGTTCTTGTTTTGTTAGTGCCATATAACTATATATTAATATAAAGTCTTAAAAAAAGCAACTAAAATAGAAATAAAAAAGATACATAGTATTAGCTCTGGCATCTTGTTATGATACAACGAATTATAACTTTTATCAAGTTTTATTATTTTTATTTATCCATCTATCTCTATGATGAACAACCCAATCCAACAAAGCCCATTCAAATCCTACATCTTTACCAGCTTTTTCGCTTTCAATCCATTTATGTCTTAATATTTCTTCTCTTTCTGCTAAAAATCTTTTATAAAGATTTGTGTTTCTAATTTCAAAATTCATTTTTTACAAGAGCATTTTAAATTACACTTACCGCAACATTTTTTTTTGTAAGATTGACAACCAGAACAACCACATTCTATTTTTAAGTCTTTCGCAAAATTAAAAGCATATTTAATTGCTTTTAAAATTTTATTCACTTATTTTTTTGCTTTCTTTTTCTTTTTTTTCTTGGGTTTTATTTCTATTTCTTCAATTTCTGCAAATTCTTTTTCGATATCTTTTGTTTCTTTGTAAAATTTAATTTTATCTTGGATAACCCACACAACATCTTCTATTTTCCACTTAATTTTTTCTATAATATCAGATAGCCAGTTCATAGTAAACCTTTAATACAACCAAGGCCAAAACCTAGTAAAGATGTCATAATTATCGAGAATAAATGTATTTCCATAAAACCTTCAAATATTATTACACATAAAAATTATTTCTTAACATTTTTTTTATTATATTCAATAATATCGTCTAAATACTTATTTATCATAGCTTTAATTGTTCTTTCTTTCTCTAAATCTTTATGAAAATATTGCTTTTCTAGGCTCAAAAGCTCGTTACGCCAATGATTTAAAGAGGCAGTATGCTCTATTAATAAGGTCATTTTCTTCTTTGGCATATTATATTATAGAGTTTTTAACTTCATTTTTCCATTGTCTTACTAATTTTTCTGTTTCAGAAAAATCATATTTTTTATCACTTTTAATTAAATAAAATGTTTTTTCTACTGATGTAATTCTTTCGGTTAGCTTAACGAAACCCTCCTTCAAATCTGACTTGGTTAAAAAATAATAACTTTGAAGGTATGGACTAGTGCCGTTTTTTTCTGAAATATTTTGGGTTAATAAATATCCACCTTTATCGTCTTTTTGACAAAGAATTACATTTAAATATTTATGTTTTTCGTATAGGTCTTTAAAAGAATCAGAAAGACCTAAGTTAAAAATACAATTATGATAATATACGCCAAAGAAACTGACGCTATCATCTATAATCATATACTTATATTCTATCAAAAACTTTAATTTTTACAATCTTTGGATGAGTATTTGCGAATCTTTCTGCATCTTTTTTATGCAAGAAGAAAACATCTATAATAGGATATTTGCCACGACTAGCTTTTTTTCTTATAACATCTGTGCCAGTATCGTGAGCAACTCTAAAACCAAGATTAGGTATATAAAGTCTACTAAAATAAGGTATAATTCTAGGGTCTACTGCAACTGAAATATTAGGTTTAAGTCTCACGCCAGTAGAGCTTTGACGCTTTGCACTCCAACCATCTGTATCACCACCTTTTGCCCAATAAGTAGTGATACGAACCTTAATTTCTTTTTTGGGTATTGTAGATTTTACAAAGCGTTCTGTTTTAACGCATTTTGCTATAACTTTTTCGCCTGTTTGTGATGGTGCTTTAATTTCGTTGTGAAATAATCCCAACGAAACAACGCTAATCAGTATCATTCTGCATAGTATTTGCATAACTTGTCCTCCTGTAATTAAATTTAATTTAAATTGGAAAAATAGTCAAGCCAGATTAGCTTTTTCTGGCGACAGATAAACTCCTATTGCAATTATTAGTATTCATAGTAATATGATTACACCTATAACCTAGTATTTCTACCAAATTATAGGTGGAATCTTGTGATAGTTATTTCGTTACTAAGACTGATGTGCGTAGCTTGCTGGTCAATTTACGCTTATCAAATGATCTCCAATGACGAGCGTGTTGATTAACCTTGTCAAGCACCTTGCTTTCGCTGATGGTAATTGTTCCATCAGTATTATCAGTCATCT
>Ga0194130_10008774_pt1 | contig 10652 bp, 29 predicted proteins | sample TA2KigsurfametaG_FD_160084 | JGI IMG/M metagenome (GOLD analysis project Ga0194130, IMG submission 160084) | Freshwater microbial communities from Lake Tanganyika, Tanzania - TA2015050 Kigoma 12 surface | ecosystem: Environmental > Aquatic > Freshwater > Lake | place: Tanzania: Lake Tanganyika... | reverse complement strand
CCGGATTTCGCACGCATCAAAAAAGAGGTACAGCCTGAGATGGTGGCCATGTATCAGTCTGCAGTGGATCAGGAGAAGGTCTGGGCACGCTATCTGTTCCGCGATGGATCCATGATCGGACTCAACGAACAACTGCTATCCGATTATGTGGAATGGATCGCGAACAAGCGGATGACCGCGGTGGGCCTGCCTACTGCTTACAAAGGTGGTAGCAATCCTTTGCCCTGGACGGCCAAATGGATCGCGGGTGCCGAGGTGCAGGTGGCACCCCAGGAGACAGAAATCAGTTCCTATGTGATCGGCGGCACTAAACAAGATGTAGATTCTAATACACTAGCCGGGCTTTCCTTATAATGCTGACTATCTATTCAAAAACTGTTTGTCCATACTGCGTGAATGCCAAGAACTATCTCAAGAGCAAGAACATTCCTTTCCGCGAAATCAACATCGAAGATGACGCAGAAGCCAGAGAATTCATCACAGCACAGGGCCTGCGTACTGTGCCACAGATCTTCATGCACGGCAAGATATTTGTCGATGGCGGCTGGGCTGGTTTAAGTAAGATGACCGGAGAAGACATAATAAGTGAAATAGAACTCCGCAATTCTTTGCTTGACCAGACACTATGACAAAACAAATAGAAAATAATACCGTTTACACTTTCAAACTGCTCACTGGTGAGGAGTTAGTGGCAAAAGTCCTAGAACAATTGCCCGATCACATGATCATCGAACATCCCATACTCACCGTCTTGAGCCCACAAGGCCTACAGATGATGCCGGCCCTGTTTTCCGCAAATCAGGACAAAACTGTCAGGCTAAATAACACTAGTTGGGCCATGATCGCAGAATCTCGCGAGGATGTACGCAACAGTTGGATCCAGGCTACCACGGGCATCGCACCGGTCAGCAAGCAGATCATAACGGGTTAGCATGCCGCATAGGTTCGTGATCATGATCTCGGGCCGTTTACATGAGTTCCAGAGGTATGAAGACATACCCGGGAAATTCGATCATGTGATAGAATTCTGTCCCGAAATCCCGCCAGGCCCGCATACCCAGGAACAGCACGATGAGATCGATGCCTGGGTGCCTAAGTTTGAGAGATTGATGGAGATAGAACATGCCCGCAGCAGCGAGAAGAGGTGACGCCGGAGTACCACATTGCAGTGGTTATACCATAGCATCCGCATCCGGTGACGTGATAATCAACGGTCGAGGTGCGGCCCGCGTGGGTGACGTGTCTACTCCGCACCTCCGTCCTGGGGGTAAGACGTGTCCCGGACATGTAGCACCCATCTCCAAAGGCAGCTCCAGCGTGATCATCAATGGTCGGGCCGCGGCCCGGGTGGGTGATTCATTGGCCGGCTGCACACGGGTGGCCACCGGCAGTTCAGACGTGATCATAGGAGGCTGAATTGGCCTGTGGTGGTCCATTAAGTCCAGTAAGCATGATCGCAGGAGCGGGCCTGTTGTCTAACGTGGGCCTGGCAGCTCCTTCTGCACTGACTGGGGCACTTGGAAATTTCACCAGCCTGCCTATCACCAGCCAATTCAGTGGTATCGTGAGCAGTGCATCTGGCCTGCTCGGTGGTGGTACTTTGGACAGTCTCCGCACTCTGGGTGCCGATGTTTTTCCGGCCCTGACCAATGCCATACCCGGTGCCGGCCTGCTGTCGGGAGACATAGCTAGTGCGTTGAATGTGGTGGCCCCAGGAGGCATGGCCTCTGGTGGACTCACTGGATTGGTAGGAAGCATGACCTCCGGCATGCTCGGCGGCGGCGACCTTGGACAGTTTTCACAGATATTCAGTGCGGCCCAGGGATACTCTGGCATCGCCAATCAATTCCTCAACAGCACGCAAAACATAGCCGGATTGGCCTCCACGTTTGGACCATTGACCGGCGGCATGGACAGTCTCATGACCGGAAGTTTCAGCCAGGTATCTGAAGCCTTTGGTGCTCTGGGAGGGGATATGGGCAAATTGGGCAATCTTATCGACATGAACAATCTGCCTAATCTAGGTAATCCGTCAGCGTTGGTCGGGCAATTGGCCAATGCGGGAGGTCTGGTCCCTGGAGTGGAATCGGCATTGCGTTCAGCCGGACTGGACAGTGCGGCCATCACTGGGCTGGCCACCGGTTCGCTGCCCAATATCTCAAACACAGCCAACAAAGCACTGTATGAAGGCATGACCAAGATCACCGGAGGAGAACTGGCCCAGGTTAAAAACATCCTGGGAGTCACCACTCCAAATATCAACAGCATGGCCGATCTGTTAAATCCGGCCAAGATACTGCCAAACAGTTTCCCTAGCCTGACCATGCCTACTCCTGATGGACTACGCGGTATCTACGCTGATGTTTCTGGTACAGTAAATACGAACATCGAAAAATTCCTGATAGATCCCAAAGCACCTGCTTATACCGGCGATGATCCCATAGTGCGTGCCAGATTGGGCCTATCTCCCACGGTGACAGCATGACCACATACAATACCCTGAAAAAAATCATACCGCCCGACCAGGCCCTGGCCAACGAAGCATTGAGCCGTAGCCTGCGTCAAGTCAAGCAGATCTTCAATGCGGATCTACCTACCTTGAGCCAGGCCGTGAGCCAGTTAGAAAGCAACAAAGATCTCGATCTGATCAGTGCTCTCGACTCACCGCTGCCTGCCAGTGTGATCTCGGCATACAACACTGCTCTGGGAACCGGAACCGGCCCTGGCAACTCGATAACGACCAATGATGTGTTGGGAATCGCGTCTGGTAATACTACCGTGGCCGTGTTGCCCGTGGCTACCGATGTGTTGGTACAACTCAATTCTACCGGTGCACTTAACACATTGACCGGCAATGGTGGTACACCCAGTTCTTCCACCAACGGTGTTTATACCGTGATGCAATATGCTCTCAATGGTGCCTACACCACGGTCACTCCGGGTGTTTTCCCGGCACCAGACGAATACACTGTCACTATACCAGCACCGTTACCGGGGCAAGGCATATACGGACCGTCTGCGAGCCTGGGCAGCGTGATGGATGCAGCTTTCGTGAATCTCATAGCCAATGCCAACACACGCATCAACACGATCGCTTCCACCAATGCCAATCTCACACAACAGGCCAACGACAGTTATGTGGCCATCGCCACGCAGGCCGGGATCAACACCATCAATTGCCAGGCTGCAGAGATAGACATCGCCAACCTCGTGGCCAACATAGCCAATGCCAACCTCGTGGCCAACTCGACTTCTTCCGTGCTGAATTTTACCACACAGTTGCAAGATCTAGGACTCGATGTCACCGAAGGCGGAACCGCACAGTTCCTCGAACAGATAGCCGATACATCGACCCTGTCTGGACAAGCAGTGATAGCCAGCATGCGAGAAGGGCGTAACATAGCGGTACTCAATGCTGTGGGCATACAATTGGACACACAGTTGATCGATCTCAATCCCAACGAAACCGTGGCCAATAATCTGGGAGATGGGCAATACACCGTGCCCGAAGCCCGGGCCAATATCATAATCTAAGTTAGCACTTACTGATCTCCTGGTTGACCAATAATTCCCATTTCCGCTATAATTAGATATCATAAACGATAGGAGCCACAGCATGTCTAAGAAACACTTTGAACTGCTCGCCAAATACATCGACGCCATCCTAGATCCCCACGCACGCCTGCAGGCCGCCACAGCAGTGGCATCGGCCTGTCGAGAAGCCAACAGCAGATTTGATTCGGATCGCTTCTTCTACGCCTGCGGTGTTGGCCCCAAGCCTGCGAAGTAATCATGGCCTATCGCGTGTTCAAACATGGTCTGGAATATGGCCCACGAGAGGGACTGGAAGGTCCGTTCCACTACCCTAACGGCCGGGTCTTGTACTACGATCCACAACAGGGCGAATATTGGGACCCACGTACGGACTTTTTCGTACCTCGCGAAGATGTGGCTTTTTTGCAACAGAGTATATTTGACGCGGTCAGTGCCCACTGACCATCCTGTTTTGGGCGGTTGACCGAAAACGGCAATTTCGGCTTTAATTAGTTATAGTGGATAACAAGGAGATCGAGATGCTCACAGTAGAACTTTACAAGCGAGACCGCCGCACCCGTAACGGTGAGCGGTTGGTCAGGAAAGTGGATCATAGCACAGCAGACAGCGGGGCCTTGCACGAGGTGTACGCCAAACGGTATCCCTCCAGCCAGGGTTATCGTTTCCATGTGTGTGCCACCATGGTCACCAGACGCAATGCCCTGACCGGTGAGGAGTTCCAGGAACGCTATGACACACCTTATTATGCCTCACCCCGTAGCGAAACTTTTTGGAGTGCTTAAGATGACATTAGACTCATGGACCATGTTTAACCTCAGCAGAGAAGATCAGGCGTTCTTCCGGGCGTTCGCCAGCCCGGCCGCGGAATCCAGCATCGTCAAAGACGTGCCTATCGGGGCTTTGGCCGAGGCCAAGGCCGTGTTGGCCAGGATGCGTGCCTTGACCGGTCGCAAAACCTACGTCATGTTCCGCGGCAGGAAAAACCGCTATCACGGCCAGGCCACGACTTGGAAACAGGATGCCAACCGTTTTGCTGTGTATTTCCGTTAGGTTGACCAGGTATCCCCGTCCCAGTTATAATGTGGCCACAGTGAAAGAACAGGAGCAGAGATGAAGATCTTGATCACCACACAATACCGCGAGAACTACGGCACCGAGTCGGATCCCTACTGGAAATTCAAGGGTGGATCAGACTACTTCATCCCGGCTGTGGATCCGCTCCGGACCGCACCCGGGCTCCTGGTGGAGCAGGTGCGTGGCCGGATCGAGCATGCCGGTGCCATGACCGAAGAATACATCCTGGACTGGCAGTTGGTGGAGGATTCGGCTCTCAGTCCGTTCGAGCAGGATCAACTGGAGTTGGATGGTGAGATCCGGTATCCAGCCCAGGTGCTGGAACTGGAGACAGCATGAACGAACGGATTATCAAACTGGGATTAGAATCTGGCATGCTGAACTATGTGGATCTTGAAACACCACGCCACTATTTCCTGTGCGGCCACGCCGATGAAGAATGCTTGAACAAGTTCGCCGAGTTGATCGTGCGGGAATGTTCTAGGATCGCCGATGATTGGGTGAATAACGAAGACAATGGTAAGAACTATCCTAGCGACAAGATCAAACAACATTTTGGAGTCGGAGAATGACAAACGATGAATTGACTGACCTACGCAAAGCAACAGACCGCATCGAGGAACTTACTGAAGCATTACAAGATATGGTAGTAGCATTTGGAGGTGGTGGGGTCACAGAATCTCAAAGTGATCGTGTTCACGCATTGAATCGTGCCTGTCAGATATTGAAGGTGAAGTTCACTCTAGAGGAGATAAAATGAGGGGTTATATAGCCGCCGTTATCATATGCGGCATCACTGCACTTATCATAGCAGGCCTATGGTCTGTGAGGGACCAACATCTCGCATGGCATTTTTGGTTCTGCCAGTATTACGATTCCGAATGTCACTGAAAGGATAATCATGTACGGACTATACAAATTTTTACGCTTACTTTTTAGGACCTTTTGGCAACTGTTGGATCCCAACTTCAATGGTATGAGAAATGCTCCCATGCAGATCAAATACATCGCCAGCATCTTGCTGGCATGTTTTTGGGCCCTGGCGTTTACCTTGTATGCTGGTGAAATGTGGTATCTAGGCTACAATGTGTTTGGACACATGGCCATCGTCAGCATGGCGTTCATAACCTGGTTGGTGATCAAGACGATCCAGAAACAATATCCAGATCGCCCACGGTTAGAACAACTGCGTCAACCGGATCGTGCTCAGCGTGACTACGAGATGAGTGATGAACAGCGACAACAGCTGGCTAAGAATATCTAATGGATAAAGTAATTGACATATTCAAATGGATTTTTATGTTTGTCTGGGGACCGATTGCAGGCATGGGTCTATTGATTTACATACTCATATGGACTGTGCCTGTAGAGATATACAAAAAAATACAACATCGAAAACAACCCAAACCTGCACATGAACTTCCTATACAGAAACTTATCGATCAAGTAAAAAAAGAAAACAAATCAAAGACTACCATTAATGACTGGAGTAGCGCATGAACGAACGAATTCAAGAATTGTATAGAGAAGCAGAGAAATCTGTTGCTTTCCTTAGTAACTCAAAGGAATCTAAACAACTGATCATACGGGAAAAGTTCGCCGAGTTGATCGTTGAGAAGTGTCCCAGCAAGGTCACCCGCAATCAAGCATTAAATATCTTTGAACATTTTGGAGTGGAACAATGTATATCTCACAAGAACTGATCATGTATGTTGGTGCTGTTATAGCGATCTTTGGTCCCACAATCATATCGTGGTGGATCGAGCGATGAAGAATCGCCACGGCGTGGAATATCACTTCAAAGAGATCGGTCCCGGTACATACACCATCCGAGGTGATCTTAAGTATTGGCGATTCGGAGGCAAGGACGGCACATCAGGCGTGGACATGACAGACCTGGGTTTTGTGGATCCCAGCGGTGGTCCTTTCATAGCCGTGGGCAGTGAGATCGAAGGACACCGGATACGACGGATCTCGGTCATCACAGAATGGATCACGCCGTTCCAGAAAGATCAGGTGATCCTGTTCGAAGTGGATCAATGACCGTGCCCTTGCCCCTGGACCCACCACCCAGACTATGGGCTACCGTGAGCCTTGACGCGGATGAACAACGAGTGGTCTGGGTAGTGAGCGTGGAAAATGACGCGGGCGAGTTGGTAGAATGGCGGCCATTCGCCCATCGTGAGGATGCGGAAGATTATGCGGACCGTTTTCGGACGCAGTGCTGATAGACCAGGAAATCCCGACCTGCTACAATAGTGAAACAATCATACAAGGAGCCCAAAATGACTGTAGTCCTAGAAACCAAATATGATACCCGCCATGGTGGAGCGTATGATCGTGGATCGGCCGATTCCTATTACCATAGACCACCACGCCCACACCTCTTCGTCGGCGATACCTACCAGAGTGCAGAAGTGCTGGTCCAGCAAGATAGCCCAGAGTGGAAAGCCTACATGGCCGGTTACGAAGATAACGAGCGGTTCGGCGACAAGAAAGACTGGGGTTAGACCATGATAGCCTTCAGCCATAAGCAAAGTCGTCCTGTTACCACGGAAGTATTAGATCTAGCCGAACAGGGGGTGTTGAGTTGGGAGACCATAGCCCGCGATGCCCTGACCTGGATGAGCGAGTCAGAAGTGGCTGAATTCGCCCGGATCAACGGTTATATAGAGGACACCCTAGAATGACCGGACCCGTGGTAGTGTTCGTGCTCTTGGCCACTGCTGTGAACACCGCAGAGGTGGGCGGACCCGATGGCTCTCAGACCTTGGGCTACTATGCCACCGCGGCTGAATGCCAGACCGACCTCTTGCGCCTGCTGAAAACCGCGGATCGATCGCGGGTGAGATTGAATTGCCAACCCTTGAGGATCTCAGAATGATACGAGAATGGTTATTGATCGCCTATGTAGGTACCACGAGCAATTTCACTTTTATCAGCAGCCACCCCTCGCAGCCGGCCTGTGATCGGGCCCGCACCGAGTGGTTGGTAGACAAACATTCCCCCAACATCTTGGTGGTCTGCACCCAAAATCTGTCAGAAGGCCGCAGCCAATTACCCAGCCGTGGCAACAGCCAAGGCTTGGTGAAATAAAAGATAGCAGGATGAAAGTACAGAACTGGGATCGTTGGCACAAGGAAAAGGATGCCGTATCGGATGTGATGGATCGGTTCAGCCAGATGTGCCAGGTTGACGGCAAGACCAACTATGCCTATGAAGCGGGCTGGTGGTCAAGCATGACCAGACGGCTCTTGATGGAAATACCCAGGACGCAACGAGAACGCGAACTCCGCAGTCTCGAAGATCAGATCAAAAAGATGGAAGCCCAGCAGATCGTCTCGGCCCTGATCAACAAAGGTTAGTACCTACTAACCTAGCGTTTTACTCCCGGTTGACCAGAAATCCCAATTTCGAGTATAATAACACATACAGTTAGAAATTAGGAGCAGAAATGACCACAGTAGCATATGACCAGATGGATTCGCGACAGCGAGCCCAGGTCCGCATGTTTGGTGCTCTACGCGAAGATGTGGACGCGGCAGTAGACAGTTATCTCCGCACCCGATCACCTAAGAAAGTCGTAACGGACATGATGATGTCGGCCTGGGCCGAAGCCAACCGTGGCCAGTTAGAAGATGCCCGCCAGACCCTGAATCGCGTGAAGGTCACCATCCAGCGATTCTACACCGGCGAAGAGCGTGGCTTCTTTGGCGACCCTGAAGGCGAAGCCTACTCCTACCTGAGTGACGCACAGGAACTGATGGCCCAGGATGACTTGGTGCGTGCCAAGATGTGTATCGACGAAGCCTGGAACAAGATTTTTAGAGGACTGAAAATCCATGGATCAATCTAACATCAAGAACCCGGCACCGGCCGACGAAGAGTACGATCTCCCACCACACTCAGATTGGAGCCTGACATGAGCATCTACACCGTGGCCAGGACCGTGGTCTACTATTTCGAAGTTCGAGCCGAAAGCGAACAAGAGGCCTTGACTGAAACTTCGAACCTGTTCAATGAAGCGGCCTTCCAACAAGAACAGGTCACGCAAGACATAGTGAATGTAGAGGAGACAGCATGAAATTCCTGCTTAAATCCGACGAATGGGTGATAGTGTTTCTCGTCGTATCATTGGCCATATTCGCCATAGCCATAACACCAGTGCTGGTGATCTGGAGCCTGAACACCCTGTTCCCGGTGCTGGACATAGTGTTGAATTGGTACACCTGGTTGGCCATGGCCATACTCTTGGTGTTCCTGGTGCCCAATGTCCGTATCACCAAATCTTGATCCTGAAAGGACTCCGAATGAGAACCATGAATGATGTGATCGAAGAACTGATCCTGCTGTGCGAGGTGCGTGGCGAACTGGATCTCGAAGCCAACGTCCGAAACGAACGACGGATCGCAGAACTCAACCAAGAATATCTGCGTCTACAGGTCCTGGAGCAACCCAGTGAGTGAACTCAATCCCATGCCAGATGTCACAGTCTCGATCACCATCACTGACGCCGATCGTGAGGTCTTGGAAGTGCTCCGCGAGCGTGCCGGACGCATGGATCAGACCGGAATCTTGGCACATATCATGAATGAATATTACAATCGACTCGAACTCTTAGAAAGGACCGCCCGATGAACTCAGTGTTTTTTATCATGGGACTGCTGATCACGTTTGGTTCGGTTGGCACCTTGGACTATGATCCTAAAGCCGATGTCCTGACCCAGACCGTGTTGGCCCTGATCGGCATCGGCATCATGGCCTTTGCCGCCCGATCTTTCCGTTCACATGGAGAATGACATGAACTGCGACGTCACGCTGACCAAAGAAGAATTCAAAGTGTTACACAACAGCCTCTGCGACCTCGATCGGTTCTGCCAGTTCAAAGAGATCGAAGAGATCGTGGCACGCATCCGTGGGGTGGCACTGAAGTCAGCCTATGCCCAGGACGAGGCTGCGTTTGATCGCCAGCACACCTATTTCGAATCATTCCGTGAAGCCAACGGATTACGGGCCAGATGGAGCATCTACGAACTGGATGCACATGGATTCCTATGTCCGCATCCGTTCGAGGGTGCCACCCACGTGCTATATGATAACCACTGGGGCCAGGGCGATCCCCAAGTGGAGATTGACGGTCGTACCTGGGCCGATCTCTATCGTGCCGCAGACAAGGTTATCACCAAATCAGGCGACATGCATCACTGTTTCATCGAGTCGTTCACACCCATCCGGGATAAACCTGGGCATTTACGGCTCACCACGGGAAGTTAAATAATGGCACAAGGCAAGACACAGGCATTTGACCCCCAAGACGAAAAGGCATTCCTAGGCACCGTGGCGGCAGACTGGATCCGAGATCTAGAGAGTTCGGACTCTCGCATACACAAAGAGAGCGTGATCGAAAAGGCTCTCATGGCCGCACGGCTAGGCTCGAGTTCGGCCCAGTGTTTCCTCTACAACTGTTACCTCGCACTGAATCCGTTTTTCGTGTACGGAGTGAAGAAGGTACCGGAGAGCAAGGGCCTGGAAGGCCGGCCGAATCCCTGGACACAGTTCTGGGGCCTGTGCGAGAGCCTACGCACCCGATCGGTCACGGGTGGCGATGCCCGCCGTGCCATCGACGACATGATGGGTCGATTTGATTCGGAACAATGGAACGGCCTGGCCCGGCGTGTGTTGATCAAAGATCTCCGCTGTGGCGTGTCGGAAAAGACCATCAACAAGATATGTAGGAATACCGAGTGGGTGATCCCGATGTTCGAGTGCCAGTTGGCCCAGGACTCTGCGGATCATCCGGCCCGCATGCGTGGTTCCAAACGGTTGGAAGTCAAACTGGACGGTGTGCGGGTGCTGGCCGTGTGCTATGCTGGCAGTGGCACAGTGAACCTGTTCAGCCGCAACGGCAAGGCCTTTGCCAATTTCCCACACATCGAAAATGAATTGATCCCGCATGTCAAACGTCTCAGTATCCGGATGTTCAACACTGCCACAGACTTCGTCTTGGACGGTGAGATCGTGGG
>Ga0194130_10008773_pt1 | contig 10653 bp, 12 predicted proteins | sample TA2KigsurfametaG_FD_160084 | JGI IMG/M metagenome (GOLD analysis project Ga0194130, IMG submission 160084) | Freshwater microbial communities from Lake Tanganyika, Tanzania - TA2015050 Kigoma 12 surface | ecosystem: Environmental > Aquatic > Freshwater > Lake | place: Tanzania: Lake Tanganyika... | reverse complement strand
CAGAAAAGCCGCCAAACACCACCGAGTGGGGGGCGCCGATGCGGGCGCAGGCGAGCATGGTGATCGCCGCTTCCGGCACCATCGGCATGTAAAGCGCCACCAGGTCCCCCTTGCCGATGCCCAGGGCCTTCAAGGCGTTGGCCGCGCGGCACACCTCCGCGTGCAACTCCCGATAGGTGTAAGAGCGGCCGTCGCCGGGCTCCCCCTCCCAGATCAGAGCGGTCTTCTCCGCCCGGCCATTCGTCAGGTGGCGATCCAGGCAGTTGAAGGACAAGTTGGTGGTGCCCCCCTCGAACCAGCGGGCGAAGGGCGGCGTGCTCCAATCGAGCACCGTGTGGAACGGCGCGAACCAGTGCAGGTCTTGGCGGGCGAACTCCCCCCAGAACGCCTCCGGATCCGCCTCCGCTTTGGCCACCAGGGCGTGATAGGCCTCCATCGAGCCGATGCGGGCCCGGGCGGCCAGCGCCTCCGGGGGGGCAAAGAGTCGTTGTTCCTGCAGCACCGACTCGATGGTGACCTCAGGCATCCGCGGGAGGTGGCAACTGGCCAATATTTAAGCGCAGGCCCCCCTCCGCTGCGCCATCCTGGCGGTAACCGTCATCCCGCCCATGCCGGCCTGGCTTCCCATCGCCGCCCTGCTCGCTGGGGTCATGGTCGCCGTGGTGGTCGCCCTGACCCCTTCCCGGGAGGATTTTCAGTGGTTTCTGCGGCTGCGCCGGCCCCGCTGGCTCACCTTTGAACGCCTGATCCCCTTGATCTGGCTGCTGATCTACGCCTGCTTTTACGCCTCCGCCCTGCTGCTCTGGCAGACGACCCGCCAGGGCTGGCTGGTGGCGGCCTACCTGCCGTTGCTGGTGTTGGTGCAGAGCTACACCTGGCTGATCTGTCGCACCCGCAACCTGCGCACGGGCACGACCGCAGGCTTCGCGGGCTGGGTCTGGGGCGTGGCCCTGGCCATCATCGTGCTCAGCCACAGCCTGCCCGCCGCTCTCCTCCTCCTCCCCTACCTCCTCTGGAGCCCGGTGGGCACCTTCGTCACCTGGCGGATGGAGCGCCTCAACCGCTGAGCCGGAGCGCGGCATCGAGGACCCTCTTCTGCGGCTCAATTCCAGGCGGCCATCGCCGCCCGCACGATCGCTTCGCTCGCCCCCTCCTCCCCGGCGCCCCCCGGAGGCGCCAACCCACCCGCCGGCTCCGCCTCGGGAGGACGCGAGGTCAGGCCACCAGCGCCCACCGCGATGGGGCAGCGCTCACCACTGCGCAGGTCAATGCGCTCCACGGGCACGTCATCGATCCAGCGATACGCGAACGGTCCCTGGAACGAAAACTGATCCATGGGGATGCCGCAGCAGACGATCAGCCTGGCTGGGCGGGGGGGGATCCCGTCAACCCTCGGGAGGCCCCTGGATGATCAGCCCTGCTGATCCCCGCTTGGCAAGCGGCGCCAGGAGCGTTAGGCAAGGGGTGCTTCGCCACCTATCCGCATGGCGTGGACCCTGGATGCGGGGTCGGATTCCGACTCACCCCCCCCGATCACTCCCCATGCCGCACCCACCCTGGATGCGCAGGGGCAGCTGTCGTACATCGGCGAGGATGGCCGCCGTTACGTGGTGGGGCTGCCGCCCGACCTCGATCCAGCCAGCCTGGAGCGCGTGATGGCCACCCTGCAGCGGGGGGGGGCGCTGTTTCACGAGATCGAGTGCCTCGCCCGTCGCTGGATCGCGGCGGTGAGCGGCCCGGATCTTGATGGTCGGGCGGCCCTGGTGCTGCTCGTCACCACCCTGGAAACCGCCCTGGAGGAGCTCTTTCCCGACGAGGACTCCCCCGCCTCGCCCTCAGGACACTGACGGGGCCGACACCCAGCCCTCCTGACCCGGGAGGGGGTGCGGCGATCCTTCAGGCTGGAGGCATGCCACTGCCCGCCGCCTGCCTCTTCGACCTGGATGGGCTGCTGCTCGACACCGAGCCGCTCCATGCCCAAGCCTGGAGCGAGGCCGCCCGCCATTTCGCGCTCACCCTCAGCGAGCGGGATCTGCTCCACCTGCGCGGTCGCCGTCGGCTGGATTGCGTCGCCCAGGTCAGGGAATGGATCAGTGCGCGCACAGGCGGCCCTGCCCCCTCGGCGGAGGCCCTGCTGGCGGTGCAGCAGCCGGTGGCGCGGCGCCTGATGCCCACCGCCCGGCCCGTGGATGGCGCCGAGTCGCTGGTCGCCCGCTGTCGGCAGCAGGGCGTGCCGATGGCCCTGGTCACGAGCAGCACCCGGGAGGCCGTGGAGCGCAAATGCGCGCCCCATGGCTGGCTGCGGGCCATCACGCTGCGGGTGATGGGCGACGATCCCGAGCTGGCGGCAGGAAAGCCGGCCCCGGACCCCTACCTGCTGGCCGCGCGACGCCTGCTGGTGGAGGCCAGCCGTTGCTGGGCTTTTGAAGACTCCCTCGCTGGCGCCCAATCGGCCTTGGCCGCCGGCTGTCTGGTGCATGTGCTGCTGCCTCCCCAACCGAGCGGGGCCGACGGAGAGAGCCCCACCTTTCCGGCGAGCTGTCGGCTGGTGCGCCGTCTGTCGGACGTGGAGCTGGAGCCTTGAGGCAAGGGACGGGGGGTCAGTAGAGGCGGCTGAGGACGAAGTCGGGGAGGGCGCGCAGGGCGCCGCGGGGCTCGGAGGGGGGCAGCCAGGCCAGGGCTTCGCCGGCTTCCCGCGCGAACTGCTCAGCCAAGGCGCGGGATCGCGGGATGGCCTCACAGCTCCGCACCAGGTCCAGAGCCTGCTCCAGATCACCCTCTTGGCTGAACTCCCGCTCGATCAACCCCGCCAGGGCGGGCCGCTCCTGCAGGGCATAGAGGGCCGGGGCCGTGAGATAGCCGGAGGCGAGATCGCTGGCGGCTGGCTTGCCGAGCTGCTGATCACTGCCGGTGAAATCAAGAATGTCATCCACCACCTGGAAGGCCAGGCCCAGCTGACGACCGAAGCGGTAGAGGGCCTCCAACCGTTCGGGCGCGAGGTCGGTCAGCACACCCGCGGCGCGGGCGCTGTTGGCGATGAGGGAGGCTGTTTTGCAGTAGCTCTTTTCGATGTAAGCCTCAAAGGTCTGGCCGGTGTCGTAACGGTAGAGGCCCTGGCGCACTTCACCATCCGCCAGATCCATGATCGCGCGGCTGAGCAACTTGACCACGTCCAGATTGTCCAAATTGGCGAGATGCCAGCTGGACTGAGCGAAAAGAAAATCCCCCGCCAACACCGCCACGCGATGATTGAATCGACTGTGCACGGTGGGCACACCCCGGCGCGTGGAGGCCTCGTCCACCACATCGTCATGGACGAGGGAGGCGGTGTGGATCATCTCCGTGATCTCCGCCAGGCGCCGGTGGCGCGGCGTGAGCAGACCGTCGGGGGCGATGGCGCGGGAGATGAGCAGGACGATGCCGGGGCGCAGTCGCTTGCCTCCCGCTGCGAAGAGATGTTCAGCGGCCGCCTGGAGGATGGGGTGACGGGCGCCGATCAATTGACGGAGATCCGCCACCAGGATGTCCAGATCGGCCGCGACCGGCATCAGCAGCTCCGCAACCGTGCTCACATCACCTCCCTTGAGGTCAAGATCTTAGAAGGCGCGTGGTGTCTACTGCTGGGCGGTCGGCTCAGAGGCTGCCCGGACCACCCAGAGGCCGGCGCCGTCCCGCTGCCAGCCCAATTCCTCGCTGCGGGGATCGAGGCCCACAAGCCGTTGGCAGGCCGCATCGAAGCGGGCGGCGGTTCCAGTGGTGAAAAAGCGATGGACCCCCCGGGCATCCGAGCTGGCGGCGAGGTCTCGCTCGCTGAGCACCCGCGCCAGATGGGCCGCCACCGCTGGCGCCGGATCGATCACCCGCCGTTCCGGACCGGCCAGGCGGCGGATGGTCTCGATCACAAACGGGTAGTGGGTGCAACCGAGCACGATCGTGTCGGCGTCGGCCGCCAGCATCGGATCCAGAAAGCTCCGCAGCAGCCGCTCCAGCTCCTCCTCCGCAGCGCCGGATTCCACGCAATCCGCCAATCCCAGGCACACCTGCTCCACCAGACGCACGCCGGAGGCGCAGCGCCCGACGGTGGCGCGGAACAGGTGACCCTGAAACGTGGCCGGCGTGGCCATCACCCCCACCACCTTGTTGCGGCTGAGGGAGATCGCCGGTTTGACCGCAGGCTCCAGGCCCAGGATCGGCACGGCTGGATAGCGCCCGCGCAGGGCCTCCAGGGCGACGGCAGAGGCGGTGTTGCAGGCCACCACAACCGCTTTGCAGCCCTGGTCGATCAGGAAGCGGCAAAGCCCCTCACAGAAAGCCATGACCTCCACACCGCTGCGATTTCCATAGGGAACGTGGGCGCTGTCCGCCACATAGAGCGTGGATTCGGTGGGCAGCTGGCGCACGAGCTCCCGCCAGACGCTGAGGCCACCGACACCGGAATCAAACAGGCCGATGGGCTGGTTGGTCATGGTTGCCTCCGCCTCATGGACCCAGCACCTCCAGGATTCCCTTGGCGATCGCCGCCGCCAAACTCTGCCGGAAGCCCGGGTCCGCCAGCCGAGGCGCGTCGACCTCCCCGGTGACGAACCCCATCTCCGCGAGCACCGACGGCATCACGGTGCGGCGGATCACGAAGAAGCGTCCCGGTCGCGCGCCACGATCGGGCGTTCCCGGCGAGACCGCCATCAGCTGCCGCTGAATCGACAGCGCCAGCTCATAGGAGCGGCCACCCTGGAAATAGAAGGTTTCGATGCCGTTCACGTCCGGCCGATCCATGCTCAAGGCATTGGCGTGCAGGCTCACAAACAGATCCGCGCCGCTCCGGTTGGCCAACGCCACCCGCGGCGGCAGGTCGACGTCCACCTCGCTGGTGCGGGTGAGCAACACCTGCACACCCCGGCTCTGGAGCAGCTGCGCCGTCTGCAGCGCCACGTCCAGCACCACATCCGTTTCCCGCAGCCCGCCGATCCCCACCGCGCCAGGATCCGGCCCGCCATGGCCCGGATCGAGCACCACGCGGAAGCGTCCGCGCGGCACGGCGGGGAGGTTGCGGGCCGTGGGCGGATTGTCGGTGGTCACGGGCGTGATCGTGGCCGGGGTGAAGCCACCCCCGCGGGAGCCGCGACCGCCGGCGACGACGGTGGGGGCGTCGAGGTCCCCCTCGCCGACGAGCGGCAGGCTGCGGCGCGACACTCCGCGCAGATCCATCCGCCAGCGATCGCGCGCCACGCCCACCAGCCGCAACTGCCGCGGGTCGAGCTCGGTGCCCGGACTGAATTCCAGCACCAGCCGGGTGGTCTGGGAATCCGGCCGCCCCACCCGCACCTCCACCAGCGCGCCCTCGCCCCGCAGGCTGCGGGGACGGATCGGAGCCCCGGGCAGATCGAACCACACCCGCGGACCCTTGCCCGGCCGACCCTCCTGGAAAAAGGCTCGCACCAGGGTGTTGGGGGAGGTGCGCAACTCCAGCTGCCCCTCGCGATTGATCCGCCAGGCAAACAGGCTGCTGGCCGCGCGGGCTGGAAGGGCTGGCCAGGCCAGCAGCAACCAGCCCGCCAGAAGGACGAGCGTCCGTCGGGGGGTCACCATGGCCGCCTCAGAACAGGGCGGGATGCCGGTGCCGCAAACTCGGCATCTGGGCCCGAACGCGGCGCACATGCTCCGTGTCGACCGGGGCGACCGCCACGCCCGGCGCCTGGCCCGCATCCGCCAGCACCGTTCCCCAAGGATCGATCACCAGGGCATGGCCATGGGTGTGGCGGCGCCCCTCATGCTGGCCGGTCTGGGCCGGGGCGAGCACATACGCAGTGTTTTCGATCGCCCGCGCTTGAAGCAGCACCTGCCAGTGGTCCTTGCCCGTGTAAGCGGTGAAGGCGGCGGGGATCAGCAACAGCTCCGCCCCGGCCCCGACCAGATGGCGATAAAGCTCGGGAAAGCGCACGTCGTAACAGATCGACAGACCCACCCGGCAAAGGCTCGGCACCTCCACCACCGGGGGCAGCTCCTGGCCCGGTTTCACCGTGGCGGATTCCCGATAGGTGCTGCCATCGGGGATGTCCACATCGAAGAGGTGGATCTTGTCGTAACGGGCCAGGAGCTGCCCCTCCGTGCCCACCAGCTCCGACCGGTTGAAGGTGCAGCCGGCTCCGGCGGGCACGGGGAAGCCCCCCCCCAGCAGCGTCACCTGATAGCGCCGGGCCATGGTCACCAGAAAGCGCTCACAGCGTTCGGCCAGGGTGGGAGCCAGCTCCAGCCGACGCTGGTCATCGCCCATGAAGGCAAAATTTTCCGGCAAGCCCACAAGCTCGGCACCGCGCCGGGCGGCCATCTCGATCTGCTCCTCAGCGGCGGCGAAATTGGCCTCCGGATCCGACGTGCTGGTGAGCTGGAGGGCTGCCGCCAGAAAACTGCTCACTGCCGTCCTGTCATCGCAGGGGCGAACTGTAAGGGACGCGCTGGAGAAGACAAGGGTCGGGGCGGCCCGGAGGCCCCTCAGCTGGCACGCAACACCCCCGGCTCCGCCTGCAGCGGCACGATCGCCAGGGAATCCACGGCGGCACAGCAGGCGAAGTCGGCATCGTGATTGCCGAGGCCCAGCAACCGCTGGCCATGGCTGGCGGCCCGCAGGCAGGTTTCCGTGTCGTGGCGCCACTGCTGCCAAAGGGCGAGAGCGGCCAGCATCTCGTCATTGCCGCAGCGCACGCCCCGGTGGGGCGCCACCGCCAGCTCCATCGCGGCGGAGGCCACCGCCCCGGCCGCCAGGCTGTCCTCCAGCGAATAGTCCCCCTCCCAGCCACTGCCCACCAGCCACACCCGCTGGCAGTCGCGCTCGATCAGACGGCGGGCCACGGCGGTGCGATTGGGCAGGCAGGCCGTCAGCAGCAGGGGCACCTCCCGCACCGCCGCCAGGGAGCGGGTGCCATTGGTGGTGCTCATGAAGATGCGCTTGCCGCTCACCACCTCGGGCGTGACCGCCAGGGGGGAGTTGCCCAGGTCGTAGCCCTCCACCCGCCGACCGCCCCGCTCCCCCGCCCGCAGGCGCTGCTCCGCCGGCCATGCCGCCGCCGCCGCTTCCAGCTCCGCCAGATCGGCAAACGCCTGAATCGCCTCCGCGCCGTTCTGGAGCGACCAGGCGATGGTGGTGGTGGCCCGCAGCACGTCGATCACCACCGCCCCGTCAGGCCCACCGTCCGCAGGGCCCTCCACTGCGGGCACGCTTTCCGAGGTGTGGAAATAGAACAGTTGCATGATCGCCGCTGGCCGCTGCGGGCGAGTGTGGCAGAGCGGGGGAGCGGGCGCGGGGAGGGCATCGCCATGGACGGGGAAGCCAGGAAGGGAACCGCCAGCCCATGAAAAAACCCCCTCCGCAGGAGAGGGGGTTTGGTGTGTCAGAGGTTTGGACTCATTCCCGCCGGCCGCCGCCGTTGATGGCGATGATCAAGCGCAGGATGAAGATGAACAGGTTGATGTAGGTGAGATACATGCCCAGGGCACCGGCCAGATATTGGTCATCGGTGTAGGTACGAGGCATCGTGTAGAAATCGACGAAGGCCGCGCCGATGAAGATCACGGTGCCGAACCCGGCGATCATCAGCTCAAGCCCGCCCCCGCCGAAGCCCGGAAAGAAGATGCCCCCTACCAGCTGCACCACCATGGCGATCAGCAGGCCAACCACGCCAAGACCCACCACGCCACCGAGGGCCTGGCCCACGTCATCGCTCATGCGACGCCCGAAGACGGAGGCCAGCACGAAGGTGATGCCCGTGGCGATCGCCGCCGTTGCAATAGCCCCCGCCCCGGCGACGAGCTGGGCCTGAACGACAAGGCCGCTGAGCGTGAAGCCCGTCAACAGGCTGTACGTGGTGAGCAGGGGCAGGGCGGTGCTGTTGTTTCCTTTCATCGCCACGTTCTGGGCGACAAAGAAAAGGATGAAGTTGCCGATCAAGGCCACAAAAAAGAGCGGCGTGAACAGGGCCGGACTGCTGGCCAAGAGGGCCATGCCGCCGAGCACCCCGGCGGCGGTCAGCACCATGCCGCCTCCGACGACAGGCAGGGCTTTGCGGAGAACGTTGGGCCCGACCAGGGCGCTGCGTTGGGCGGCCTGGATGGCCTGCTGAAAGTCGCTGTTGGCGGGCATGTCCTTGAGAAAAGGAGCTGTATGCTCATCTTGGCAGGCGGAATGTGGTCCGTGGGCCGGGCGGCGTGCGGATCTCCGGATGGGATCGGCCGACCTCAGGGTGTGGTCGCCGGCGACGCGGCGGGCTTGGACGGGCCGGTGGCGAGCGCAGGGGAAGAGCGAGCGCAGGGAGGAGCGAGCGTCAGGAGCCACCTTGTCGGTTGTCCTCACCTTGGCCTCCAACCTCCCGTCCCCCCGCAGGCGCAGCCTGGATCGGCCAAAGTATTGGACCTTCAAGGGAGCGGTTTTGGCTGGCGTGATGGCCCGGCAGGGTCGCGATTTGCGCGGTTTTCTCCACCTTCTCGAACGACACGGCCAGTTGCGCCGCATCAGCGCGCCGGTGGATCCCGACCTCGAACTGGCGGCCATCGCCGATCGGGTGCTCGGCCTCGGAGGTCCAGCCCTGCTGTTTGAAAACGTGCGCGGATCCTCCATGCCCGTGGCCGTCAATCTGCTCGGCACCGTGCAGCGGGTGGTGTGGAGCATGGGTCTGGAGCGGCCCGAGGACCTGGAGGCCCTTGGCGAGAAGCTCGCCCTGCTGCAACAGCCCCGACCGCCCAAGGGGATGGAGGAGCTGAAGCGCTACGGCGGCCTCGCCTGGAATCTCCTGCGCGCCGTGCCCGACATCGACCTTCTCCCCCCGTGCCACCAGTTGGTGCGCCGGGACGCGGAGGTGAACCTCGACGCTCTTCCCCTGCTGCGTCCCTGGCCGGGGGACGCCGGGGGCGTGATCACCCTGGGCCTGGTGATCACAAAGGATCCGGAAACCGGCACCCCCAACGTGGGTGTCTACCGCCTTCAGCGCCAGTCACCCACCACGATGACGGTGCACTGGCTGAGTGTGCGGGGCGGGGCCCGGCACCTGCGCAAGGCGGCGGCCCTCGGGCGAAAGCTGGAGGTCGCTGTGGCCATCGGCGTGCATCCCCTGCTGGTGATGGCCGCGGCGACGCCGATTCCCGTGCAGCTCAGCGAATGGCTCTTTGCCGGCCTCTACGGCGGTGAGGGGGTGCGGCTGGCCCGGTGCAAAACCCTCGATCTCTCCGTGCCCTCCCACAGCGAGGTGGTGCTGGAGGGCACGATCACCCCCGGGGAGGAGCTGCCTGACGGCCCCTTCGGCGATCACATGGGCTTCTATGGCGGCGTCGAGGCGTCTCCCCTGGTGCGCTTTCACTGCGTCACCCAACGCCGGGATCCGATCTTCCTCACCACCTTCAGCGGTCGTCCGCCAAAGGAGGAGGCCATGCTCGCCATTGCCCTCAACCGCATCTACACCCCGATCCTTCGCCAGCAGATCCCGGAGATCGTGGATTTTTTCCTGCCGATGGAAGCCCTTAGCTACAAGCTGGCGGTGATCGCCATCGACAAGGCCTACCCCGGCCAGGCCCGGCGGGCGGCGATGGCCTTCTGGAGCGCTCTTCCCCAGTTCACTTACACCAAGTTCGTGGTAGTGGTCGACAAGGCGATCAACATCCGCGACCCGCGCCAGGTGGTGTGGGCCATCAGCGCCCAGGTCGATCCGCAGCGGGATCTGTTCGTTCTCGACAACACCCCCTTCGACAGCCTGGATTTCGCCAGTGAACGCCTCGGCCTCGGCGGCCGCCTGGCCATCGACGCCACCACCAAGATCGGGCCGGAGCGGCGTCATCCCTGGGGTGAACCCCTCTCCCGTGACGCGGCCCTGGAGGAGCGGGTGACGGCGCGGTGGCGCGAGCTCGGGCTGGCGGATCTGCCGGAGGGGGAGCCTGATCCGACCCTGTTCGGCTACACGCTGGAGCGCCTGCTGGAGCGGCTCCAGGGGCAGGCGGCGCGATGAACGCGACCGTCCGAAGGGGTGGGGAGGGGCGGGATGGGAAGGTCCAGGCCCTGCCGCATTGTTGGGGAGGCGTCGCGGTTTGCCCATGCTTGGCCGCACGGGCGTGCTAGCCCTCAAAGCCCTGTTGGAGCTGGCCGCAGAACCGGGTCGCTGGCGCTCGGTGAGCGATCTGGCGGCCTCCCAGGCGCTGCCAGCGGCCCATCTGGAGCAGCTCCTGCTGCGGCTGCGGCGGGCGGGGGTGCTCGTGGCCCGTCGCGGCCGGCAGGGGGGCTACCAGCTGGCCACCCGACCGGAGGAGCTGTCGCTGAGCCGGGTGCTGCGGGCGGTGGGCGCCTGGCCGGAGGGCGCCGCCTCTCCAAGGCGATCGGATCACCCGCTGGTGGAGGCGGGCCCCGATCCCGCTGCGGAACAGGTGGCGGCCCTGCTGCGGCAACGCCTCTCCCGCGCGGTGGAACGGGAGCTGGAGGCCCTCACGCTGGCGGAGTTGCTCTTTGATCTGCGCAGCGCGCGCGCCAGCCTCAGCGAGGAGGGCGGCTTGATGTTGGGGTGAGGCCTGCCTAAGAGTTCGCTGAAAAACCCGGCCAGCCCTGCGATGATGGATCAGCCGAAGCGGATCAGATGCGAGGTCAACAGGAGCGCAGCGGCGCACTGTTCTCCTACGTCTCCA
>Ga0194130_10008770_pt1 | contig 10655 bp, 7 predicted proteins | sample TA2KigsurfametaG_FD_160084 | JGI IMG/M metagenome (GOLD analysis project Ga0194130, IMG submission 160084) | Freshwater microbial communities from Lake Tanganyika, Tanzania - TA2015050 Kigoma 12 surface | ecosystem: Environmental > Aquatic > Freshwater > Lake | place: Tanzania: Lake Tanganyika... | reverse complement strand
AAGATACATCGGCGGCTCGGGATCGCTGACCATGACGCCTTCCTCGCGTGCCTTGTCAAGATACGCTTGAAAGGCGTCCTCGCTCGTGGCAAGCATGGGGCCAGCGATACCAGCCACGTTGCCCGGGGATGCGGAGCCCGCTGCACCGGTCCAGACGCGCGCAAAGAGCAGCAACGCAAGCACTGCGGCGACAGCCCAACCGAGGCCCGCGGATCGTGTGCGGGTGGACCGGTTACACCTCGTACCCACGCGGTCCGCGACGCCGTCGAGCGTTCGCGCGGCGCGAGCAAGTCGAATTTCGTCGGCCTGCCAGCGTGCGAACTCCTGAAGAAGCTCGGGCTCGGCCACGCCCCGCGCACACACCGTATCGATCGCAGCGCGATCACCGGCGACCGCACGCGCGAGCAGCAGGTCGTCTGCACAGTCTTCACGTCCTAGGGAATCCGGTTGAGCTTCGTGATTCATCTTCGAGAACTCCCGCGGACCGATGGTTCGGTCTGCTGTTTCGTTTCCACTGATTCATGTCCTCCGACCGCCTTCGCCCCTGCTTGTATCGCGAACTTCGTCAGGCCCTCTTCTTCCGCCGCGAGCTGCCGCAGCAAGCGTCGCGCCCGCGCAAGGCGCGTTTCGACCGTGGTTTCTGGAACATCGAGGATCTCCGCGATCTCCCGCTGTGAAAGCCCTTGTCCTGCCTGGAGGAGCAGAGGCTCCGCGTACTGCGCTGGAAGCTGCGAAAGACGATGAAGTGTTTCGCGGGCATCCGCTGTGGCATCGCAGTCCCGTCGTGTACCTCGAAACGACTCCGCCAGCCGTGCCAAGGACTTCCGCTCCATCCCGCGATCACGCGCGGCCATGCGCGCTTCATTCACTGCCACGACGCGAAGCCATCCGCGCACGCTCGCCGCATCGCGAATCTCACGAGCCTTCGCGACGAACGTCGCAGCGACGTCCTGCAAAAGGTCCTCGATGTCCGCGCCGCGCGGTGCGTGCGCCGCGAGCACCGAAACGATCCAGTGGCGGTTTCGCAGCCAGACGGACTCGATCGCCTCCGCCTCACCCTGCGCCGCCCGCGCATGAAGTCGCGCATCGGCAAGTTCCGTGAGCCTGTCGCGCTCCGTGACCCGACCGACGCCTCCATCCTCGCCGTATGCGGTGTTCGCTGAGAGATGCGGATGTGTTTCCGATGGGTCGTTCATCGCATGAGTTCGGATTTCGACAGCACCATGAGGTTGGCAAGCCGTGCTGCCCCACGAAAGCCACATTCCCCCATCACCGCCACTCCGAGGCAATGACCATCGACCATCGCATGTGTCGGCAGGGATGCACGACGTCGCTGGCTCCGTCCGCAACCGAGGAAGATTTTGCCATTCGGGGGACGTGAAGACGCGGCGCGAGGAAACCGACGCCCGATGCGCGTCACCAACCCACGAGGAGGAGCGACAAGTCGGCCGCGCCCACTTGCCCATCCCCGTCTAGATCGGCGTCCGGCGCGCGCGGATCGATTTCCTCGGTCGGGTCGATCTCACCCCACGCCGCAAGCAGCAGGGAGAGATCCGCTGCACCGACCGTACCGTCGCCATCGATGTCGGCGAGCGCTAGACACTCGAGCGACGCGCGCCACCGCAGTCCGTACAGCGTGACTGGTGGAGGATCATCGGGGTCCGGTGGAAAATCCGGGTTGATCTCGTCGCAGTCCATGCCGCTCCGGTACGCGCGCTCCTCGTTGCCAACGCCGAGGATCAGCGTCGACGTACCGGGCTCCGTGAGCAAGACGAACGACCGCGGCCCCTCGCACAGCGGTTCGCCGGCAAGCCACTTCACTTCGTTCGGACCCTCGAGATTGCCAAGCAGGTACTGCACCTCGATCGGATATTCGGCCTCGACCGTGAAGCGCAGCCGCCGACGCGTCACGCCATCAAGCGCGAACCACTCAAGATCGCGCGGCCCACCACCCACGGTCTTACCGTTCATCACAAGTCCGCACGGCGCAGCGATGCGCGCCGCCACCACGCCGGCCGCCCAACCGTCGTTCAAGCGCCGGTAGCAGGCCTCGTTCTCGTTTACCGCACCATCAGTCACGATCGCGCACCGCGCAACACCGCAGAGAAGTTGCGCCTCGAGCGCACACAACTCGTCCCACGCCGCATACGTGCACCAGCCATCGAGTGTGGTAATCAGTTCGCAGCACTCGTAGTCGAGGCAACCCGCATTCGGATGGATCCCGTCGCACGCGCCATCCGATGGACAACTGATGCCGTCGCACAGTTCGAGCGCGGCATCGACGCAGCTCTGCGCCCACGAACTGCTGCAGCAGAATGGATCGAACTCGCACACGAGCGTGCAGCACTCGGGCTGCTCACAGCCCGGTGTCTCATGCACCTCGCGACAATCGCCAGGAACAGGGCACTGCGCGCTCGCTGCGCCAACAAAGACCACGGCGCACAGCGTGGCGATGCAGCGCCATCGATCGAGACCGAGGCTCGCGTGGCGCGGCGTCATCGCGCACCCCCCTGGCGACCCGCCGAACCCGGCGACTTCGCTGCAGCGGGAGCAGCAGGTGCGCGCGTGGATGAGGAGGGTTCGAGAGGCGTCGCGTCGGGAGTCGCAGTCGAGTTCGAACGCGGAGTCGCACGCGCCTCCGAGCGCGTCGCGAGCCAGATCGCGACGTCGGTGCCGTCGATCACGCCATCCTCGTTCCAATCGTGCCGTGCATCGGCCGGTAGTGGCGCCGCATCCGGCTTCCCTGCACCGGCCGTCTTCACGTCGCCACCGTCCGTTGCATCAACCTCGCGGTCCTCCGATGCGAGTCCTCCGCAACCCTGCTGCGGCGTCACGTTGCGACGCGTGAGGATCGTGCGCCCCGGGCCATCGATCACGATGAGATCGAGATCACAGTCGCCGTCGTAGTCGACCGCATCGCAGTAACGCACGAGTTGACCAAACGGGTAGTAGCCGTCGTCCTCAAAGGTGAAGTCCGTCACAGACGTCGCGCGACCGACCGTCACCGCGCCCGGTAGCGCGACACCGCAGATCGCATCGAGATCGCCGTCGGTATCAAGATCAGCCATCTTGATCGCGAAGAAGTAGCCGCTCACCGGACCATTCCCGAGAATGCGCTCGTTGAATCGACCCGTGCCGTCGTTTCGGAACCAGATGATGCGCTGTGCCGTCTCAAGAAGCAGCGCCGGAGCGTACGCGTCAAGGTCGCCGTCGCCGTCGATGTCAGCGAGGTGCACCGCCGACACGCCGGGACGCTCATTTCCGATCTGCGGCGCCCGGTACTCGACCGCGCGCGTGAAGCGCCCACCGACATTCCGCATCGTGAAGATGCGACCGCCGCCGATCTCGTTGCCCACGAGGTCGAGGTCGCCATCGCCATCGATGTCGCCCGCCTCGATCACGCGCGGATAGCCAAGCCCACCGAAGTACTGCGCCACGCGCAGCCGCTGCACGCGCTCGAAGGTAAGCCCACCGAGGTTGTGATAGACCTCGATCGAGTGGCCGACGTACGAGCAGATCGCGATATCGAGGTCGCCGTCCTTGTCGAAGTCACCGACGGCAACGCCCTGTGGGTCGCGCCCAGCGCCCAGTTCGATGCCTCCGAGCACGGTCGGTGCGGCGAACTGACCGCCTTCAAGCCCTCGATAGACGACAAGGCGCGGCAGATCGCCGCGCCAGGCCGACACGATGTCGTCGATGCCGTCGCCATCCGCGTCGCCAAACTCAAGCCAGTCCGTGAAGCCTTCCGCCAGTAGCGTCTGATGCGGCACGAAGCCACCGAGGCCGGTACCGCGGTAGATCAGCAGGCGATCGTCCGGGTCCCGCCCCGCAAGCGCGAGGTCGGGCTTGCCATCGCCGTCGAGGTCCCGCGCGCGAAACATCGTCGGGAAGAACGGCTCGGGTAGCGTCGTGAAGACGGGTGCGTTGAAGACAAGCGGAACCTCGTCGGCGCGCGCAGAGCGCCCGCCAACCGCGAGCGTCGCCACGACCAACGCGCCGCCGAGAAGAGAAAGGAGACCGGCTTCGCCACGTGCCGTCATGAGAGTGCTCAGGGTCGAGGATACGCAGGAAAAGGGATCAGGTTCTCTCGATCCTGTCAGCGCCAGCCTGCGAGGAGGATCGACAGATCGCCGGCGTTGACCGTCCCATCGCCGTTGAGATCGCCCGGTCCTGATGTTCCCCATGCCGAGAGGACAATCGAAAGATCCGCCGCGTTCACCACGTAGTCATCGTTGACGTCGCCCGGCACCGGTTGCCGGACACCTACGGCATCCAAGCTCGCGGTCAGCGAGGTCGTCAGGCTCAACGAGGTCACATCGCCCGTCAGCAGCAGGTTCGCCGTGCCACCCGTCGGAAAGACAGTCGGGAGCGCGAGCGGCACATCGACGAAGGGGTCCGCCTCGATGGGCTGCGTCGTCGTCTCGTTGTTCACTACATCGAGCGCTAGCGTCACTGTGTTCGTACCCTCGACGAGCCGCCCCGTGAGCGGCAGCACGCCCGGCGTCGGCAGGCCGTCACCGACAGGCTGACCGAGCACGGTGGCAGAAATCGTGTAGTTGACCGGTACCACGACGTTGAACTGAAACGAGCCGTCCTTCTGCGGGATGAGTACGCCGAAGACACCGTTGCCGGTCTGCGCGGCGGTCAACGTCGAGACGGTCGCGTTACCGACGGGCACCGGAATCGTCACGCCGCCCGGATAGAAGGAAGAGGGGTTCACCGTGCGAAACGTCTGGTAGTTGATGTTGACCGTTGCGCCGAGCGTCGCGGGTACGCCGCCGAGGAGATCGACCGTCAGGTTCGACACGCGAATCTGCAATCCCTCGCTGTCGACGCCGAGGACGAGCGCGCCCGTCGGATGCGAGACGATGTTGCCCGCCAGCACGAACGACGCCGTGTACGGGATCGGATTATTGCCCGTGCCGCCGAAGAGGCCGGGCAGCGTACGCGTACCGGCCGGATTGTCGACCGCGTCGTAGTCACCGATCAAGGTGCCCGTGAAGGGCGCTGCGAGATTCGTCGTCTGCGTGATCGTGCTCGTCTGCGACGTCACGGTGCAGTTAAAGACGACTTCGTCTGCAACCGCAGGAAGGGCGGCGAAGGACGAGACCATCGATGAGAGCAACACGAGGGTGCGGTTGGAGAAAGCGGGCATGAGGAAAGAATACTCCGGGCAAGGGGCGATCCAAGAACTCCCGCGCCTATCCGACCGCCAAAGTTCATGCGGAAAGAGCGGGTCGGAGAACTGCTCCGACGCCAACAAGCGGGGTTCGACCGTCCAAGGCAGGCTTTGGAATCCGTCCGATAGATCTTCCGAGGGTCGGATGTCGGCGGTCGGAGTTCTTCAAATGGACCCAAATGCCGGAAAGACCCTTACGGCGTCCCGTCAGAGGCTCCTTCAGAGGCTTCCGGCGAGACCTCTTTCGCGCGCGCCCCCGTCCGCAGTTCGCGAATCCGCGAAAGTCGGGTCTTGTGGAGCTCGCGGTCCGGCTCGAGCACGACGAGGGCCGCAATATGCGTTTCCGCCCGATCGAACCGCCCACCCTCCACTGCGATCGCTGCCGCAAGTTCGCGGACCGTCGCATCGAAGGGGTTCATGCGGACCGCGCGCTCCGCGGCCTCGCCAGCACCCCGAAGGTCATCCGCCGCTCGCCGGTTCCGCGCGATCGCGAGCGCATAGACGTTGTCCTTATCGGCGCGCAGATCGAGTTCACGCAGATGACCGAACGCCTCGTCGTTGCCGCTTGCGACCAACTGCTCCATCCCGGCAAGCCGCGCCCACGTGCGATGCGGTAGCGGATCGACGGGGCGCAGCGTGGCGTAGCGCTTGAGCAGCGCGCGCGTGGCAGCGTCGTCACCGGCGGTGCGCGCACGGCGAAGCGCGATCTCGGTGAGGTCCGGCTGCTCCGGGTGCTTCTCACGCAGCGACGCGAGCGTCGCCTCGTCGAACTCGACCGACGGCATCGGTGACGGCGGCCAGTCGCCGGCCTTCAACGCAAAGCGTTTCGACCCCGGCTGCCCGATCGCGCCACTCCATGCGGTGGCCACCTTCGTAAGCCGCGCGCTCTCCGCAGCCGCAAGCGTCGTGCGCTTCGCCGCATCGGCCGACGCAAGTTCGAGCGCGAGATCGCGCATCGAGGGCTCAGGGGCCATGCCCCACGCACGCACCTCGCCGGCGGCGAACGCCAGGAAGTCGCGGTAGAAGTCCTCGCGGCTCACGCCGAACGCTCGGCGCATCGCCTCGTCCTCGCGAATCCCCTCGGCGTACGAGAAGAGGAGCGTCCGGATCGCATCCCATCCGAAGCGCTTCTCCATGTACTCGACCATCCAGCGGCCCTGCGCGTACGCCTGCTGCCGGTCGGTCGGCCGCTCAGGCCGGACGAACGCCCAGTTGATGCCGTCGAGGTCGAAGAGCGCCCCGCGACTCCAGGCCGCCGCAAGCAGCTGGCATGTTTCGAACGTCCGCGGCGTGTCCTCGAGCGCCACCGCCACGGCCTCGGTCAGCCAATGCGGAATGCGGTTCTTCGTCATCGACAGCGTGACCGTGTGCGTGTACTCGTGCCGCAGGACCGCCAGCGGATCGAAGAGACCGAGGTGCTTCTTCTGCGGTCCATCCTTTGGTATCTCGATCGCGATCGTGGGGCCCGTGCACACCGCGATCGTGTGAATGCGCGGGAGACCCGTCACGCGAACGCCGAAACTGCGGTGGTCGGGCATCACGTCGATCAGCGTCTTGCGCACGGGCTCATGGCCGAGACGCGCGCACACCTCTTCGTGCATCCCGTCGAGGACGCCAGCGAGAAGTTTCGCGACAAGCGCCGCATCTCCCTCGGGATGACGGATCGTGAAGTGCTCGGTCTCGATGCGCTTCCAACCCGCGAGTTCGTCGGCGAGTGCGAGCGTGAAGGTTGTGCGTTCGTCATTTGGATCGAGCCGCACAGCCTCGCGCAGATCGGCGACCGCGCGCCCCTCGCGGCCGTCTTGCATCGAGAGAAGCCCAAGTTCGGCGCGCGGCAGCGCCCACGCCGATTCGCGCGCGGCGGCGGCCTCGAGCGTGGCGCGCGCCTCCTCGTACTGCCGGTCAAAGACAAGCTGCCGGCCCGCGGTGACGAGAGCGCGCGCGCTGCCCGGCACACGGCCGTCGAAGGTCGCGAGCGTAGCGCGCATAGCATCGAAGTCGTAGCGCGCCGCCTCGCAGGCAGCCTTCCAACCGAGTGCCTCCGGAGGCACGGGGTTGAGCGCGAGGACCGGTGCAAGCGCCTCGCGAGCGAGCACGGGATCGTCCTGCATCAGCGCGCTGCGCGTTTCGATGAACGCCGCGTAGGGATGCGCAGGCGAGATCCTGCGCAGCGCCGCCACCGCCCGCGATGCTCCCTCGAAGTCGAATTGGTCAAGCGCGAGACTTCCTGCAAGATGCCACGCGCGCGCGGCGCGGGGCGACAGCGCGAGCGCCTCGCCCGTTGCCGCGATCGCGTCCTGCCCGGCATGGCGATCGGCGAGAAGTTCCGCCTCGCGCGTACGGATGCGAGGATCAAGCCGATCCACCTGCTGCCGCGCCCGCGCGAGCGCCGTGAGCAGCGACTTGTACGTCGGCGCAGCCGAGGCATCGAGCCGAATGCGGAGCGCGCCAAGGTCGACCGCTGCAAGGATGTCGTCGACCGACTTCGCTCCGTCTAGCGATGGCGCGGCGGCAGTCGCAAGCGCGAGTGCCTCGTCCCGTCGACCGAGCATCGCAAGCGCTTCTGCGCGGAGCGCACAGAGCGGGAGCGATGACGCATCCTCTGCTCCCCCTCCCGCCGCATCTTCTGCCGCGTCATTCGTCGCGTCAATGATCTCGTCGAATCGCCCTTCGAAGAGCGCGAGCGAGAGCCGTAGTTCAAGCGGAACCTCCGGATCGCTCCAGACCGGATCGCGCGCATCGAGTCGCTCGAGCGCGACCAGCGCGCGGCGCGATGGGCGATCGAGATCGGTGTCGTCAAAGATCCCGTGGCGCACGCGAAACTCGCGTCGTTCGTCCTCGGTGAGATACTCCGCGCACGCGGTCTCGACGACCGCGGGCGAGGGCGCCACGACTTCGGGTACGAACGTCGACTGCGCGGAAGCGACGGCGGCGAGCCCAAGCCCGCCCAAAAGCGCCAGCCAGCACGCGGCGAACCCCACGACGCGGGAACGAACCGCGAGGGCTCCGATCGTGCAGGGACTGGCACAGATTCCGAGGCCGGCTGGCGTCATGGGTGGAGCGTAGCAACCACCCGACGGCGCGTTGCCCTTCCTCGCACGTTATCCAACGCGCTTCCCGCGCCGGAATGGCAGTCGATCGGCTACCGTCCGTTCCGCATGACTTCCCGCCTCGCCCATCTCGACATCGATCGGTTGACCGCGCCGCGCCTCGCACGCACGACGCTCGCGATCGTCCTCGCAGGCGTCACATCCGCCGCTGTAATCGCGCAGACGCTACCCAACCCGGGCCCCACCCCGACCACACCTGCAACGCCACCCGTCAGCACCCCCGAGGTGACCAAGCCCGACACCGCCGCAAAGTCCGACACCTCCACAAAGTCCGACACCTCCACAAAGTCCACGGCCGAAGCGGCGCGCGAGCGCGCGGAGGCGTTCCTTGGCGAACTCGAGAAGACCGCCACCACGATCTCCTCGATGAGCGGCACGCTGACGCTCGAGAAGTTCGATGCGCTCGGCGAGGAGACTGACCAGCGCATGGGGCGGCTCGTCCTCGAAGGAAAGGACGGCAAGCGCCGCATCGCGATCCGCTTCGAGGAGTACATCGACGGCTCCGGCCGACTCGACCGCTCGGTGCTCCACTACATCGTCGCGGACGGCTGGCTGTGCGAGATCGACCACGCGAACAAGTCGTTCACCAAGCGGCAGATCGTGCGGCCGGGCGAAGAGTTCGACCCCCTTGCGCTCGGCAACGGGCCCGTCCCTCTTCTGATCGGGCAGAAGAAGACCGACGTCCTTGCGCGCTTCGATGTCACCGAAACCGAGATCCCCGCCGACATCCCGCTACTCAGCTCGCTGCGCGACGTCGCCGCGATGCGGCTCGTTCCGAAGCCGGGAAGCGAGGCCGCGCGGGAGCTTGCGAACGTCGATCTCTTCTACGATCGCACCACACTCGCACCAGTCGGCGTCGTGACGCGCGAGAAGAACGGTAACCGCACGGTTGCCCGAGTGACGAAGCCCGTCGTCAACGGCGATGTGAAGCCCGAGGACCGTGCGCTGCTCGAGATCCCCGTGCTCGATCCGAAGGATTGGGCGCACGACGTGAGGCCGCTCGCGAATCCCGAGTGAACGCGTGTGACACAGGGCCCTTTCAGCCGCGCAGCGCGACCTGTTCCACGATCTCGAGGCCGAAGCCGTGCAGGCCCGGCATCGCACGGCGAGGATGGTTCGTGAGGACGCAAAGGCGCGAGAGCCCAAGATCACGCAGGATCTGGCCACCCACGCCGAACTCGCGACTGTCCATCGGCTGTGCGCGCACACCAGCGCCCTCGGTGCGCGTGAGGTCCCGCGTATTCACGTCGTCCTGCGGACGGCGAATCTGCTGGAGCCGCGCGAAGAAGTCCTCGCCGCTTCCCTCGGGACGCAAGTAGACGATCACACCGCGCCCCGCGCGCTGGATCGCGCGCATCGCCGCGCGGAGATCATCGCCGCTCGAGGTGGTGCCCTCGCTGCGCGTCATGCCGAAGATGTCGCCGAGAAGGTCGCGCCGATGCATGCGCACGAGGACGGCTTCGTCGATCTCGGGAATGCGGCCGTGCGCGTCGGGTACGCCGACGCCGCCGTGCGAGAGGACCAGATGCGGCACAGGGTCGACCGCGCTTTCGTACGCAAAGAGCGTGAACACGCCTTCCGGTGTCTCGATCTTCGCTCCCGATACGGGCTCCACGCGCTGGACGAGCGCCTCGCGCGCAAGTCTGTGCTCGATGATCTGCTCCACCGAGCACATCTTGAGCTTGTGCTGCGCGCAGATCTTCTCAAGGTCGGGGACGCGCGCCATCTCGCCGCTCTCGAGAACGATCTCTATGATTGCGGCCGCCGGACGCAGGCCCGCGAGGCGACAGAGGTCGACCGATCCCTCGGTCTGCCCCGTACGGACGAGGACTCCGCCCGGCCGCGCGCGCAGTGGATTGATGTGTCCTGGACGCACGAAATCCTCGGGAACCGAGCCCGACTCCGCAAGCAGTTGGATCGACTTCGCGCGATCGCGCGCGCTGATCCCCGTGCCAACGCCGTGCTTCGGATGCCCGTCGACCGTCACGGTGAACGCCGTTCCGCGCACGCTGGTATTGACGCCAGTCTGTGGTCCGAGGTCCAGACGCTCACAGGTCTCTGCGTCGAGCGCGACGCAGAGGTACCCGCCGCCGACACGCGTGAGGAAGTTGATCATCTCGATCGTCATCGCTTCGGCGGCGACGACGAAGTCACCCTCATTTTCGCGGTTTTCGTCGTCGACTAAGACGATCGCCTTGCCGGCGCGCAGGTCGGCGAGGATCTCGGGAATGGATGCAAACGCGGTCATGCGCCCCTCGCATTCGCCTCGACGATGCGCGCGTGACGCGACCAGAGCGTGTCCATCAGCGCGCGGTGCGGCGCGGCTGCGGTCGGATCGTCGATCCGGCGCGCGACCACCTCAAGCA
>Ga0194130_10008769_pt1 | contig 10655 bp, 10 predicted proteins | sample TA2KigsurfametaG_FD_160084 | JGI IMG/M metagenome (GOLD analysis project Ga0194130, IMG submission 160084) | Freshwater microbial communities from Lake Tanganyika, Tanzania - TA2015050 Kigoma 12 surface | ecosystem: Environmental > Aquatic > Freshwater > Lake | place: Tanzania: Lake Tanganyika... | reverse complement strand
TATTGCTTCCCCGCCGGGCGCATTCACACTTTCCGGCGTTGCAGCCATCAGCGCGTCAATGGCTGCAATCGAATCGCGCAGGGATTTGCGTACGCCGACCGGATCATCTTCCTCGCGCTGGCGGCCTTGCGCCGCATAGGCCAGCATGAGGTCGTAGGTGGCTTCGATGGTGTCAATGACCTTTGCGACGGCTTCGCTTGTGACTTTTTGCGGCGCAGACATGGATACTCCGGATATTTGGATCAGGGCTTCCAACGGCCCGTATCGTGATGGGATTCATATTCCTTGCGGGTAATCCAGCCACGGAACATGGAGCGGGTGAGATACCATTCTTCAGGCCGGCTCGCGAAATAGACATGGATGATGATCATGGTGATCATCGCCATCGCGGCCAGGCCATGGAAGGCATAGATAATGCCCCACCAGTAATTGGTGAACCAATAGGGGCTGCGCCGCCAGAATGGCGTGTCGATCTTCAGCATCATCAACAGGCCGGTGATGATGATGGCGATGAGCAGAAGCGCGACGGCCAGATGATAGAACTTTTGCAGGCCGTTGTATTTGGCAGGCTTGGGCGCTTCTGCCCCGCCGGTCAGCGTTTCGCGCGCGCCCGATGCAATGTCGCGGATATCAGAAGGCGTCACCAGCATGGAGCGCCAATCCTGCCAGAAGAGCGCGCGCACGATATGCACAAGCACGATCAACGTCAGAAATACACCGGTCATCCAATGGATATCGATCCATTGAAACTTGATGCCGACGATGGGCAGAAATGCGGTTCCCAGCAAAATGAAAACGGCAATCGCCATCAACCAGTGATACAACCGGTCGATGAGATGATGACGGACGATTTTGCCTGATTGATCCGCAGCCATTGCGGCGCTCCTCCAGATGTCTTCAGCTCTTGCGGCGGCGCGCCAGCAGCATGATCACCGCATGGACCAGTACGAAAGCGACGCCTGCGGCAGCAAACCATGGCAGAAGATCCCATGACGCGCCGATGAGTTCAGTCTGACGCGTGTAAATCGATCTTGAATACCGGAAAAGTTCCATGACTCATTCCTGAAAGACGTCGGATCGCGAGACATTCAACTGCACGATTAAGGCGCGTGTTTCAACCCTGCGGCGCATCCTTTGTGGAATTCTCTGACGGCGTGAAGCGCACGCCCGCATTGGCTGCGATCAGGCGCATGGAATCGAGCCAGTCACCGGTTGCCCCTGGCATATAGGCGGCGCTTGTCAGCATATTGGCGAACTGCGCGAGGAAAGGCATGGGCGCATGGGACTGGCGGGCCGCATCCAGCAGGCGGGCAATATCGGTCTGCATGCGCTTGAGGGGAACGCCGGAGGAAAAGCCCCCACTCGCGACCTGGCTTTCCAAAACGGCGGGAGGCGCGCCTGCGCCGGGCGCAAGCAATGGTAGGGCCTGCAGGATACCTGCGGGGTCCAATCCGCTGCGCCAGGCGAAGGTCAGCATTTCCGTGTGAATGGCAGTCGAGACTGCGCTGAGGGCGGTTCCCAGCAGGCGCGCTGCGCTGCCTGCGCCCAGATCGCCCAGCCGCATCACCTGTGATGCAAAGATCGCCAGCGATGGACGGATTTTTTCCAGCACATGGGCCGGGCCGCCAAACAGCACTGTCAGTTCACCGTTGATGGCCTGCACATGTTCGCCAACTGGAACCGCTTCAACCCATACCGCTCCGCGCGAGACAACGCTGCGCGCAAGCCCCTGCCCCACGTCTGGCGGCGCATCGCTCATGTCGACAATGATTGTGCCCGGGCGCAGTTTATGGATCAGGCCGACCGATCCCATCACCGCTTCGCGCAGGGTCTCGCCATCAACTGCGGTCATGAAAATCAGATCGCACATTTGCGCAAGATCATAGGGCGAGCCAAGCGGCGCAGCCCCGCCTTCCGCCAGATGCGCCTGCACAAGACGATGATCAAGATCAGTGCAGGCGTGGCCGATGTTCTGGCGGTCTAGACGCTGCAACAACGCAGCGCCCAGCTGGTCCATGCCCACAACGCCTATCGAGAAAGCGGAAATTTCCGCGTCACTCATCGCAACTCTCCACACGCGCGCGGCATGCACGGCATACCGGCAAATGAGAACCTGGCAAAAAGATAACCCGGCGACAGTTCCGGCAAACCGGAAACCCTCGCCGGGTCAACTCAATTCAGAACAGGCTTCACCATCAAGCCCCGGTGTCTTCAGGCCTTGCCGTCTTCAGGCCTTGGCGTCACGCACTGCGCGCATCACCAGATTGGCCATCAGCGGAACCTTGAAGTGATTGTAGTTGAGCGGACGCGCGCCACGGCCGGTGGAATCGCCGGCGAGTTTGGCAAGCGCTGCATCAACCTTCTTTCCCTTGATCGCGCCTTCAGCCGCGACAAAGCGCTTGGGTGTGCAGGAAACACCGCCGCAGGCGATGCGCGCATCCTGCACCACGCCGCCCGCATCCACCTTGACGGCAGCCGCGACATTGACCAGCGCGAAATCCCACGACTTGCGGTCGGTGACCTTTTCGAAGTGGAACTGGGCGCCGGCGTAGGTCGCGGGAATGCGAACTGCGACGAGCAGCTCGTCATCCTTCACCTGCGTCATTTTGGTGATGTCGACGCGCGGACCGATGAAGTAGTCTTCGGCCTTCACAACGCGTTCGCCGCCGGGGCCACGGATGACCATTTGCGCATCCAGCGCAACAAGCACAGGCGCGACATCCGATGGCGATACCGCCACGCAACGGCTTGCGTCAAAAATCGCATGTTCGCGATTCTGTCCTTCCGGCGTATCGGCAAAGCAGGTCGTTCCGCCTGCGCGATAGCAGGGCAGGCCTGAGCGGTAATACCAGCAGCGCGCATCCTGTCCGACGTTGCCGCCGAGCGTTCCGGTGTTGCGAATCTGCGGGCTCGCCACCATGCCAGCCGCATCCGCAAGCAGGCGGAAGCTTTTGCGCACTGCGGCGTTGTTCTCGATTTCGGTGAGCGTCGTGAGCGCGCCGATTTCAAGACCGCCGGCATTCTCGCGAACGCCTTTGAGTTCCGCAATGCCGGTCAGATCGATCACAGCCTTGGGCCGTTTGACGCGATCCTTGAACCAGGACAGCGAATCATTGCCGCCGGCCAGTTTCCAGGCATCTTTCTTGTGCTGACCGAGCAAAGCCACAGCTTCGGCAACGGTTTTGGGCTTGAAGAGTTCAAAGCCCGGAATGACGTCCTTGATCATCATGATTTGGGCTCTCCCATCACATCGTGCTGGCCTGGAGCGGCCGGTAGGATTGCTGACGCTTGGCGAGCGCATTGACGATCATGTCGCGCACAACAGGCGTACGGTGGAAGTAATGACCGCCGAGCGCATCGGAGATCGCATTGATCAGCGCCGCCGCAGCCGCGCCCTGGATCGGTTCGCCGATTCCCTTGATGCCAAAGGGATTATCACGGTCCGGGCCTTCCGCAGCCGCCCATTTGAAGACTTTGGGCAGATCCATAAAGGTTGGCGGTTTCGACTGATCGAACTGCACATTGGCAGGCAGGCCGAGCGCATGGTCATAAACAATGCGTTCAGTGGTCGCCAGGCCAAAGCCCATGACAGCGCCGCCATGCATTTGCGACTGCAGGCCATCGGGATGCATCACAGTTCCGCAATCAGCGACACCGAGATATTCGGCGATTTCGAAGTCGCCGGTTTCTGTGTCGAGTTCGATCATGCAGAAGCCTGCGCACAGTCCCGGCACCATGCCGCGCTTGGCGAGATTGTCCTTGGCGACACCCACCAAACCGCTGCCGGACAGCGCCGAAGCCGACGCCTTGGTCATCGGATTGATGTCGCCGGGCAGTTCCTTGCCCGAATATTTGCCGCCAAGCTCGATTGCCTTCTTGGCCGCATCAGCAAAGCTGATCGACTTGCCGGCATCTGACTTGCTGACAATGCGCTCGCCTTTCAGGTCATAGTCTGCCGGCGCGCCGCCGAGCATTTGCGCGGCGATTTCCAGCAGCTTGTTCTTGGCGTCCATCGCCGCAACATAGTTGGCGCGGGTTGCGGTATAGGCCGTGTTGGAGCCGAACTGGCCGATCATCCATGGCAGATGGCGGTCGGTGCGGCCGCGCGCAACTTCAACATTCTCCCAGCTGTAGCCGAGCACTTCCGCCGCCGCGCGCGCCGTTGAAGCCCAGGAGAATGTGCCGAGGTTGCCGACACCCTGATGGACATGCAGCTTGCCATCCGGCGTGATGCGCACGAGGCCATCGAAGCCGTTCGAGCCGGCCGCATGGAAGGCGCTGCCAACGCCGACGCCGATCACCTTGGAACCCTTGCGGATGCCTGACAGCTTCTTCTTTTCTTCCCAGTTGAAGATTTTGGCGCCCTTCACCAAAGCATCCTTCAGATAGGCGCTGGTGAGAACTTTCTTGGCGTCATAACCGTCAAAGCCGTCGTTGTCCGGCGCGTTGATGCGGCGGATTTCGACGCGGTCAACGCCGAGCTGGCGCGCCGCTTCATCGACGATGGGTTCGATCATCATCGCTGTCTGGTTTTCACCGGGACCGCGCTGGGGACCGCCGGGCGGCGTGTTGGTGAGAACCGACATGCCGCGGAAGCGCATGCTTTCAGGCTGGAAGACAATCTGGATGGAATGGCCGCAGTTGCGGAAATCCCAGAAGCCCTGATTGGGTCCGTTGTCTTGCACGCAATATAGATCAAGCGCGACCATGCGGCCGTTTTCGGCAAAGCCTGCCTTGACCCAGCCCTGGAAGCCCGCGCGCTTCTTGCCGATGAGATATTCCTCCTCGCGCGACATGCGCAGCATGACCGGGCGGCCATTCGCCTTCTTCGACAGGTGGCCAGCCATCGACAATTCGCAATAGCCGGAACCCTTGGAGCCGAAGCCGCCGCCGCAGAATTCGGAGATGAAAATCACATCGCCGGGCTTCACGCCAAGCCAGCGCGCAAGCGAAGGCATGACAATCGACTGGCTTTGCATCGAGCCAAACAGATAGCATTTGCCATTCTGCCAATAGGCCATACTCGAACGCGTCTCCATCGAGTGATGGGACGTTGAGGAGGTGTAGAAAGAGCGCTCCACAACGACCTTGGCCTTCTTGAAGCCAGCATCCAGATCGCCATAGGCCCAGGTTTCGGCGGGCTTGCCCATCGGCATCTTGCCCTGATCAAAGCCCTGGAAATCCTGCGCGGTCCATTTCACTGTCTGCAGCGGCAGGCGCACATTGGCGACATTGCCGCCGCTGAATGCGTCCGGCCCGCCGGGATAAAGCGAATCGAGCGGATCGATCACATGCTTGAGCTGTTCGAAATCGACCTTGATCGCTTCAATCGCCGCAGCAGCGATCTCTTCACTTTCAGCAGCGACCGCGAGAATCGGCGCGCCGGCGAAGGTGGGTTCGCGATACAGGATCGGATCAGCGGGCGGCGGGAATTGCGGCACATCATCAGGCGTGATGATGGCGACGACGCCCTTCATTTTCATGGCGGCAGATGTGTCGATGCTGCGCACGCGCGCGTGCGGCATCGGCGAGAGCATCATCTTGCCGTAGAGCATGCCTTCCATCTGGAAGTCATTGGCGTATTTCGCCGCGCCGGTGACTTTCGCCACCATGTCGGCCGGAATGAAATTTTTGCCGATGAGACTATAGGTCATCTCACATCTCCTTCGAAGCGCGCATCAGGCCGGCCAGATACTGCTGATAGGATCCGCAGCGGCAGAGATTGCCGGACATCGCCCGGCGGGCTTCCTCGATGGTGGGTTTGGGGTTCTTGTTCAGCAACGCAACAGCTGAGATCACCTGGCCGGGGGTGCAATAGCCGCATTGCGGGCCAATCTCTTCGATGAAAGCTTTCTGCACTGGATGCAGCTTGCCTTCTTTGGCGATGCCTTCAACTGTGGTGATCGGCTTGTCAGCGACCTGATGGGTCAGCGTTGTGCAGGAATAAACGGTGGTGTCACCGATCATCACATTGCACGAACCGCATTCGCCGCGGTCACACGCCAGTTTCGTGCCGGTGAGACCGAGCTTCGTGCGCAGGGTAATGGCCAGCGTTTCATGCGGCAGAACATCAACGCGGCGCGTCTGGCCGTTGACATTGAGGCTGACAAGACGCTCGACAGCGCCCGCACCGCGCGCCTGCGCCTGGGCTTCGCCGGAGCGGAACAGATAACCGCTGGCGCCCATAGCCGTACCAGAGGCGACAACGCCCTTGATGAAAGTGCGGCGCGACGCCTTGCTGCGCGCGATCTCCTGCACAACCTCCTGCAAGGGATTGCAACGTGTTGTTTCAATTTCGTGGCTGTGTTCGCCGCCGTTATGCGCACTGCATACGGCGTGCGATGTCCGGCAATCTTCGGGCATAGCCGTCTCCTCAGATGTTTGCTGCGGATCGGAGCCGCAGTTGTTTCCTGGCCTCATCAATCTCTCGTCCGGCAATCGCTTGGGCAAATGCTCTGGCAAGAGTTGGGAACGGACGCCTGGTCCGCTGGCCGGATACTGCGACATTTTGGATCAGGACTCAAGCTGAATTGTAACAATTCCAGAAAAGACACATCACAATTCAGGACTGCGCATTTTGCGGCGCAACAGCCGCATGCGCCAGCATGTGCATTGCGCAAAGCTTGCGCAAATTTGCACGCGGCTTCGCGCAGGCATGTTCCGTCTTTATGGACGGACAGATTGTTTGCGATAGAATTCAGCCGAAAGCGCGGCTGAACGCGCACGATCGCCCAGCTTCATCTGGGATGCTGCTTCCTCGCGGCAATAGAGCGCGTCTTCATAGCCATTCGACATGGCGATATCGCACCAGGCATGCGCAAAGGCAGCGTCTTTCGTGACGCCGCGGCCGAAGAGGTAATGCAGGCCGAGAAAGAACTGCGCTGTTGGCTGGCCTGCAGCAGCCGCCTTGCGGAACCAGTCGAGGGACTGGGCATCATCGCGTGGTACGCCGGCGCCGGAATAATACATGAAGCCCAGCGAAGCCTGCGAGCGCGCATCGCCATCAACAGCCAGCGGCCACCAATTGGCCAGCGCTGTTGGATAGTCGCGCTGTTCAAACGCCTTGAGGCCGGAAAGAAAATTCTGCGCCTGCGCGCAAGCGGGCGCGACGGCGAGGAACGCCGCAAACAGGGCCTTGCGCATTGTGGCGTGGATCATGGTCTGTCCAGTCAGTGCACAGGCTATCACATTAAGGGATTCTGGCCAGTGGCAAGTCTCTACCGGCAAGTCTCTACTGGCAAGTCTCTACCGGCAAGCTTCCGGTGGCAAAACTGGAGCGGCCAGACTTGAACGCCGCGGCGGGGCGCTCAGGCGAAGAATTCTTCTGCCAGCTGCGCCAGTTGCTGCGGCGCATCATGGTGCACGTTATGGCTCGAGCCCTCAATGCGGTGGAAGCGCAGATGGGGGATCTGTTTCAGCCGCCATTCGAAATCGAGTTCCGTGCCTTCCAGACCCGGCGGAAAAATCGTGCCGGAGCCGATCCAGAACAGCGGACAGGTGATCTTGCGCCAGCAGGCCGCCCATTCATCCACCCGATGCAGTGTCGCAAAGGGGCGCGCATGGGCCGGATCAAAAGACCAGACGAAGCCTTCCGGCGCCTGCCGGCTTTGATGGCGGGCGAGAAACCGCGCGCGGTCCGCGCCGAGGCGCTCATTGGCGCGCAGGAGGCGTTCGCCCATTTCCTCTGTCGAAGCATAGGGGCGATGCGGGCGCACGGGCTCGCGCCATGCGGCCAAAAAGCGGGCGAGCTGGCCGGGGGCTTCCTCAACGCTGCGATGGCGCAGGCCATAACCGTCAATCGCCATCAAACGGCGCACCCGCTCCGGGCGGACCCCGGCATAGGTGTTGGAAACATTGCCGCCCAGACTGTGGGACAGGATGTCAACCGGCGCGCCGGGCGAGATCATCTCCAGCAGCGTGTCGAGATCGGCCATATAGTCATGCATCCAGTAACCCTGCGGGTTCCAGCCGGAATGGCCGAAGCCGCGCCAGTCGGGTGCGACCACATGCCAGCTGCGCGTCAAATGATCGACGGTGAACTGCCAGGAGATGCTGGAATCGCGATGACCATGCAGCATGACCAGCAAGGGGGCACCTTCATCGCCCCATTCACGCAGATTGCAGGACAGGCCGCGCAGCTCGATGATGCGGCAACGCGAGACGCGTTTGGGCTGGTAGATTTCGCTCATTTCATTCGCGTGTCATATGCGCCATGCCGCTGGCAAGTTCTTTCGACTTGCCATGGACAATCGGATAGGCCGGCCAGACCTTCGGCGTCACCCGCGCCCAGGGCGGCGGGATCGGCGGGGGATCGCCCAGCGCTTCGGCTGCATGCCAGCCCCAGCGCGGATCGTCCATGAAGGCGCGGCCAATCGCCACGAGATCGGCTTTGCCGCTTTCAATGATTTCATTGGCCTGCTGCGGCAGAATGATCAAACCCACTGCCATGGAGCAAAGGCCTGGCACATCTTTCTTGATGCGCTCGGCAAAGGGCACCATATAGCCGGGCTCGATCCTGGGAAGTTTCATTCCCGGCGCAACATTGCCGGCAGAGGGCACAACATAATCGATGCCCAGCGCTTTCAGGGCGCGCGCGAAGATGACCGCATCGTCGAGTTCAAGGCCATTGTCATTGAGATCGCGGCCGGTGATGCGCACCCCCATCGGTTTGTGCTGCGGCCATGCAGCGCGCATGGCGGCGATCACCTCAAGGGGATAGCGCATGCGGTTTTCGAGCGAGCCGCCATAGCGGTCATTGCGTTTGTTGGCGAGCGGAGAAAGAAACTGATGCAACAGATAGCCGTGCGCGACATGAACTTCGATCAGATCAAAGCCGCAACGCTCAGCGCGTTGCGTTGAACGCACGAAACAATCAAGCACATGCTGCAAGCCGTCTGTATCGAGATAGGCGGGCTCCGGCCAGCCATCAGCAAAACGCTCGGCAGTCGGGCCTACAACATCCCACGCGCCCTCTTCGGGTTTGAGATTTTGGCCTTTCCACAATTCCCATGTCGGGCGTGAGGACGCCTTGCGTCCGGCGTGTGAGAGCTGAATGCCGATCGGCGTTTGCGAGAATGTGCGGATATCGGCAATCATCCTTGTCAATATGGCTTCATTTGCATCGCTGTAGAGACCCAGGCATCCCAGCGTGATGCGCCCGATATCTTCAACTGCAGTCGCTTCGAGAATGAGAAGGCCTGCGCCAGACACGGCCATATGGCCGGCATTCATGATGTGCCAGGGCTGGGCATTGCCATCTTTCGCGCTGAACTGGCACAGCGGGGAAATGGCGATGCGGTTTGGCAGCTCAAGCTCCCGCAGTTTGAGCGGCGTGAACAACGCGCTGGGCATAGGCGTTTCCTTTGCTGTTATGATTTTGCCCGGTATGTCTTCATATGCGTAGCGCGCCGCCTGCACGGCGGCAATGGCAGCGTGCAGAAAGCTTCACGCCACGATAGCGTCCCAACCGCCATCATGGGCAATGACCTGACCGGTCATGTAGTGGGACGCATCGCTGGCGAGATAAACGATCAGTCCGGCAAGATCATCCGCCACAGCGCGATGGCCCATGGGAATGCGGTCTGCGATCATCTTCTCGAACTTTTCCAACTCGCCACGCTGCAAGGTCGCGCGGCGCTCAGCGCCCAAAGCCGTGCCGCCATGCCAGCCGGGCGCAATGGCGTTTACGCGGATATGCTCTTTGGCGTATTCAGCTGCGACCTGTTTGGTGAAGCCGATCACGCCGGCCTTTGAAGTGGAATAGCTGATCGCCAGCGACGGCGCGCCGGGATAATAGCCGCGCAGGCCCGCAATCGATGCAATATTGATGATCGAGCCGGGGCCGGGCAGCATCAATTGCAATCCGCGGCGGGTCATCAGAAAAACGCCGCGCAGATTGATCGCCATCAGGCGGTCCCAGTCTGCAATTTCATATTCATGCGTACGCAGAACCTTTGTGGAAATGCCCGCATTGTTGATGAGAATGTCGCAGCGCGAAGATTGCTTTGCCACAGCGTTCCAGAATGTGTCAACGCTGGCTTCATCGGCGACATCAACATGCAGGGCGCTGGCCTTGCCCTGCGCACCGGTGATCAGTTTTTGCGTTTCCTGCGCATTGGCAAGATCACGATCAGCGCAAATGACATGGGCGCCAAATGCGGCGAGCGCCTGTGCAAATGAGCGGCCAAGGCCGAATCCTGCGCCGGTGACGACTGCGGTCTTGCCTTCCATGCGATAGAGTTTATCAAACATGAATTGATGCCCCTGAATTTATATTCCGTTGCGTTTGCCGCTGCGGCGCGCAGACAGGCAGTGATCTGGAATTTGTCTTGCACCCTGCGGCAAAGCTTCTTCGCAAACCGTGCGAACACAAGTGACTAGGCCAATTTATGGCCGGTTTAGAGTTAACGGTAAAGCTGCGAACAGTTCATGCCCATTCGATTTTTTCAACCGTAACGGCATGCCGTTTGGGAAATTTCGCTCCGCGCATCGCAAAATGGCCGTGATTCCGGGAAAGATTGCATTTCATTAGGGCGTGTCGTCATTTAGAGGATTCGCAAATCAGGTAAAGTGTGATTCATAGGAAGCCCTCTTTTGGAGGGTTTTCGATGAAGCGATACGGCTTGCGGGACGACCAGTTTGCGCGGATTGAAACT
>Ga0194130_10008766_pt1 | contig 10657 bp, 11 predicted proteins | sample TA2KigsurfametaG_FD_160084 | JGI IMG/M metagenome (GOLD analysis project Ga0194130, IMG submission 160084) | Freshwater microbial communities from Lake Tanganyika, Tanzania - TA2015050 Kigoma 12 surface | ecosystem: Environmental > Aquatic > Freshwater > Lake | place: Tanzania: Lake Tanganyika... | reverse complement strand
ATCATTTTTTAATTATCCAGTTATTGATTACAAGGATATCAAGTCCGCACTTTTTAAATGTAGCAACTGCGTCCTCAGGAGTTTCGACAATCGGTTCTTGACAATTGAAGCTGGTATTAAGCAACATTGGGATCCCGGTTAGCTTGTAAAATTCGTTAATAACATTATAAAATCTTTCATTAAATGCTTTGGCAACGGTTTGTATTCTAGCAGTACCGTCAACATGTGTTACGCCCGGAATCTTGTCTGATATAACAGGAACAATTCTCGACATGTACGGACTAGGGTGTTTAGTATCAAAATAATCTCGATAATGTTCTTCTAACACACTAGGAGCAAATGGTCTAAAGTCTTCGCGTTTTTTGATACGGCTGTTAATGATATTTTTTATATTAGGGTTTCTAGGATCTGCCAATATACTTCGATTTCCTAGAGCCCTATTTCCTGATTCAGATCGACCTTGATACCACCCAACGATTGCACCATTAGCAATTGCGTTAGCAACTTCAATGCATATATCATCAAAGGGCTTCTGTTGATAATTTAATCCTTCGAACATACCAGGATCAACACTATGCTCTATTCCAGCATACACATTAGGCTTGTGAATGTTTTGATTTAGAACATAGTCGGCGTGCATATAAGTTCCTACGGCCTGACCTTCATCCCCAGCCGCAGGAGGTACGTGTACATTTACATAATGCTTTGTTAATTCTTCGTTCATATAGCCGTTATAGGCAACTCCGCCTGCAATGCACAGATTGTCAGAAGTTTTAAGAGGATACACATATTCCTTAACAATCTCAATGGTAACATACTGTAATGTATATGCTACATCCTTTTTAGAAACACGCCTTAGAATATCTTTAGAATGGTTGGGAAGTTTATGATTGGGATTTTCCAAATACTCATGGATCATTGCATAGGCTTCGTCGTTATATTGACCAAACCCTGCCAGTCCCATTACTTTACCTGCGTCTAGATATCCAAAACCAAGATCCTGTGCCAGCCTATTCCAAAGACCTCCGATTGACATTTTCTCAGACAAGTTTGTAATAAAACCAGTCTTGTCAATAAAAATGCAACTGAATTTCCATCCTCTACCATCAATTGCTAAAATATCTGATTGATCAAATCCCGAACTTAAAAATGCGTATGCGGCATGGCTCTGATGGTGGTCAATGTAATAATAGTTGTCTATATGCAGTCGATCCCATAGATTGATCGGACGAAAATTTAAAAAATCTGTATCGGGAAGCGTTTCTCGGAGAAGATCTAATACAAATTCCTGACCTAGGTTAGAAACAGTGAATGCGAATACATCATCTGTACCGGTATTATTATAGTTAGGTATGAAATGTTCATAAAAAAATTTTCTACTATACGTGGGATCCTGAGGATTCTTTCGATTGAGATTGTGTTTTATTCTGTTGTGTCTTTCTAATTGATTGTGAAATACACCGTCGTAGGTATTATGGTCGTGTATGTTAACTGCTACGGAAAATATTTTCATACTACACTAACTATATCTATGTTCTTTGCAAATTTTAATACTCTAGCAGCAGCTACTGGAGGAATCTCTTCTGTACATATTTTACAATAACTTTCGAATTCAAACAATTCGTAGTTCATCATTTTATCTATGTTTTCTTTGGTGATTTCAAACTGCCTAGAACCATTGATTACTTTCCTACTGCAATGCCTAATTTTTTGAATTTCAAAATCAAACACTGGTACTAAGGGAAACTTAGCACATAATCTTCGATCTCGTTCCGGAGCTAATGTTTGAACACTATAAGTTGGTGATCTAGAATTATATTCCTTGAGCTCGGTATTTTTATGATCTATCATTGAAAGATCAAAATTCTCTCTGTACTTAAAATAATTAGGAGTTTTGATAATTAGATTATAATTATTCTTGTCATTTTCGGGCAAAAAATCGTAATTACCTAATTTTTCAATTCGATCTTCATGAAAGTCAAGTACAAGATGTTCAATATATATAATTTCAGGATCTTCCAATATATGAGGATAAAATTTTCTTATCAGAGAATTTGACAGCACCTGTATAACAAGATTAGGATGTTTTTTAATTTCAGCGATGACTTCATCAAGATTTTTAATAAGACCTGGTTCACCGCCAAGAAGACAAATTCTAGTTTTATATGGACTTAGGTATTCTACGCATTTTTTTAAAAAATCCATGTCAACGTGTAAATTCCTCATTTCAAGAGTCCAGGCTGTGCAATAGTAACAAGACTTGTTACAGGATTTTGAAAGATAAAAGTCTACAGTTTTGTAATCTAAATTTTTTAAATCTGTTAATGTTTTCATTTAAAAATTTACCAATTTCTTTGTAATGATTCGCTGCCGGTATTTTGATCTGTAATACATTTCTCTTAGACAGTTCGGACATTCTAATGCACCTCTAGCACATAGATCAATATTCGTTCCTATCCTACTAAAAAATTTACTCATACTAAAATTTTAATTTATAAAATTAACTATTCTTTCGTAGTTTGGCTTCAAGTCATCGGCAAATCTTTCAGGATTTATATCCCGTCTATAGACTTTTCCTTTGCCGATTGTAACTAAAAGTAATGGTGTTCTTGTGATAAAAGGAAGATCTTTCCAATATTCCATATCTCTAAAAAAACAACCAATGTAAGATATATCGATTCCTTGTTCGAGGCACAGTGCGCTAAAACTAGTTATGAACATACCAACTTCTACAGAAGCAACTTGTTTTCCTATTTCTAAAGTTGACTCTTTTGTAGCCTCAAATCTTGCTCCGTTGGCCATTGCTCTTCTTTGATATCCGCTGGGATTATCTTCTAGTCTTAAAGTAAAAATTAACAAATGTGAACAACTTAAAATGGCTGAAAAATTAGGACTTAATCGGGGTTTGCCGTCTATTTTTGTCTTTTCATTTAAAAATTTATCTCTTGAAACACAGTTGTTGTACACAATTTCTTTCAATTTTTTCTGATCTTGGCCCAAAACAAATAGACTATACGGCATCATGTTGTTTTTTGACGGAGTAGCTTCCCAGGTATCTTTTAATAGAGAATCAATTAATGAGTTTGAAATTTCTACGGTTTCGTCGTATTCCCATACCTGTCTTCTATTTTTTAATATTTTACTCGGTTTGACTCTACATAATAAATGATTTTTTAATTTTTGGATTATTTGTCTACAAAAATCTATAGCCTCAGAGTTATTGTTAATTAATAACTTTTCGATTTCTTGAAGTAAAAAATCATAGGCTGCAAACTCAACCTCGGTAGAATTAAGCTGTAAAACACCTTTGTTAAAAAATAAATTTCCAAGGTGATCGATATGTGTCAAGTCATTATTTTTAAAGCATGTTTCAATGGCTTCGATGACAAATAACAAATCTCGATGACATTTATCAAATTCTGTTGTTCTATAAGGAAAATTATCTATAATCCACTTGCTAACTATATCAGCTAGATTATTTTTATTATAATTTATAATTTCAGCAGCGTTGATGTACACTACAAATTTCCTTTCAATATCGTTTTGTATATTTAAGTATAAAGTAGAAAAATTTCATAAATTAATTTCGATATTCTTGGTGTGATATTTTATTGATACTTGGATCCAAATTAAGTTTTTTTTAAACCCTCTATCAAAAAATAAACTTTTTTCCATAATTTTAAAAACAAGATTTAACAGTATCGATTATGATTTCGCGCTCATTGTCGGTTAACCATGCATGTATCGGTAAAGATAATACAGTACTTGATGCTAAATTAGAATTAATACAATTATCTGTTCGATGTATTATTTTATTATACATTGAATTTTTCGATAACGGTGTATCGTAGTGAACTGATAATTTTAATAAATTTTTTAAATGATCCCTTGTCTCTTTATCGTTTAACCGAATAACAAATTTATGATAGTTATGATCTAATCCTTCATATATTTTTTGAGTATATATTGGTAAGTTTTCAAATTCTTTAATATATTGATTGGCTATTGATTGCCTTTTTATTTTATAAATTTGATTATTTTTTAATCTTAATTTTATTATCTCAGAATTTAATACAAATAATCTCGAGTTGTATCCAAGCATTTCGAAATCTAAATCTTTGCCGTGGCGTCTAATTTTACGAACCAAATTCGCCTGTTCTTTGTTGTTAGTTAAAAATATTCCACCGCCGTTTATGCCTGCAATAACTTTGTTGGTGTTAAAGCTAAAAGAACTACAGTCGCCGATGACTCCTGCTTTAATTCCGTTTAAACTTGATCCTAGGCTTTGAGCCGCATCTTCGATAAACACTATATTTTTTTCTCGACAAAACTCTAATATAGCACTGACGTCTGTCATATTCCCAAAAAGGTGTGTATAAATGATAGCACGAGTTTTTTCACTGTACATTCTTTTTATACTATCGAGGCTAATGTGATATGAATTTATATCGATGTCGCAAAACACAGGAGTTGCACCAGTCATAGATATGCAAGACGCAGTAGAAATCCAAGAAAAATCTGTGACTAAAACTTCGTCTCCTGAACCAATTCCATAACTTAATAAGGAAAAATACAGTGCATCAGTTGCATTGGCTACCGAAACTGCGTGTTTTCTTCCAATCATTATGGCAAAGCTTTTTTCAAACTCTTCTGCATTTTCGTAATTTCCTTGACTCATAAATTGATCAAAAATATTTAAATATTCTTGTTTATTTTCTTGATATTCTCTGTCCCAACCATCGTACGATATCATTTAAAGAATTCCTTTTGATATTTCTTCTTTTGCCGAGGCATAATGTTTTTCTAGTTCAGGATGCAGGTCAACATATTGGTGTTGAGTTAAATGTCGATATGCATTTATTATCGGCTCTACATTGGGAGGTCTTATGGGTCGTCTCCAGTATACACTGCCTCCGTCGACAATATTCGAGTCTCTAAGGTATATAACTTTCTTGCCAAAGTATTTGCATTCTTGAATTATTCTCGGAGCAGGGTCAAATGTTTCTTTGGTATAAACATATGTGTCAAACAAACCCATTAAGTTTTCAACAGGTGCAAATATATTATTATTTTTTATGTTAACATATTTTTCACGATATGTCAATATCCCATGATCGGGAAACTGATCGATGTATTTTTCAGCTGTTGCATAGTATTTTTCATTCCACCCTTGAAATAGATATTTGAATTGAATGTCCTCAGTGTGGGGTTTATATATGCCAAAATTGATAGTTTTTTCAAAATGCTCACCTACACCGTTAGGATAAACTTCAGTGTCACATAGATCAATAATCTTTACCGGAGAGTAAAACTCTACAGCTTTTGGATAGCCCTCGGGATGATTTTCAGAATACACTGAAACTAAATTACCTGCAAATACTCTGCGTAGAGTATCTTGTTGTTCCGGGCGATAACGATCAAAGTCCTGCCAACTTAGAGTCATCATACTTCTACCCATGATTAGTGTTATGTCATCTTCTGCCGGTGTAAAATCATTAAACACAACATTTTGGTTATGTATATACTTGTTGTCAATGGCATTGATATAGGTTTCTTTTGAGAATCTCATATGGCAAACGATAATCAATCTAGCATCCATACCTAAAGAATTTAGATAAGAGCAATATTCGTAGCTATAGTACAACAAGCCGTCGATCGGTTTACTGGTACACACAATATTTAGAGTCATAAAAGGTCAATTAAGTTCTACCGATATTTATTAAATAAACTACTCACTTAATAATAAATAAAATCAATGTTTAATTTCTAAATAACATCTAATGAAATTCTCTCTTATTATAGACGGTTTTTACTCTCATAATTCTTTAGCAGAGGTAAGTGCTAACTGCGGTATTATTCCTATTCATATCTTTAGTTCTAAGGAATCTTTTCATACTTATTTTAATAAAGTAGAATCTCATCTTTATAAAACTTGTTTTATTTTTGAAACTCCAGAAAAATTTTTATATGAAATACAATCATTTGCACACGACATATTATTTTCAATTGCTTGCACCGAATCTGCTCAACAATGTAAAGACCTTATAGATGATCTATTAAGTTTAGATAAATCGAACGACAAAACTTTTTCCAATGAAAGATATGATAAGTTTCATTTGTATCAATTATTAGGACAAAATTCTTCTAAAAACAATTTTCGAGAATTTATAGAACAATATCAAAATTGTATTGTTAAACCTTATGATATAAGATTATCAGGAGGGCTTGTAGATGTCTATTTTAGAGATACGTATAATCCAAAAGATGAAAATGGAAAATTTTTTATTTCTCAGTATTTTGAAGGTGACGAGTATAGTGTAGATGTAGTTAGTAGCAAAGGAAAACATAAACTAGTTGCAGTTTGGAAATATATAAGAAATCACGATGAAAAAATATGGAAGCCTAAGATACAATTAATTGATCCTCATGAAGAAGTGCTTCTTATTGATTCTATATATAAAACAGTGACAGGATGGTTAAATGCATTGAATCATCAGTTTGGACCTACACATATTGAGATTAAAGTTAAAGGTAATCAATTTTTTTGTATAGAAATTAATTTCCGCCTACAAGGACACATGCCTTATATTGCTACATCAAAAGCACTAGAATACACTCAGCATTCGTTAGCTATAGAATGCTATACAAATAAATTTCCTTACCACTCTAATTTGTCAACATATAAAATAAATGGTTTTATTTCTAAAATTTTTCTGCTAAATGAAAGAGAAAGATTATCTAAAAATATAAAATGGAAAGACATTGAAAGTTCAAAATCAGTCCAACAGGTGTACGTAACCAAAAAAAATCAAGTAATGGTCCCAATTTCTAGGAAAATTTTATCAGATATAACAGGAATGGTTGTTTTCTTTAATAAAGATAAAGAACAACTGCTGAACGACGAAGCCATAGTTACTAGGTTATTTGAAGAATAATAGTAAAAAGTACGCAGTTTAAAAGATCAGCTTTGCCTTCGATTATTAGGTTGATAATAAATATACGTGTGTCAAAAGGAATATAAACTATGTTTTTGATAATTAGTAAGTGGTCACCTAACTCACCAGCTGCAAAATATATACCTTTGCAGATGGTAGCAGAATGTATTTCTACTGACAATAATTCAGCGGATAACCAGCCTATTATCCCTTATCAGTACTTTGACAAGCAGATATTTATGGAGTGGATGAATGCTGCAAGACATTTTAAAAACTGCTTTTCAGACGGAGATTTTATCAATTATGAAGCGTATGTTAATCCTGCAAACAGCGAAACAATAACCTTACAAATTTACAAGAATGATGTAAAATATCGAGCACTGTTAAAAACAAAGGAAAAAATATTGTTTGACATTGCTAGACAAAATTTTTTAAATCTTATTAATGTTACTATGACAGCTAAATTTTCTTTCCAGCAACTTACCGAACTTCCTTCAAATTATGCTGTTGTAGCCCAAATGTTTGAGGATTCAGCATCATCTTTAGACTAATTTTCAACTGGTTCTAATCCTGAAAATACATCGCCGTCTATAACCATTTGTATAGGGTGTTTACCCCAAAATTCATTTTTTATCCAGCATTGATTTTCTTTATCAAAATCAAACCATGGGCTATATCCTAATACAAAATGTATCCTATCTTTCGTAGTTTCGGAAAAATGATATACCCTATGCGGGTGAGTAGTATTCCATGTATAAGCATACCCTGTCTCTAAATGATACGGTTCTTCGCCTTTTAATTGAAACAGGTAATCTGGTTCTGTAATAATAGGTATGTTTATACGTATGTTTACACATATTTGCTCATCTCTATGCCATGCATATTCGTTAAATTTAAAATTAGGATTCCCTGCTTTGATGACACCCAATCGACTTCTAATAAGTGTTCTTTTTGATCTACTATCTAGAAAATTTTTAATATAACCAAAATTTCTTAAATCTGTATTTTCAGTAAAACTATATGTGTCTAAATAGCTATTTTTTAGATTTGGCGTATTTGTAGTATTATAATCATAAAACTGATCTATAGTGTTTCTACTTGTGCCTAACGTGCTAGCGTTTTTGTCCATTTCGTCTAGATGTTGAGGATTATAGACAAAACTTAACCCCCCGTATTTAGAATTTTTTGGCTGTAAAATACTCTTACTGGCCCACCCATGAAATCCAAATCGTTGAATAGCTTCTAAAGTATCAGTTGACAGAGCTTTGTGATTATAATTTAAAATTTTCAGTTTAGCCTTATTTTGAACTAAACTATGTGCTACAGTCAACCACTTTTCTTTAGATCCAGTTACATCCATAATGTATCGGTCAACAGCATGATTGTGAGGTATTTCGTCTAGGTAAACTTTATCTTGCATAGTGCAATATTTATTTTGAAATTTTTCAAAACAAAAATAAAGTGAATTGTCAATCGCTAAATAATCTTAAATTAGGAGAAAATTATGTTTATTTCTTTCACAAAGTATGTTTCATCTGTTCCTGGACTTGTGTATAAAGGAAGAGACGGCGTAACAGAGGTTTTAAAAAAAAATAATCTAGATGCCGATAATAATCCAATGGTCCCACTCGAGTATTACAACGCACAAATTTATCAAGATTTGGCAGTGGCAATGTTTGAGTTTGCTGAGAAACCAAATGGAATTGTAAGGTATTTTGCAAGAGACAATTCTGTTGATACTAGTTATACTATAGCAACGTTTAACAATGTTGTGGATTTTCTGTCCATTGCTGATACACCATGGTTTACAGACTATAGTATTAAACGAGCAGCTTATTTAAAACTAAGTGGTATTCAGAGTTTTCAAAAAACCCATGACAGTGAACATTTTTTACCGTTAACTATTGCTACAACTTTTGAAGAATTAGAAGCAGAATGGAATAGAATAGCGTAATATATGTTAAAGGGTATAAACAATCAATCCTATATTGATTTGACTAATTTTATCGATCTTAGTACCTTACAATCCTTACACAAAGACATATGCTATGGCCTAGCTAAAAGTAAAACAAGCACTACTATATATGGTGTGGGATTAGGAGACCTTCAACAACGCAAATCTTTTATGGATTTAGCAAAACAATATAAAATTTCTCACGACGAGTTTGATAGAGAAATTTTCCATTCTCTTAACTGGGATCAACGTGCTGTGTTTTTTAAGCTGTACGAAGAGATGTATAATGCTAGTAGAGTAGTAACACTACGTGATATGCCTCCAGAAAAAAGATTAGAAAATTATTTTTACAAAGGTAGATCAGAACATACAGAAGTTACTGAAAATGCCAAACACTTCTCAAAATTACTAGAATGGATTTATCAAATTAAAATTTTTGAAGATATAGGTAGAATAGTATTCTTTCTAAATGAACATGATTGCACTTTGCAAGTACATCGAGATGCTCCTAAATATTTTCCGCATAGGGAAGAATTTGTTTGGATTAACCCTACCGGTAAAAAAAGGTTTTGGCTATTAGATCCTGATACTAAAGAAAAAACTTATATAGAAACTCCAGCTGCTTTTTTTAATAGTTTAGACTGGCACGGTGGCGATGCCATATCAACCTACACATATAGTCTAAGAATTGACGGCAAATTTACTAATGACTTTAGAGAAAAAATAGGTATATCACATCTTGATACCTATTGAGACTTATGATAGAACTATTTGACAGTCGAGATCCTCGACGTTATATTTTTGAACATTATAAGAAAATTCAATCAAATATACCTAGCAAACTTGCTTTAAATTATAGTGATGAAAGTTTCAATTTAGATGAGCAAGAAGTATTAACATATTTTAAAAAAAATGAAACTCGAGATCCTACAATCTTTAGTACAATTTATAGACGAGATTGGTGGCCTATAGGATCTTATAGAATTTTAAACAGGACATGGCAATATCCTAGAGTTACAGTAGTTCAAAAGTCAATCAATGATGGATTATATGAAATGGTTTCTGAACAAATTTCTTGGTGTAAGAAACAACCAAATTTTAGAATAGCAATTATTACACGTAATAAAAATAAAAGATTATTTTATAAAATGATTTCAGATTTAAAAAAAATTAATTTAGATTTTTTTGTGGGAGAAAAAATCTGGGTTTGTGAAGGAGATGCATCGAATTGTTATCAGCATGTACTATATTATGGTGATAAAAATGTTCTTAAAGAGTGGAATAAACCATGCAGGTAAAAATACTGACTCGGGATCATTTTTTCCAAATTAAAGACATATATTATAGGAATTTTGAGTCTATATCTACAAAGCAAACTAAAAAAACAGGAGAAGGCATATCTAAAGATGAGCATTTTTATAAAATGACAGAGTTGTGGTTTCATGCTATTGAGAAATATTATTTGTCAGAAGAAGACAATGACCATATATTAATGGGAGTTTTTCAGGAAGAACAACTATTAGCATATGTAGCTATTAGATATGACCTTCCTCAAGAATGGAATGACGGTTGGGTAGTTTCTTACTTAAAAGCAGATCCTGAAATAAATGTAATGTCAAACGGAGGATTACGTTTACTTTGGTTAGAAATGTTTTCTTATTCAGAATCTCGAGGAAAACTTAGATGGCACACAATTACAGAAAAAAAACGTCACAGGGCGTTTGATGCTTTTGGGATAAAAGTAGTTCCAGAAATAAACAATAGATAT
>Ga0194130_10008763_pt1 | contig 10659 bp, 4 predicted proteins | sample TA2KigsurfametaG_FD_160084 | JGI IMG/M metagenome (GOLD analysis project Ga0194130, IMG submission 160084) | Freshwater microbial communities from Lake Tanganyika, Tanzania - TA2015050 Kigoma 12 surface | ecosystem: Environmental > Aquatic > Freshwater > Lake | place: Tanzania: Lake Tanganyika... | reverse complement strand
CGCCGACAGACTCAGGCTGATGCCTGTGCCATGGCTCATAAACCTCGGGGTCCGGGGCAGAGCCCCGCGCAGAAACCCAGGCTTTCTACCCACAAATTCTGCTGAAGACCCAGTTTGTGAAGCTTCCGTGCATTCATGGCCGGAAGCATGACGACAAAACTCATCTGGCTCAAGATCAGCTAACGTAGTAGTACGAGGCCGGCGGCGAAAAACTCAGTCGAGCCGATGGAAATACGCCGTGGCCGGAATGTCCTGCGCCGGCAGATCCGGCCCCTCGTAGGCGAGGCTGAGCGACGCACCGCCCCAACTCTCGTGGTACAGCACCTCCAGCGGATGCAGGCCGGCGCGCAACCGCACCGGATCGCTCTTCTTCGGCGTCGCCCCGTGCTGACCGTCGTCGTCCACGACCACCTTCCCATCGAGAGACACCCGCGACCCGTCGTCCGACTTGACGGTGAACACGTAGTCGCCGTCCTTCGCGACCTGCAGATGACCACGGAAGCGCAGGGCGAACTGGGTGGAGACCGGAGCGGCCGTGACCGCCGGCTTCTCCGCCACCCCCACCTGCTCCACGGGCAGCGCGTCGAACGTGGGAAGCGAACTCCACTTGCCCACGTAGTATTCGTATTTCAGGCCGGGGGCGAAGCGGGCGCCATCCACCAGCAGCGGATCGACGCGGACGAACGACGCCGACACCGGCAGGCTCGAGCCACCGGCCGCTAAAAACAGCCGCGCGGTAAGCGTCGCCGAGCGGTCGAGTTCCACCGCCGCGGCGTGTCGGCCGTCGCCGACGCCCGTCGTGCCGGCCGTCGAGGCCGGCGGCGCCGCGGGCGACTGCGGGGTCGGCATCGTGCCGTCGAGCGTGTAGCGGATCGTGCCGGCGACCGGTTCGGCCATCATGATCACGCGGTTCTTGCCCGCGAAGGTGTTCGCACCTCGGATCCGCACCGCGGGCGCGTCGCTGCGAAACGGCAGCGCCGGCAGGCCGGCCTCGTTGACGAGCGTCGGCACCGCCGTCTTGTTCCAGGCGTAGCGCACGTATTCCGGACGAGGCACGCTCCCCGACCTGACGACGACGGTGGCACCGTCGATCGATGCCTCGGCATCGACGAAGCCCTCGGCGGTGCCCACCTGGAACAGGCCCGCTGGAGTTCCATCCCGCGTCCGCAGTCCGCCGTCGGCGTTCCGAAAGGTGATCGTGACCGCGTCGCCCCGCACCGCGATCGTTTCGGGGATCGGACCGGTCGCCGGCCCGGACTCGAGCCCGTAGACCCGCGCGGCGGCCCAGCGGCCGAGTCGCTCGCCCACCTCTGCCTTCTGGACGGGATGGATGTCCGCGAGATTCGGCACCAGGTCGCTGGTCATCACCAGGCCCGTGCCGGGAATGGCCAGGGCCGCCCGCTGGGCATCCCAGATGCCCTCCAGGTTGCCGTCCGGGTAGCCCGACCAGGGCGCGATCTGCGTCATCACGAACGGAAACTCCCCTTGCCCCCACGCCTGCCGCCAGTCGGCGATCAGGGCGGCGAGTTTCTCGGTGTAGAAGAGGCCGTCACCGTTGTTCGCCTCCCCTTGGTACCACGCGATGCCGCGGATTCCGAAACCCGCCACCGGTGCGATCGCCCCATTGAAAATGCCGGTCGGCAGCCATCCCCTCTGGATGATGATCGGGGGCACGGGCTCGAACGCGGGCGGATTCTCCCCCGCTGCGATCGCCGCTCGGGCGCGGGCGGTCCAGCGGTCGAGATTCGCCTCCGACAGCGTTCGGTAGTCGTCGTCGACCTGCCTGACGAGCCGGCCGATCTTCGTCAGGGCCGGCGTCTGGCCGCAGCGGGCCGCGGAAATCCAGGTTTCGATCGACGTGCCGCCGGCGGCGACCATGATCACGCCGACGGGCACGTCGAGCCGCTTCCGCAGGTCGCGGCCGAGATACCAGGCGACCGCTGAAAACTTGGCGGCCGAGCCGGGGTTGCTCTCGTTCCACGATGCCGTGCAGTCCCGCTGGGGACGCACCGCCACGATCGGGTCGACCTTGCACAGCCGCAGGAGCGGATCGGCGGAGTTCGGCAGGTCGCGGCCGGCATGCTGCGTCCGATCCAGCGGCCACTCCATGTTGGACTGGCCCGCGCACAGCCAGACTTCGCCGACCATCACCTGCTGGAAGGCGAGCTTGTTTTTTCCCTCGATGCCGAGGGTATGCGGTCCGCCCGCGGCAAGCGGCTCCAGCGCCACCCTCCACCGGCCGTCGGTGCCCGTCGTGGTCGATGCGGTGCGGCCGGCCAGTTCGACCTTTACCTCCTCGCCCGGTGCCGCCCAGCCCCAGACCTTCACGGGGGCGTCCCGCTGCACGACCATGCGGTCGCCGAAAATACGCGGCACACCCACGTCGCCACGGACGGATTCCTGCCGCGCCGTCACCAGGACGACGGCGACGACGAGTGCGCGGGCGACGGACATCGAGACTCTCCCGGAGATTCTTTGCGGACCGACACGCGGGTCTCAAGCGAGCGGGAGTTATAGAGCCGAGGCTGGCCGGACACCACCATCCCCTCCCGGGAAGGGAAAGGCGTCGCCTGCCGCGCACCGGCCGTTGCACGCGTGCATCACGGTGTACGATGAATCTTGGCCTGCACGGAGCATCGATGCCGACGATCCCTCGATTCGAGCGACGCGCCTCACGGCTGGCCGTGATGCTGCTGGCCGCGATCGTGACCACGCCCGGTGGGGCTGCGGACTGGCCGACGCTCCGACACGACCAACGCCGCTCCGGGGCCTCGCCCGAGCGGCTCGAAGTCGCCGCGCTCCAGGAGGCGTGGGTGCATCGGCCGGTCGCCGCGCCGCGTCCAGCGTGGCCGGGACCGGCCCGCTGGGACGCCTACGTCAAGCGGCCGCAGATCGCCTCGATGCGGAACTACGACGAGGCCTTTCACGTCGTGGCCGCGGACGGGCTGATGTTTTTCGGATCCTCGGCTGACGACGCGCTGCACTGCCTCGATCTGGCCACCGGCCGGGAGCGGTGGGCGCATGCCACCGGAGGGCCGGTGCGGCTTCCGCCCACCGTTCACGACGGCAGTCTCTTTTTCGGCGGGGACGACGGACACCTCTGGTGCCTGAAGGCGGCCGACGGGTCGATCCTCTGGCACCGCCCTGCCGCCGTGGGACGTCTCATCCTCCACGACGGCCGCCTGGTTTCGGCCGCGCCGCTGCGGGCCGGCGTGATCGTGGAGGAGGATCGGGTGTGGTGGACCGCCGGCATGCTGCCGTGGGATGATTCGTTCGTCGGCTGCGCCGCCACGTCCGACGGGGCCACGACGGGCCCGGGCACGTTCGTCCGCGGCATCTCCCACGCCACGCCCGAGGGCTGCATGCTCCGCGGCGCCGACCACATCCTCGTGACTCAGGGGCGGGCGGCTCCCCTGATGCTCGATCGCGTCTCCGGCACGAGTCGGGGCGTCGTGTCGGGGGTCCACGGCGGGATTTTCGCGTTGGTCGCCGATGACGGCCGGGAGTTGGTCGGTCCCGGGCCGCGCGAGGGTTTCTTCAGCGAGACCGACGCCGGACACTCCGCAGCGGTCGCCCGCAAGTATGGGGCGGTGGCGATGGCCGCCGCCGATGGCCTGTTGTACGTGCTCGAGCGGGCCACGCTCGGCTGCTTCCGCATCGCCGACGACGCCTGGGTGTGGCGGCGGCCCTGTTCGTCTTCCCAGGCGGTGATCGTCGCCGGCGACCATGTGATCGTCGGCGGTGACGACCGGGTGGACGCCTTCGAACGTGCCGACGGCGCTGCCGTGTGGAGCGGATCGGTCACCGGCCGCGCCCAGGGTCTCGCCGTCGCCGACGCCACGCTGCTGGTCAGCACCGACGAGGGATCGATTCACGCGTTTCGGGCCACCGGCGTGGCTGCCCCGGCAGCGGAACCGCCGCCGCCGGCACCCGCGGTCACGGGCCCCGTGCCGGCAGCGCGGGTGCCTGATTGGATCACCTGCGGACCGGTGCTGCGGTTCACGGCGCCCGACGCGGCGGTGGTGACGTGGCGCACCAGCACTCCCATGCCCACCGCGCTCGTCTGGGGACAGCCGGGCCACGAACGCCGCATCCACCGGGAGGACCCCGTGACCGACCACGAGGCCAGGCTCGACGGGCTCCGGAGCCGGCGGGTGATCCCCTGGTCGATCGTCGCCTCCGACACGACGGCGGGCCCGTTCGAGTGCGACACGTTTCTCAACCCGGTGGCCGCCACGCCCGCGGTGGAGGCGTCGACCGCGGACCCTCCATCCGCGATCCGGGCCGACGCGGCCCGGGGCGGCACCTGCCTGGTCGCCGGCGCCGATGAGCTGGCGATGGCGATGGCGATCGCGGTCGGCACGCGGCTCCATGTGACGATCCTCGACGACGACGAGGCACGGGTCGCGACCGCCCGGGCGGCCGCGCTCGCCCGAGGCCTGCTCGGCACGAGGGTTGCCGTCGTGCAGATCGACGACGTCGCCGCGCCACCGGTGGCTGACCGCATCGCCGCGGTCGCGGTCGTCGGCGGTCGGGCGCGGCGGATGCTCGGGGCCGAAGGCATGGGCCGCTGGCTGGCGACGGTGCGGCCGGGCGGCTGCCTGTTCCTGCCCGGCTGCGGGGACGATGGACGTCCCGAGCTCCCCGGCGCGGCAACGTCGGCCGCGAGCGGCGAGGGACTCCTCCTGCGGCCGGCTCCACCCGGCGGCATCGGCACGTGGACGCACCAGTACGGCGGCCCCGACAACGCGACGTTCGCCGGCGAGACGCTCGCGGGGGCCCGAAGCTGCCGCGAGTTCACCGTGCAGTGGCTGGGCCGGCCCGGCCCCCGCTTCCAGTCGGATCGCGGCAATCGCAAGCCCACGCCGCTGTATTCACATGGTCGGCTCTTCGCCCAGGGCCTCGATCGCTTCATGGCGCTCGATGCCTACAACGGCGCGATCCTTTGGCATCTCGAGGTGCCTGACTCCCGGCGATTCAACATCCGCCACGACGCCGCGAACTGGTGCTGCGACGACCAGCGGCTGTTCGTCGCCGTCCGCGGCGGCTGCTGGGAGATCGACGCGGAGCGGGGCACGGTCGGCCGCGTCCACGCCGCGGGTGCGGACGGCAGCGACACCTGGGGATACGTGGGGCGGTGGGGCGATCGCCTCGTCGGCACCGCCGTGCCGTCGCAGGCCGCCTACCAGGAGTTCTGGGGAGGAGACTTCTGGTATACGGCGGCCGAGGGGCCGCTGGCGGCCAACGTCTGCAGCCGCAGCCTGTTCGCGATCGACGTCGCCAGCGGCCGGGAGGTCTGGCGACGTGCGGGCACCGTCGTCGACACGTCGATCGCCATCGCGGACGGACGGGTGGTGTTCGTCGAGCTGCCGACCACCGAGGCCGGCAGGATCGGCGATCCGGCGACCTGGGACGCCGCGCGGCTGGTGGCCGTGGCCGCCGCCGACGGCCGCGTGCTCTGGGAACGGCCGCTCGACCTCGGCCGGGCGGCCACGATGTTCAGCCTCGCCTGCGGCGGCGGGCGGGTCGTGGCCGTGGCCTCGCGCCGCGGCGAGTACGCCGTCGGCACCTGGAATGCCGACGACGGCAGCCGCGTCTGGCAGACGACGTTTCCCTGGGAGGCGGTCGGCAAGGGGGGCGACTCGGCCAGGCCCGCGATCGTCGACGGCGTTCTCTACGTCAGCCCGAAGTCGTTCGAACTGGCGACCGGCAGGGAGTTGCCGGCCATCGTTCGCCGCGGAGCGTGCGGCAGCTACGCCGCCTCGAGCCATGCCTTCCTCACGCGGCTCGGCAGCCTCGGCCTCTGGGACCCGGTCGACCAGCGGGCAACCACCTGGGAGCGACTGCGGCCCGACTGCTGGCTCAGCGCCATTCCGGCCGGCGGCATGATCCTCGCGCCGGAGGGGGGCGGGGGCTGCAGCTGCGGCGGCTGGCTCGAAACGTCGATCGCCTTCGCGCCGGTCCGAGTGGCGGACCGGCCAGAGAGTCCCTGAACGCGGCATCCAGCCGCCCCGGAATCATGCACCTCGAGCATCCTTCATCCATGCGTCCCACCGTTTCTTCTGCGGCCTCGTTCCTCGGCCGGCTGACGCTCACCTGCTGTGCGATCCTGGCCGCGCCGACGGCCGTCGCGGCCGATCCACCGGACGGCGGGCGGATCCGCGTCTTCCCCGGGCCGGCACTCGTGATCCGGGGCCTGAGTCGGCCCATGCGCGGAACACTGTTCGCCGATCCGGTGCAGAATCTGCTCGCCCACGCGCCGGCCGACCGCCCCTGGGAGCCGCGCGAGGGGGACGAGCTTCCGGGGCGCGACGGCGAGACGCCGCGCTGGACGGCGGTGGGTGCCGATGCCTCGCTCGCCGAGGGCTTCCGCCGCGGCTACATCCATGCCACGGTCGATTCCGAGACCGAGCGGGTGATGATCATGACGGGAGCCGACGTCGGCCTGTGCTTCGTCAACGGCGAACCGCACGCGGGGGACCTCTACGACCGGGGCCTGTTTCCCACGCCGGTGCTGCTGCGTCCGGGCAGCAACCGCTTTCTGCTGCTGGTCGCCGGTGAGAAGCCGGCGCTCGAACTCGTCCCGCCGACGCGAAAGGTCTCCTTCGCCGGACGGCACGTGGTGCCCGATCTCCTCCCCGACTCCTCGGGCGAGGCCTGGGCGGGCAGCGGAGTCTCGAACACCACCCCCGACACGATCGCCGGCCTTGCGGTGCGGGCGACCCGCGAGGACGGCACGGCCATCGTCACGAAGGTGGCCTCGATCCCGCCGCTGTGCACGCTCCGCGTCGCGTATCGCATCCCCGCGGCGCCCGCCGCCGCCGGGGCGGCCCGGCTGCGGCTCGAGCTGCTCGACGCCGAGGAGCGGCCGGTGGAGACGGCGGATCTCGGGCTGCGGCTGGCCAATCCGCTCGATCCGCGCGAGCCGCACGTGCAGACCTTCCGCAGCGACATCGACGGCACGGTGCAGTACTACGCGGTCAAGCGGGCGGCGCGCCGCGACGGCGATCCGCCGCCGGCCGTGGTGCTCACGCTGCACGGCGCCTCGGTCGAGGCGGCGTCACACCTGGTCCACATCGGCGGCAAGTCGTGGGCCCATCTCGTCTCCCCGACCAACCGCGGCCCGTACGGCTTCGACTGGGAGGACATCGGCCGGAAGGACGCACTGGAGGCACTTCGCGACGCGCAGGCCCGCCTGCCGCACGATCCGACGCGGGTCTACCTGTCGGGGCATTCGATGGGCGGCCACGGCACCTGGAACATCGGCTGCCTCAATCCGCAGGACTTCGCGGCGATCGGACCGAGCGCCGGCTGGATCAACTACTGGAACTACCGCGGGCATGATCCCCTGGCGACCTCCGTGGGGATCGACGCGATCATGGCTCGGCCGATGCTCGCCAGCGACCCGGAGCGGCTGCTGCCCAACCTCCGCGACCGCGCCGTCTACGTGCTGCACGGCAGTGGCGACAACAACGTGCCGGTCGACCAGAGCCGGCGGATGGCGACGCTGCTCACCGAGGCCGGGCATCGCGACTGGACCTACCGCGAGGAAGGCGGCAGCCACTTCTGGAACGGCGTCGAGAGCGACTCCAGCACCGCCTGCGTCGACTGGCCGCAGATGATGCAGTGCTTCGCGCGGCACGTGCTTCCCCCCGACGCCTCCGTGCGGTCGCTGGAACTCGTCTCGCCCAACCCGCGGATCACGTCGCGGCTCCACTGGCTCTCGATCGTGGCCCAGCGGCGTCACGGTGACCTGAGCCGCGTGAAGGCCGACTGCTGGCCCCTGAAGGGGGAGTTCGCCGTCGAGAGCGAGAACGTCGCGGCCCTCAGGCTCGACCTCCGCCACCTGCGGTCTCCGGAGCGGGCGGCCGTGAAGATCGACGGCCAGCAGGTGGCTGGGGCCGCGGATGCCGGCGGCGGCCTGTGGCTCGAGCGCGACGGCGACGCCTGGAAGGTCGCCGCCGCGCCGGCGCCGCGGCTCAAGGGGCCGCATCGCTCCGGACCGGTGAAGGAGGAGGTCGACCGGCGGTTTCTCACGGTCTACGGCTCGACCGGCACCGAGGCCGAAAACGCCCGGATGCTTGCCAAGGCCCGCTACGACGCCGAGACCTATCTCTCGCGGGCGGTCTCGACGCCCGAGGTCGTCAGCGACGTCGAGTTCGACGCCGGCGCCGAACCCGATCGCACGATCCTGCTGGTGGGCAATGCCGACGCCAACTCCGCCTGGAGCGGGCTGCTGCCCGGCTCGCCGGTCGAGGTTCGACGCGGGTCGCTCCGGATCGGCGACCGCATGCTCACCGGCGACGATCTGGCGGTGCTGTTCGTGCAGCCCCGTCCCGGGAGCGACACCGCAGCGGTCGTCGCGATCGGGGCCACCGGGACCGTGGGGATGCAGCTGGCCCAGCGGTGGAGCCTGTTCGTGCCGTTCGTGCGGTATCCCGACTGCGTGGTGGTGCGTGCGGCCGCCGCGCCCACCGGCTCGCCCCGGACGGTGGCCGCCGGCTTCTTCGGTCGCGACTGGTCGGTCGCTGGCGGCGAGTTCGCCTGGGCGGCCGACGAGGACGTGCGATGAGAGGTTCCCGGCGCGGCACCATATCCCGGCTCCTGTGGCTCGGCGGAGTCGTCGCCGGGCTCGGCTGCGGCGCGGCCGGAGCGGAAGACTGGCCGACGTTTCGCCACGACCTGCGCCGCAGCGGCGCGACGGGGGAGCGGATCGACGCCCGCCGGCTCGCGGCCGCCTGGGTGCACCGTTCGCCGCAGCCGCCGCAGCCGGCCTGGACCGGCGCCGCCGCCGTCGACGCCTACCGCAAGCAGCGCGGACTCGGCGACATGCGGCGGTACGATTCCGTCGACCACTGCGTGGTCGCGGGCGACGCCGTGTTCTTCGGCTCGTCGGCCGACGACGCGGTGCGGTGCCTCGACCTCGCCACGGGCACGACCCGCTGGCGGCACACCACGGGGGGCCCGGTCCGCATCCCGCCGACGGTCGCCGCGGGCCTGGTGATCTTCGGATCCGACGACGGCACGGCCCGCGCGGTCGAGGCGGCGACCGGCGAACTGGTCTGGCGGTTTCGGCCCCCCGCCCCCCGGCAGATGCTGATCCATGACGGCCGGCTCGTGTCTCAGTGGCCCTGACGCACCGGCGTGGCGGGGGTCGGTGGCACCGCCTTCTTCGGGATGTCGATGCTGCCCTGGAAGCCGACGTATCTCTGCGCCGTCGACGCCGCCACCGGGCAACCCGTCGGCCACGGCGATGGCGTCCGGCGGTTCGAAGACGGCTACACCCTGGAGGCGGCCCTCCTGGCGACGGATGGCCGGCTGATCGCCCCGCAGGGCCGGGCCGGGGTTTCGATCTTCGACACCGCCACGCTCGAGCCGGCGGGTGGGCTGTCCGGGGCGAGCAGTTTCGCCACGATCACGCCGGAAGGCGTGTTCATCTCGGGCCCCTTTTCCCGCGACATCGGCCTCCGCGGCACGAGCCTGCGCGACCCGTCGGCCCAGGCGTGGCACTCCCAGGCGGTGGCGTGCGTCGCCGACGGTGACGATGTGTTCATGCTCTCCGCAGGCGGCGTCTCGGCCGGCCCTGGCGGTGACCCGGCAGCGCAGCGGTGGCAGGTGCCGCTGGTCGACGCCGGCTCGCTCGCCATTGCCGCCGACACGGTCTTCGCCGGCTGCGACGGTTCCGTGGTGGCCGTCGATCGCCGCACGGGAGCCGTGGTCTGGCGGGCCGCCGTCGAGGGACGAGCCCTGGGCCTGGCAGTGGCCAATGGAGCGGTGCTCGTGAGCACCGACTCCGGACGCATCCATTGCTTCCGAACCACGCTCGCGGAGCCGGCTTTGCCCCCGGAGCAGGCCGCCGTGGCCGAGAGTCCGCCCCCCGCGTCGGCGCCGGCTGCGGGCCTGCCCGAGCGGCCGTTCCTCGAGTGGCGGGATGCGAAGTCGGTGCTCGTCCACTGGCGGACGGCGGCGCCGCAGGCCTCGGAGGCGCGATTCAGTGTCGTGGCCCCGGGGGCAGTCTGGCGCCGCGCTCACGATCCAGCGGCCGTCACCGAGCACGTGGCCGTGCTGGATGACCTTCCGGGCAACCGCACGGTGAACTACGAGATCCTCGATCCCGCAGCGCCGGGCGCTGTGCTGCATCGCGGCAGCATCGACACGCACTTCAACTACGGCACTTTTCCGTGGCCGGCCGCGGACGACGCCGGAAGTCCGGAGACGACCGCCGCCGCGGGCCGAATCCTGGCTGCTTCCGGCGCCGAGGACGGGATGGCCCTGGTGGTCGGCGGCACGGCGGCGGAGCAACTGGCCTGGGATCTCGCCCGGCAGAGCAGACTGCGGGTGGTGCTCGTCGACGATGATGCGAAGCGAGTCGAGGACGTCCGCGAGCGCTGGCAACGCGCGACCGCGTACGGTAGCCGGCTGTCGGCGATCGACGTGCCAGCGCTCGCCGACACGGGCTTGCCCGGGATGATGGCCGCGGTGATCGCAGTGCCGGAGAAAGTCGCGGGCACGATGCTGTCGCTCGCTGAGGCGGGTCGAGTAGGCCCGGGGGCTTTCGCCCCCGGGCCTCTCTCAGAACCGGACTTGTGGGTCACACATCCGGCTCTTTGGGTTCCGGTCTCAGCGGACGGACAATGCTGTCCGGCCAGAGGCCGGTGC
>Ga0194130_10008762_pt1 | contig 10660 bp, 10 predicted proteins | sample TA2KigsurfametaG_FD_160084 | JGI IMG/M metagenome (GOLD analysis project Ga0194130, IMG submission 160084) | Freshwater microbial communities from Lake Tanganyika, Tanzania - TA2015050 Kigoma 12 surface | ecosystem: Environmental > Aquatic > Freshwater > Lake | place: Tanzania: Lake Tanganyika... | reverse complement strand
TTCGGATCCACGGTCTCCGGAACGAGCTTCTCAATCAACTGGGCGATTCGAGGATCATCTTGGTCGGGTTGCGATGGATCTTCGCCGAGCTTGCAACCTTCCCAGCTAATCAATATGAACTGATCGGAAGGAAAGTTTTTGCGGAAGCGTGAAAGCTCGCCCGTCTCCGAGTATGACTTGGGCAGCCAATCTTCGACCTTGTTCACGTTGCTTTGAACGGCGAGACCTGCTCCATAGTACGCAAAAGGTACGCACGACAAGCTTAAGATGAGGACCAGCCACCCCCATCGGTCGTAAAACGTTTTCTGGCTCGACAAGTCTTTTTGCACTTCGATGCCTTCGCTGGGCCCAAGGAGTTAGGCGTGTGTTGGAGTGCTACCGGGGACCGACAAGCGACGGAAAAACGCCTTTGAGACGCCCGGGTTCCATGGACAGGGAGTCCGAGTTTACAAAACCTAGTGTGATTTCAACAGTTTGAAAATCGAGTTCCTGGCAGAAAATCCGCTGAAGGCGTCGCATCAGGAAAAAGGGGTAAAGAGTACCGCCTCGGACCTCCTTGCCTATCTCCTGAAACCGTTCCCTGGTTTCTCCGGCCATTTGTAGACCTCCCCTTTTCCATCGACACCCTAGCCCTAGCAGTTTGACAAATTCCAGGGATTCTTCAGCTCCTACGCCAGTTTTCCCCTCCCAGGCTCCTGTTCCAAAACTTTTTTTCGCATCAAAAACTGCGAAAAACATTTGGGAAAATTCGGGTATCATCCAGTCTTGCAGGAAACCCTCGGCCTTCCCTTATTGAAATTCAGTCTCAATTAAAGTACGATTACCGACGACCAGTGATGAAGAAAAAGTTCATCGGAGCCCTGTTGATGATCAGTCCCACCGCCGTAGAGCCAGTACCCATCGAATATCTCTCCCCAGAGTGTGAGGGTATTGTCGTCGAGTTGGCCGGCGAGGAACCCAACATTCATCGGCTTGAGGAGATGGGTATTCGTTGTGGCTGTCGCATCCGAATGCTCTGCCCAGGCGAAACCTGCTTGCTGGCAATCGAAGGCAAAAAGATGTGCGTGAGGCTCGGCGGTTCTGCAGAGATTTTCGTTTGCCCAGTCGCGAATGCTTGCTCAGTCGATAATGCTGGCGTCGATGTGGCATGCAAACCAGTGGCAACCAACGGAGCGAACGTTCGCGCCCCCAGGTAGCCGGTCTCAGTGCCCCTTGGAAGCACCGGAAGTTGCGTTTCATGACTCGAAGTTCGCACCTTCTCACATCGACCCTTCCTGCAACTTCCTTCTCCTCCTTTTTCTCCCCTACAATCCGAGGGATCGATCGCTGACGGAGGGCTTAGTCCTCGAACGGATTGATCGTCCATCGAGCAACTGTCACTCCTTTCCACGGGAATCGCCTTTTTTATGCTTCCGTCTCGGATGACTTTAAGCGAACTCAAAATTGGCGAGAAAGGTGTGATCGCCGACGTGGTGGGTTCCGACGGCATTGCAGCCAGACTGCTCGAAATGGGACTTCTTCCTGGTGAAACGATCGAGGTGATCGGTCGCGCACCGATGGGGGATCCTACGGAGTACTCCGTCGTTGGCTATAGGATCAGCCTGAGGAAAGTAGAATCGGCCCGGGTTCAAGTCGACAAAGCATCATGAAACATACCCCTGCGACGGTCGCGCTGATCGGCAACCCGAATACGGGAAAAAGCAGTTTGTTCAATGCACTGTGCGGCAGCAAGGCACGCGTCGGCAATTACCCCGGCGTTACCGTAGAGCATAAAACGGGACGAATGATCCCATTGGCTCAATCAGAGCTAACGTATCCGGATCGAAATGCGTGCACCGAACCCGGTGATCACCTACCTAAACTCGAAGCGACGCGTTCCACCACCCAACCCTCGAACGGCGAAAACCACGTCAGCAACGCCAATGAGAGTCGCGAGATCGATATCGTCGATCTTCCCGGTACCTACTCGTTGGCGGCACGCTCTGCGGATGAAGCGGTCTCCGTCGATGTGCTTTCTGGAAACATGCCCGGTGTCAGGCGTCCCGACGCCGTCGTCGTTATCGTCGATGCAACCAATATCGAGCGCAACCTGTATCTGTTCAGCCAAGTCATCGAATTGGGGCTTCCGACCATTTTGGTTTTGAATATGTGGGACCGCGTGGAACCTAGTGGCATCACCGTAGATATCCCAAACCTCTCACGCGGATTGGGCGTTCCGATCGTTTCCACCTGCGCTTCCAAACGCTCCGGCATCGATCAATTACGACGCGAGATTTATCGCGCCGTGGGGACCACAGCCTCGCTGTTGCCAGAGCCGTCCTCCTCTGTTGAGGTGAAGCCAGCGGGTCCAATTCCATCCGAGGTTGCGTGCGATGGTTTCCCAGAAGCATTCCGAACCGAAGCCGAATCCTTGGCTAATTGGCTACGGAGCGTTGGTGTTACGGTCGATCCCTTTCAAGTCCAGCGATTGCTGATCGACGATGCTGCGGGATTATCGCATCGAGTGATTCCGCAAGCTGTCACGAAATCCTTCACGGAGCGACTGACCGCTGCAAAGAATCGACTGACCGATGCCGGAGTATCAGGTCCCTTGTTTGAAACACGCGCTCGTTATGGATGGATCAAGAAAAAAACTTCCGGCTTGATCAATCGCTCCGTAACACCCGTAAAGTCGAACAGTGATTGGATCGATCGATGGCTCACCCATCGTTGGTTCGGCCTCCTCTTTTTTGTAGCGGTGATGTTTCTCGTCTTCCAGTCGATCACCCTGGTGGCTAGCTGGCCGATGGCTTGGATCGATGAAGCTCAAAACTGGTTGGGGGCCACTGTCGAAGGTTTCTTGGCACCAGGCCCACTCCGTAGCCTGCTGGTCGATGGTGTCATCGCAGGCGTTGGTTCGGTCATTATCTTCCTCCCTCAAATCGCAATCCTATTTTTATTCATCGCGATCCTCGAGGATTGCGGATACATGTCGCGGGCTGCGTTCGTTATGGACAAATTCATGTTTTCCATCGGAATGAGTGGCAAGTCGTTCCTCCCGTTAATGTCTTCCTTCGCATGCGCCATCCCCGGCATCATGGCCACCCGAACCATCGATAACCGCAAGGACCGAATGGTAACCCTTCTAGTCGCGCCCCTGATGAGTTGCTCAGCCCGATTGCCGGTGTATGTGCTCATGGTATCCGCTTTTGTCCCGGACTTGCGTTATGCAGGAAGCTGGCTAAGCCTTCAGGGATGTGTGCTATTTGCGATGCAGTCTTTGGGAGCGTTGGTTGCCATTCCTGTAGCGTGGCTGCTCAAACGGTTTTGCTTCCGTGGTGAAACGTCGACCTTCATCATGGAATTGTCCAGTTACAAATGGCCCAGCTGGCGAGTGATTGTCGCTCGCGTTTGGGAACGTATCCTTTCCTTTATCTCGCGCGCAGGAACTTTGATTTTCATCACGTCGGTCTTGGTTTGGGCCGCCGCCTATTTCCCGATGAGCCACGCGACGGTCGACAAGTCGCTCACCGAGCTAGAGGCATTGCGACTCGCCCCCGAAAGCAACTCCGAGACGATCGCTCAATTAGAGGATTCCATCAATCGCGAGCGAAGCCGCTTGATCGAGGGGAGTTATCTCGGCATCGCCGGCCATACACTTGAGCCGATCGTCAAGCCGCTCGGTTGGGACGGCAGGATCGGAATCGCAGTCCTCGCATCCTTCCCTGCACGTGAAGTGATCATCGCAACCCTTGGAACAATCTATGCGTTAGGGGGTGAAGCCAGCGAGGAGCACGATGGCTTGAAGTCGCAGATGCGGGCTGCTACCTGGCCCGATGGCACTCCCGTGTTTACCTTGGCGACCGCGATATCGATCATGGTCTTCTTTGCCTTGTGCGCACAATGCGTCTCGACCCTGATGACGATACGTCGAGAAACCAATTCATGGCGATGGCCAATCTTTTCGTTTGTTTACATGACCACACTGGCTTACCTCGGCGCAATGCTAACGTACCATCTGGTCAAGCTTTGGTTGTGATTTGAGTTTACAGTTGTGATTTGAGTTTACAATCTGAGCACCGAGTTGCAGCCCTCGAACCGAATCTCTAATCGATCGTCCGCTCCCACCGTGTCCCAAACGGATCCATCGTATGTCAAACGTTACCCCTGAATCCGAAACACGCTCAGGGGCCCCCGGGGTAGTGGTACCAAAGATGGGGGTGCAACCTCGACCATCGAATGTAGCGACTGACTATCCTGAGTTTCGACTATTGATGGGAGCCCATGCATGCGCAACGATGTGCACTCGCATCTTGTTTTTTTGGGCCCCTTTTGCGATCGCGAAAGAATATCCAAACGAACCTCTTTACTTGGGATTGCTCGGCCTCGTCCAAGCCATACCGGCGCTGAGTCTTGCGATCATCGGTGGCTACGTCGCTGACAAACTCGATCGAAGGAATCTGCTCCGATCGACATTGACACTACAACTCCTCTCCGCCTGCGGGATGGCGACCGCGTCGTACCTATCGGGTTCCTCGATGCTCATCGCGATCTTCTTCTGTATGTTCTGCTTAGGCGTCGCACGCGGGTTTGCGGAACCGACCATGCCGAGCTTGGAGGCTCAAATAGTTCCTCGGCTTGCGGCGGTCAGTGCTGCAACATGGACGACCATCGTTTGGCATGCATGCGCTGTCTTCGCACCGCTTCTTGCCGGTGCCTTGGTGCAATACGTCGGCAACCTCTCCGCGTTTCTGTGCAGTATCGCCTTCGCAGCAGGAGCCTTAGTCTTTATCTCGAAAGTGGGTGCCAAGCCCTTACCTAGCAGATCGGCCCCACCATCCTCGCCATCAACCCCGCGGGAGTCGGTATTCGAATCGATTTCCGCCGGATGGCGTTATGTACTTGGACGGCAGATGCTGTGGAGTACGATGGCGCTCGATCTGTTTGCTGTTCTGTTTGGGGGTGCGATTGCGATGCTACCGCTCTATGCCGAACACATCCTGCACATCGGTCCGGTTGGGCTCGGGGCACTCAGCGCGGCTCCGATGCTGGGCGCTTTGACTTGCGCGTTGCTCTGTATACGATTCCCACCGCGCGCGCATGCCGGAAAAATACTCCTTAGCAGTATCTTTGGCTTCGGTATCTGCATGATCGTTTTCGCGATCTCCAAAAATTTTTATCTTTCTTGCGCCGCGTTATTCCTCAGTGGTGTGCTCGATGGCGTGAGCGTCGTCATCCGAAAATCGATCCTGAGGCTCTATTCGCCCGACCACATGCGTGGCCGAATTGCAGCTGTGAACTCAGTTTTTATCGGAGCCTCCAACGAATTGGGAGAACTCGAAAGCGGTGTTGCCGCTCATTTGCTTGGATTGGTTCCGAGCGTCTGGCTCGGGGGATTAACAACCCTGGTCATCGTTGTATGCGTAACTATCTTCGGCAAAGAAGTACGCGAGTTCGACATGCGACGCATTCACAACGAAGACGAACCGCATTCATAGAAAGCGCCCGCTGCAGAACGAGCTATCACAGTCGTCACAGCCGAATCAAGTTGCTTTTGCAATCGCTCGCAAAGCCATGCCGCTTGATCATCGTCACGGGCGATCGCAAAGACCGTTGGGCCCCAACTCGATTGCCCAACCCCTTTGAATCCCAATTGTTGCAACGTTGCAACAGTGCGAGCAATTCTTTCGGATCGGTAAATGCCTCCCTGAAGGGGACGAAACACTTCACCCGCCATCGTTCCATACCGCCCGATCGCTCGGCTCGAAGTGCTCCAATCCTCTGCCTCCATCGCGGGGAAAAGATCTTCGTATACAGTGCAAAGCATCTGTTCGCGAAATGGATTGGGCTGCTTTGCACACGCGTGGAACATTGCAACTTCCTTATCCCCTGATTCCCCAACATACGATCGATCGCAAGTCAAGACGACTCGCCAGGAACTCGGAAAAGGATGGGTCGAAGTTCGATGCATGGTTGTTCCTGCGTGTGAAGATTGAATGCCCAAGTCGAGCACCATGCCGCCATCGAGGAACCCTTGAAGTCCTATGAACGAACGCTTGCCCCGTCCTGCTTGACTCGCCAACGTCGACACGTCGCAAAACAGGGATGAAACCGGAACGGGGACAGGTTCACCCGCCTCCGTGGAGAGACGACCCGACGATTGGAAAATGCAATTCTCCGCCGCCGCAAGAAGGGCAGTGACCGAACAGGCGAACTGGGTTCCTGAACCCAATCCCACGTGGGCTTCGGGAGCATGAAACACTCGAATCTCTCGCAAGGGAATCATTATTCCTACTGAGCGATTGGATGCTTCCGAATGCGCAATCCGATGTTGAAGTACCTGTCGGACTCGAGCAGCCCAGTAATCGGTGGCATCGATGCGGACGTCTTCGATACATTCCACGGTCCCCGTACGGCCCGAGAGGATAGTTACCGGTCGATCGACCATCATGCCGAGCCCACCGTAGCAGTTCGGCTCGCCGGGACAAATCTCCATCAGCCCAAAATGCAAACGGGCATAGGATTGGACAGCGACATGATGGGTAGCAACATATCCTGCCGGAATATCAGTGGTGTTTGAGTTCCCCATTTTCACCGTCCGGCGGATCAAGCCCCAGCTTCGACCTCGACAGGAGCAACCACCAGGACGTCCTCTTTTTTCCCTGTCCAAGTCGGCAGATCCGCTTTGGTGGCAATCCATCCTGCATGCACCAACGTTCCGCGCAAACTTCCAGCCTCGTTTGTACTGTTTACCCCACTTCCCAAAAGACGCCATCGAATTGGGGATGCCTGGGATGGGACTTCAATCCTGTCGCCCTCCGCGACTTCCACCAAGCTCTTCAAATCAAAGAGTCTTTCCAACGCTTTGCGTGTATCCCTCAAAACATTACGAGCGGCTCCACCGATTTGCTCATCCGTGTAGTCATCTAAGGACTCGTGGATCAAATCCAATAACCGGGCATCGCGTTGAAGAACAGCCAGCAGCGTTATCGCGTCGTTTCGACCTTGGCTGCTTCGGGCTATGTTGCTCGGTGCTCGCTCATTTTGCGTCAACACCGTTCCTGGGGGCTTGGAACCCTTACTTGCAGTTGGATCGGTGGCAAGCTTCTTCGTCGGACTTGCGTTTGCAGGGCTGCCATTGCCCGCTAGTGCATCTTGAATTCGCTTGGCGGAATCCGCACGAAATAACGCGGCAAAGAAGGCACGGAAAGCGAGGAAGATACGCATCTTGGAAAAGTATTTTCGCAGGACAGTAAAGTGGATTCGTAAAAATCAGTATCGTCGTGCGGATCGATGGGCACGCACGATCCGACCTCACAATCTGATTGGCACGGTTGGCTGTGGACCAATATAACCTTCCAACCGCCGATTCGGCAGTGCGTCAAACTCGTGTGCTATGGTATATTTTGCACAGGTTAGAAACTTTATTTAGGGGAATGATGCGTGAGCAAACGTGCGGGAATCTCGAACCTGTCCAGCTGGATGCAGACGGGAACCAAAGGAACCGTTCGAACGGACCAGTCTACGCGTCGAGATTACCAGACCCGTCTTGCCCAACTCCTGTGCGCTCCGACACATCACTGGAAAGACCGTCGGGATAGGCAGTCCCACATCGCGCAACTGGTGCTCGATAAATCGACAACCTTGGACCATGCCAACTTTCGCAAAATCTCTCGGCAGGACCTTGAGTGCATGGCGGAAGCGTACGATCGTCTTTTTTTGGGTGGTCTCTGTCTGCCACTCGCTCGGTCGTATGGACTCTCGTTTCGACTCAGTTCTCGCATGACGCGCGCTGGGGGTAAAACGACGCGCCAGGTGTTTCGCACCCTGACGGGAAAACCCGCGGTTACCCGGTATGAAATCGCCCTATCTACCAGCTTGCTCTTCCAGTCGTTTCGCAAACCCGGCGAGAAGAATCGGGTCTGCGGTATTCTTTGCCAAGACCGACTTTCCGCCATGCAGCGGGTGGTCGAACACGAGTTGATTCATCTGTGCGAAATGCTAGTTTGGGTCCAAAGCGACTGCGCAGCGGGGCGATTCCAAGGGATCGCACAGAGCCTATTCGGACATACGGAGCATCGGCACGAATTGGTTACCCAACAAGAACGAGCTGCCAAAGATTTCAACATTCCCCTCGGTGCGAGGGTTGAGTTTTCGCTAAACGGCCATCGTTTGACAGGATTTGTTAACCGAATTACCTCTCGGGCGACCGTCTTGGTTCCCGATCCGTCCGGTTCACGGTACAACGATGGGCGGAATTATCGCAAGTACTACGTTCCAATCCATCGTTTGCGGCGGATCCGCTAATACCCTTTCCCTTTCAATTCGCATGAGAAGTCTGACAACGATCGAAGGACAGTCGCGAGCCGAGTCATTCGTCGCCTACCTGTTAACCCAAAACATCTCGACCCACGTCGAGCCGGCCGATGATTCGAAATCGAAATGGGAAGTGTGGATTCGAGATGAAGATCGCATGCAACAAGCGATTGCAGAACTTCGTGATTTCGAGGCCAATCCCGATGACCCAAAGTACCTACAAGCCGTCAAGGACGCACGGACGATCCTGCGCGAACAACAGGACGAAATCCGATCGAGACAACGGAACATTCAAACGACACGCGACATCAATCGCAATTCAATGTTCGGCGGGTCTATTCCACCGCTGACACTAACACTCGTCATCCTTTGCTCCGTGCTGAGCTTGCTCTCGCAATTCTCTCGCCCAGAGCCAACCAACCGGTTGGGGACGTCGATCGATAAACAACTGAAATTTGTCGACATGGACAAATACGCTATGACCGGCGACCCTGCCGTGTCTCTCAAGCAATTTCAATGGTGGCGAATATTCACCCCCATGTTCTTGCACGGTGACCCCCTTCACCTATTGATGAACATGTTGGCTCTCGTTTCTCTCGGCCGACTCACTGAGAGACTTGAGGGCTCCGTCCGATATGCCATCCTAATCCTTCTGTTCGCGATGGGCTCACACCTACTCCAAGGCTTACTTCCGGAGAATCTATTCGGGGTTCAAGGGCTCTCAGGCTCGCCGAACTTCGTTGGAATCTCTGGCGTCATCATGGGGTTGTTCGGCTATATCGCTGTCAAAACCTACCTTCGAAGAGATCTGGGATTCTCCATGTCTCCACAATCTTACCTCATGGTAGGCATCATCTTGGTTCTCGGCTTCGCCGGGGATGTCACCGGGAAAGCAGGCGGTTTGCAAATGGCGAACTTCGCTCATTTGGGTGGACTCGTTACTGGTATGGCCATCGGTTGGGTCATGGCCAACCCCAAATTCGATACCCGCCGCCGCAGGTAACCCAGCCAAACAACAACGATGTGTTCAGGCGTTGCGCCCGTAGACCCGGTCTAGCAAACTCCGGACGCAATCGACCAAGGCCGATAACGATATGGGCTTGGTCAACACATGCTCAGCATTCAATTGCCTCGCTTTGCTCAATATGCTCTCATCTAATTTTGCCGACATCAGAATGCAAGGCAGCCCCGGGGCAAGCGTTCGAGCCGATTCCAAGGCCCGCAAACCGTCCAGCCTGGGCATGTGGACATCAAACAATGCCAAGTGGATGTTGCCGCGTTCGATCACGTCCAACGCCTCGATCCCGTCTGCGGCTAGACAAGTGCGGTAGCCTCGGCGAGTCAACGCCTCGTCTAGTGTGTGCCGAAAGGCAACGTCATCGTCGGTGATTAGTACTCGATGATCCGTGACGTGCATGGGGTCTCGTAGAAGTTTAGTACCTAGTTAACGGACGATTATATGCGGTTCATGGATGGCGCTGTTACGACATCGATTCGAAACGACTCCCAACCTTATTTTACCAGTATTATTCGAAGCAGTATTCTTCCAAGCAGGGATGCATGTATTATTCCCCGGCCGATTATCATTTTCCCGAACAAATCCCGTTTGAACCCATGACCGAGTCAAAATCGTCAAAATCGGACTTTTGGTCCCATCTCGCGACTGGGCTACAGTCCCGAATGCAAGCAAACCTATGGAGATGCTTGGTACCTTCCGAGGGGATCTCCGCCACCATGATCGAACGTAACGGGAAACGTTTGGTCCATTTCGGCTCGAACGATTATTTGAGCCTGGCATGGCACCCAGAGGTCCGCGGACGTTTTTTGTCAGCGGCAGCTCAACCTAGAGTGGGAAGTGGTGCGAGCCCCCTGATTTGCGGAGCCGGCCCCGAATACCAAGACCTTGTCCACCAAATCGCATCCTGGAAAGGCGCCGATTCTGCCTTGGTCTTTTCGAGTGGCTATGCGGCGAATGTCGGCACTATTCGTTCAGTGGCCTCGCAGGAGGACCTCATTCTATCGGATGCGTTGAACCACGCTTGCTTGATCGATGGCTGCCAACTCTCTCGCGCCAAAGTCATCGTCTACCCTCATGCGGATACCCACGCTCTTGAACAATTATTGACGGAGCATCGAACCCAACATCGATTTGCATTCGTTGTCACCGATACTGTGTTCAGCATGGATGGAGATATCGCGCCGATCGCACGCATTGACCAATTGTGCGAACAATACAACGCCATCGGAATCGCAGATGAAGCCCACGCAAGCGGTGTTATCGGACCTCTAGGACGTGGCGTTCTTGCAGCACAGGAAATCGATTCCAATACGTTGTTCACCTCATCCTTAAAGAAGCCACCTTTTT
>Ga0194130_10008760_pt1 | contig 10660 bp, 12 predicted proteins | sample TA2KigsurfametaG_FD_160084 | JGI IMG/M metagenome (GOLD analysis project Ga0194130, IMG submission 160084) | Freshwater microbial communities from Lake Tanganyika, Tanzania - TA2015050 Kigoma 12 surface | ecosystem: Environmental > Aquatic > Freshwater > Lake | place: Tanzania: Lake Tanganyika... | reverse complement strand
ATCAGAAAGAACCAATTCCCGGTGCTCAGACAAGAACATTTGAAGGGATTAAGTGGTATAAAAAAGATCCCAAACTTGCCAGCCTTGCTGCGCCGGGTACAAGTCAACACAATAGCGGATTGGCTGTTGATGTTCACACAGCAAGCGGTCCAAGATTGGATTGGCTGATTGACAATGTTCGTAAGTTTGGATTTAGTTGGGAAGTTGTTCCAGAGGAACCTTGGCATCTTCGGTATACAGAAGGCGACAATCCGCCCGCTGCTGTTGTTGAATATATTACAAAAAATGGTGGTCAGGTTCCGGCCGCTCCAGCATCAGTTGCAGAACCAAATCCAAACGCAAAGAAAGAAGCCGCAGAAATGCCAATTATTTCAAAAGATACTAAAGGCAAAGCAATTGTCAGAGCGCAAAGACTTCTTAACAAGCATGGATTTAAATGTCGCGACGATGGCGATTTTGGTCCAAAAACACAGCAGACAGTGAAAGACTTTCAGTTGAGTAGAGGTATTGAACCGTCAGGTGTTGTAGATTTGCTTACTTGGGAGGCGTTGCTCGCTTAACCAATCTTTGCTAATATCTTATAGGAGATATTATGCCAGGAACTAGAAATATTGAAATCTACCAGGGCGATACTTATGCTCATCAGTTAACACTGAAGAATAATGCTAATGCTGTAATCAATATTACATCCAGAACATATTCTGGGCAGATTAGAAAAAGAAGGTCGTCTGAAACAATATCGGCAACCTTTGCTACAGAAATTACAGATGGTGCAAACGGTGTAGTCGTGTTTTCCCTTACGCCAGCTATAACTTCTAATTTAAGATCGGGTATATATGTCTATGATTTTCAAGAAGTCAACGGTGCAACTGTAACTACTATTTTAACTGGCAATGCTACTATTACTGGTGAGGTAACAAAATAATGGCTGATTTAACAACAATACAAATATCACCTGCGCAAATCTCGAATGTTTCTCAGACTATACAGACTACCGTTTTAACACAAAGTAGTGGTACAATTAACTTAGCAAGTTTAAGTTTAAGTAGTACAGCACCAGCTGATATTACAAGAACAGCAAGTGTTGGAGTAAGTAATGTGGCGGCTAGGGCTGACCATGTACATAGCGCAGCCAATCTCTTGCTGGATGGAGGTAATTACTAATGGCAAATACACTTAGAATCAAGCGTAGGGCATCTGGTGCGACTGGTGCGCCAGCAACGCTTGAGAATGCAGAGTTGGCATTTAATGAAGTTGATGATGTTCTTTACTACGGTGAAGGCACTGGCGGGGCTGGTGGCTCTGCAACGGCTGCGTTAGCTATTGGTGGATCTGGGGCATTTGCTACTCTTTCAACGGCACAAACACTCTCTGGTAATAAAACATTTACTGGTGTAACTATTGTTCCAACACCAGCGGGAAGCAATCATGCTGCAACTAAAGAATATGTCGATAACTCTATTGCAAATGTTGCTACAACATTTACCGCTGCCGGCGATAGCGGTACTGTCGTTATTTCAAGTGGCACTGATACATTAACCATTTCGGGCGGTACAGGTCTTACATCGGTTGCTGGCGCAACAGATACGGTTACAATCAATCTTGACAATACAGCAGTTACAGCAGCGAGTTATGGTGCTGCTGGCACAGTTGCGACATTTACCGTAGACGCACAAGGTCGTTTAACTGCCGCCAGTAATGCAGCAGTTGCAATTACAGCATCTCAAATTACTGACAGGACATCTGCTCTCGTTACGGGGCTGGCAGGTACAGCAAATGAAATTACTGTTTCAAATGCTGGTGTTGGCGCAGTAACGCTAAGCCTCCCAGCAAACGTAACAATTTCAAACAATCTTGTCGTTACTGGAGATTTGACTGTTCAAGGTAATACAACAACTCTGAATACAGCAACTCTTGTTGTTGAAGATAAAAATGTTGTTATTGCAAATATTGACAGCCCAACAGATGTTACAGCAGATGGTGCTGGCATTACAGTTAAGGGTGCAACAGACAAAACATTTAACTGGGTTGATGCCACTGATTCTTGGACATCATCAGAACACCTAAATCTCCTATCAGGTAAGGTGTTTAAAATTGCAGGAGTCACCGTTCTTAGCGGAACAAATCTTGACAATGTTACAATTGATGGTGGTACTTTCTAAAGGAGCCATATGGCTAACATTGTAAAAATTAAAAGATCCGGTACGGCAAATTCTATTCCATCTGCTAATGCTTTGGAATATGGGGAGCTTGCAATTAACTATGCAGATGGTTTAATATTTTATAAGAATGCAAGCAATACAGTGGTAACTTTTGATGTAAGCGGATATTTTAATATTCAACAAATCAACAATAATGTTTCTGCACTTCAAGTTGAAATGGCAATGCAAGCGTTTTAAGGCGTAAAACCTAATTTCTGGTACAATTGAGTATTATGGATGATGTCAAAATTAATACAAGTAAAACTCTTACATTGACACTTCCGGGTGATCCAACTGGTAATATAGTCTCTGTTAGTTTGTATCACGAATTGGGATCTCTTGTTTCTGGTCCGACAAATGCAACTCGATCAAGTGCCGGAGTCTATTCAATTACTTACGGGCAAAATGCCTCAGGTATTTATATTTTAAACAGTTCAGGAAAACATAGGGCTGACTTTACTTATACAGTTTCAGGTACATCCTATACTCAGTCTCAGTATATAAATGTGTATACTCCATATACCAGTATTGATACATTCTTTGAAGACCACTCGGATCTTGAAACTGATTATTACGATCAATTTGATAAAATGCAAAAGAAGATTCGTAATATAATTAATACATTTTGTGGTCAGTCTTTTGATTATTATCCAAATAAATTTATGATTCTTCAAGGTAGTGGTAAAAAGACGCTTCATCTTCCATTGCCAATAACTACATTAAGAAAAGTTACTGTCAATATAGGTGACGGGGATGAGGAAATTTTGCACGACTCAACAGTTGCGACATTAAATAATATTGAAAAAACAAGAGAACCCCATAATTTTCAGAGTTCTTATTATCTACAATTTAGAAAATCTTATATTGATAAAACTCAAAATCGTATTTATGAATCTAAGTTTGATGAAGATAATGACTTTAAAATTGAAGGAGATTTCGGTTGGCAGTTTGTACCAAGTAATATTGAACAAGCATCTGACCTTTTACTTGTTGATTTGATGAGTGATGATTCCGAAATCAGAAGAAAAGGTATTATTGAGGTTCAGTATGACTCGGTAAGATATAAGACTGCTGGATCAGGAGTTAGCTCCAAAGCATCATTTTTTGAATCAACAGGTAATATTGACGCTGATGTTTTACTAATGGATTACACATTATTTGTAATGGATTATGTGGTCTAAATGGCTGGCACATCACTTCTTACGCTACCGCATAAAGTAGATGTTTATACAAAAACTATAACAACAAGTGCGGCCGGTCAGAGAACGGTAGAGTACTCAAAAACGGTAACAATAAAAACTTTTTTTCAACCCATATCATCTGAAAGAAGGGTTTCTCCCTACATAGATAATATTGATGAATATCAATTTTTTATTTCTCCAAAAGATGCATCATATATATCTTATGAAAATAGATTTCAAAATATTGTTAATAGGAAACAAGAGGTAATTTATTCACATCCATTAGAAATTATTAATATTGTCAAACAACCTGGAATAAGCGGTAAAATTAATTATTTACAAGTTGTTGCTAGAGTGGTGGTTGAAAATGCTTAGTCTAAGAGTAGATAAAAGAGCCAGTATACAGGCAGCAGTTGCTGCTGCATATGCAGAGACTCTACCAAATCGTATACAGGCTGCTCAATCCGTTGCATTACAAAAATCAAAACAAGAAATTAAAACAAAGCTTGCTGAAATGGGTAGGCCTGGAAAATATATTATTGTGCAAATTGCGGGCTTTGGACCAGTTGGTGCAACATTAAAATTAACACCACAGGCATCAAAGCGCTCAAGCAAGAGCGGTTACGATAGAGGAATGGGTGCATATGTATTTATTAAAGGTAGAAGGGGTGGAAGAATTATAAGACCACATACTGCCAATGTTATGAAATTAAGAAAACAAAGTGTTGCCGCTGGCTATCCACCATTTTTGAAAAAAGCTCGACTTGGTGCTATTGCTTCTAATAGAGATGAGATTAGAAAAGTTGCTAGAGAAATTTTAAATGCAAATATTCGTCAAGGATTGCGTACTCAAGGTTTTGGTACAAGGGGCGGCACACCAGCCAGAGAGTTTACAGACAGACCATTTATAGGATAATTTATGCCAATTAGCGTATACGACATTAACACATTTTTAAAAGCAGATAGCACCTTAGCAAATATTGCGGGGAAGACTATGAATTTTTTTCCTGCTCACGGGTATGGAAATGAGACAGCCCCATTTGTAGTATATTTTTATAATCCAGCAATTCCTTCAGTTGAAGCCTACTGGAATCGATATGATGCAATTAAATACTGTATTTACGACAATAATGCTGATAGGCTTTTTAAAATCACAGAGAGGTTCATAGAACTCCTTGGGAAATCAGATCAAATCCAAGGGACTGTTCCTAGTGCAAATGTTAGGGTTTTATCGTCATATTTAGTATCTTCTAGTTTTTCAGAGCCAATAGAAAAAGAGGGTTGGTACGAAATGGATCTTGATTTTTCTTTATATTCGGTTAGTCTCTAATTATTTGTGGTATTATAAAAGTATATGGAGTATACTGTAATTACATATGTTGGCAAGACTCCAGGGTATGTAGTCAACATAGGAAAAAAGATTTATGAATTTGAGTGGCAAAAAGGTCAAGGAATTGGCCGCCGTTCTAATGAAATAAACCCCGAACACGCCAAGGTAATATCCAAATGGCGGGATCGGAAGGGCAAAAAAATATTTGTCCTTGAATAAAACATATAGGAGGATTATATGGCAGTAAATGTTTCTAATATCGTCGTGGGCGAGGCCGTCGTTAAGACTGGTAACTCGAATGTGTCCATGACAAATGCCGACTTTGACGCTCTTACGGATGTTGGCGCTACCAGCGGTGGCGTTGAGATTTCGTGGGAGCCAGACATGGTTGACATTGAGATTGACCAATACGGCGATGCCGCAAAGGTCATTCAATCAAGAGTTAAGGTTATGGTTAAGACTACTCTTGCTGAGTCCACGTTAAACAACTTGGCTTTGGCTTGGAGCTATGACAGAACTACGGGTGGTGCTGATATCATCAATAACAATGATGGCGCAAACACACGGACATTCTTGTTTGGTTCGCAGTCGGTTTATCCACGTGAGTATGCCTTGCAAATTGTGGGCAATGCTCCTGGTGCAACAGCGTCTGTGTCAAGAGCTCGTAAGTTTAATACAAAGCGAGCAGTCTCGTTTACATCATCGATGATCTCGATGAAGCGCGCTGAGGCGGCGATGTTTGAAATTCAATTTAGAATTCTACCCGTCACCGAAGACACTAACTACGAGTACGGCAAGATTATTGACGCAACAGCGTAATTTAATTTGAAAAAGAATTAAACGGGAGACCCCGGCGAGTATCGGTATGGTATACTGAGAAAGTCGGGGTTTTTTGTACCTCGTATCAACAAGGAGAAATAAAACATGGCAACAAATACTGATCTGCACAAGGGCAAGGAAATCCTCTTTTCTGATGGAAAGAAAAGGGTTGTCAAGCCTTTGACAATCAAGAGCCTTCGTGACTTTATGAAGGTTGCAAACAATATGAAATCCCAGAATGAAGAGGGTGGCATGTCGGATGAAGACATTGACAAGATGGTGTCTGCTGCGGCAATTGCTCTGAAAAAGGCTGACCCTGAGTTGGCTGCTGACAGAGACGCACTTGAGGAAATTTTGGATCTTGCAACTTTCGCAGAAGTCATGGCTGCTGCGATGGGTAACGCCGACCCAAACTCCTGATAGGAGAGGGAGAAGAATCATCCCAGGGAAGTAGTGAATTAATTTGGGATGAGCTTCCTCTTCTAAAATACGAAGCTGAAGTTTTTGTTCAGACTGGAGCGTGGCTTAGTATTGAACAACTTGAAGAGTCATTAATTCTTCATGAGTTATTTTTGATATATCGTGCATGCGCATATCATTTTTCAAGAAATCTAAAAGCAATGGCGATGGTTCAAGGCGCAGAAGGCGTTGACCTTGATGAAGAATGGTATGGTCCAGATGCAAGTAATAATAGTTCCAAGCGAGTTATGGAAATGTACGACATGCCAGGTATTGCGGCAAGTGGTCTGTCCTTAGGATTCGAAAAACAAGGATAAATAATCCTTGTTTTATTGCTATTTTCGCATTGTTATGTCATAATTTATGATGGTAAATTATGTCTGATGTTGATGTCATAATACAAGTACACACGCAGGGTGTACAACAAATTGGCAATCTCAGTGCATCGCTTAGAAATCTTTCTAATACCATCCGGGGAATTTCTGTCCCCATGTCTAGGCTTGATAGCCATACTAGGGCTGTCAATAAAGCTCTTGGCATTACATCGCGTGGCGTAGATCAACATGCTAAGAAAATTAAAGAATTAGCAATTAATCAAAAAGTTTTGGCTTCGGAAGCAAGAATGCTGAAGGGCGATCTTAACGCTCTTAGAAATGCCTATGCTTTAGCCGGAAAAGAAACAACGGCTCTGGGTAGAAGTATTGGTATAACTACAAAAGAATTACAAGCATTTTCTAGGACATTTAGAGGAATGCGCCTAAGAGCACTCGGTTCGGATCTTCACAATATTTCTCTACGAATGTCAAAACTGGGTAAAGATGCTCAGTTCGTTGGTAGAAGCCTCTTAATTAACCTTACATTGCCAATTGCAACATTTGCAAGAATTGGTTTGTCTAATTTCCTTGCTGTTGAAAAACAGATGATAAGAATTACAAAAGTCATGGAAAACATGGCTCCGTCTTTAGATGTCGCGGCGCAAAAGATAGTTACTCTTACCGAAGCGCAAAGAAAAATGGGTATGACTATTGATGATATAAGTTCAAAAGATTTAACAGGTAAACAAATAAAACAAGCTGAAGAGATGGTTGCTAATTTTAAAAAGATGGATAGAGCAATTACAGATATGTCTTTGAAATTTGCTGTATCAAAAGATATTATTGCATCTGTTTCCGCAGACTTTGGTGAATTAGGTCTAACGGCTTCAGAAAATGTTCAAAAATTAACTCAACTTACATTAGAGATTGAAAAATTAGGAAGCATGGATATTGGTCCAGCCCAAGATTTAACGCAAGCATTATATTTCCAATCAAAGAGAGCTCTTGAATTAAATGGGGCATTAGGTAGAGTAACAACAGCAAGGCAGAGAGAAGAAAAAGCAATTGAATCCTCTATTACACAAATGTATTTGTTTAATGCAATTGAAAATGCAACTGCACTGACCTTAAAAGATCTTGGTGATTCATTTGCAGAAGTTTCTGCTATGGCAACAAGTTATGGTTTATCAATGACAGAGGCAGCAGCAATGCTCGCTCCAATGAAAGCAGCAGGTCTTGATATTGGTGCATCTGCAAACTCAATCAAGGTTTCATTGCAAAGATTGCTGGCTCCAACAAAACAAAATGTTGACACTCTTCAAAAATTAGCAGATGCGTATGGAGTAGCATCCGATAAACAAAATGAATTTTTGTTATCAACAAAGACAGGATTGACCGGTCTAGATGCTGTTGTTAAAGTCTTTGATAGGGTAAGAGAGTCTCCGCAGGGATCAGAAGGTGCTTTGCGCTTGATGTCTGACTTATTTGAAAAGCGCCAAGGTCCAAGAATGTATTTGGCAATTGAACAGCTTTCTAATTTTAATAAAGAATTGCAAAGAACAGAGTTGTATGCTGGAAGAGTAGTCCCAGCAACAGAAACCGCAGAGGTTCAACTAGTAAGAGCTGCCGATAACGCTGCTAAAAAATTTAGTAACTTTAATAATACAGTTGTTCCAAAAACAATTAGAAGTTTTAAAGATATTGGTATTGTTGCTAGAATTGCATCTGGAACAGCCGATGTAACACAAGTTCAAATAGAGCCTGGTGCAAAGCCAGTTACAATTACACAAGCAGATATTAATAATGCAAAAGCAATGCGTCAAGCAGTGTCTGATTTGGTTTTAGCAAAAAAACAGGCCGAAGGCATTGATATCATTTCAGAAGTAAAAGATGAGGCTGGAAGAGCCCTAATGATTCAACTTGCTGGTGCTGCAAATGCTAAACAAGTTGCAGAGATGGAACTTCAAAGAAGTTTGAAATCTGCAAATGTTGCTACTGAAAATATTAAAAATACATTTAAGTTGTTTGCAGCAGATATTATCAGAAGCCTAATTCCAGCAATTGAAAAAATTTCTAAAAAAGTTGTTGAGATGTATGAAAAATGGAACTCTCCTGAATTTGCAGAAACAAGACAAACGATTACAAGAATAATTGCTATTGTCGGTTCATTCTTGGCGATTATGGGTCCACTCATTCTGGCAGTTGGTACACTTCAGTCTGTTATTGGTAAAGTTGGTCTTGGACTTATAAGATTCTTTCCAAAATTAAAAACAGCTGATGGCGCTATGACACGGCTTGGCGAATCAACTAAATTTGCCAGAAAACAAATGGATGCGCTATATCAAACATTCTTAAGAACAACTGGTCTTAGACAAGCTGCTACTGCTGCTGATGCTGCTGCAGCAGCAGCACCGCCTCCAGTGGGTCCACCAAGACCGTTAATGCCCGGAACTAAAAAAGGCACTTTCCTTACACCAGCAAACACTGCTGATCTTGCAAGTATGGGTAATGTTGGACAAAGAACTTCTGCTGTTCAAGCTGCCCGACTTGCTGCGGCAGGCTTAAAAGATATTGAAGGTGGTCCCACAGCCGTTGAGCAAGAAAAATTATTTAGAGACTATTTAAGAAGAAGACCAACTGCAACAAGGTTGCCACCAGCACATATGGCTGCCGCAATGGGGCTTCCAGCCACAACACCAGAGTTGCAAGAAGCATTTGATACTTACAGAACTACATCCGCAACAAAAAGAAGAGATTTAACACCGACAAGATCAAGAAAAGCAGCTCGTCGTCAACTTGATGCTGCTCGTAAATTTGCTAGTCGAGCAGAATATTATGAAGCAGCAGGTGTCGGTGTTATGCAAGAAATGGGAGAAACAGGAAGGGTTGGTAGAGAAAAATTTGCATATAAGGGTAGAGATATTAGCCAAGCACAGGCACAACGTCTTGCTTTTGGTGGTCCCGGAGCCCTCCTAACAAAAGCGCAACTTACAGCATCTGCTGTTGGTCAACGCGCAATGACTCCATTTAGAGCAGGCAGGGAAGCAATTACAGCCGCAAGAACAGCAGCCGCTGCCGCCCCATCTACAGGTGCTGGTGCGGTTGCTGGTGCAAAAGCAATGACTTCTCGTATGTTGCAAAGTACTGCCGGATTTAAAGGTGCATCTGCTGCATTGGCCGCATATAATGCACAACTGGTTGCATTTCATGGAGCATCAGCAGGTGGAGCAGCTGGATTTACGAAACTTAGAATATTAACAATGGGTTTTATTAAGAATATGAAGTTGGCCACATTGGCAACAAAGATATTTAAGTTGTCTCTGATGTTTACTGGAGTTGGTGCAATAATTCTTGCAATCGCAGCAGCCGTATATCTTGTTATTAAAAACATGGATAAGATTAAGAGTTCTGCTAAGGTTATCGAGCCATTAAAGAGGGCATGGGCAACAATTAAAGAAGCAATAGGCGAAATTATTCGCCCAATACGAGATCTTTTTGCCGCATTTGGCTCTGGTTCCAATGAAGCCGAAGCCTCTAGTAATGCAATAGTAAAGGCATTTGAAGGTATTGCAAGGGGTATTGAGATAGTCGCTGGCTTTATTAAATACTTTGTTCAGAATGTTATTAAGCGATATCTTTATGGAATTGTAAATGTCGTAATGGCGGTTGTGCAACTGTTTAAGGGAAATTGGAAGGGGGCTCTTAAATTCCTAATAGCCGCAGTTTCTCAAGTTGCAATGGGAATAATTAGTCTTTGGCAAATGTTAGCAAAGGGAGTTATTACTATAACATTTGCATTGGTTAAAGGGATTGTTACATTATTCTTTAAGGGTATTGTAAATGGCTTAATTCAAGCAGTCTTGTTAGGAATTCGAGGAATGGTAAACCTTGTTGGCAAAGTTCTTGGTCCACTAGGTCAAAAATTTACAGATCCAATTAATAATGCTTTAAAGAATGTTGGTAGTTTTGTAAGCGACATGACAGGCGCTGCCGCTGATGGTATTAATGGTGCTTTGGGAGCAATTGAGAAAATTGCCAAAAAAGGTGTTGATGTTGTTGGTGATGGACTAAAGAAAGGTCTGAAAAAAGGTGCAGATTTAGGAATTAAAGAATCAAAAGATGCAATCAATCTTGATAAATCAGTCCCTGATGCAGCTGGAGATTTAGGTGATGAAGCTGGCGAAGCAATTTCTGATGCTTTTGGCGATGCCCCAATTGAAGGTGCTACTGACAAAATTGCTGGAAAAATAAAAGAAGGCATCATGGATGCCGCTCAGAAACTTCAAGACTATATTGCAGGCAGATTTGCTTCTGCATTAAAGAAATTTATAACTGATTCAGTAAAGGCATTAAATA
>Ga0194130_10008758_pt1 | contig 10662 bp, 10 predicted proteins | sample TA2KigsurfametaG_FD_160084 | JGI IMG/M metagenome (GOLD analysis project Ga0194130, IMG submission 160084) | Freshwater microbial communities from Lake Tanganyika, Tanzania - TA2015050 Kigoma 12 surface | ecosystem: Environmental > Aquatic > Freshwater > Lake | place: Tanzania: Lake Tanganyika... | reverse complement strand
CAGCACCCCCTGCAGACTCTCGGGCACATCCGCGGCGCCGAGCCGTTCCTCGAGCACCCGCAGGGGCAGGCTCAGGGGCAGATACAGGGCCAGCGCCCAGAGGGCGATGCCCGGCAGCAGAGGGAGCCAGTCGGCCAGGGGCGGCCAGATGGCCGAGGGCAGCGCTTCGGCCAGAGGAATCAGCATGGGACCGTCGGCAGCTCGGGCTCCCTAGCATCCACCCTCGCTCCTCCCGGCTTGAGATCTACCGCGCCGATCTGTCCGTGCAAACCTCCACCACCCTGCCAGCAGCCCACGGCTCCGCCCCTGCCACCGAGCCCTGGAGCTGGCAGGGCCATGGCGTGCACAGCCTGCGGGCGGCACCCGTGCGGCCGGAGGGTCCGGCGATCCTGCTGGTGCATGGCTTCGGCGCCTCCACCGACCACTGGCGCCACAACATCCCCGCCCTGGCCGAGCGCCACGAGGTGCATGCCATCGACCTGCTGGGGTTCGGCCGCAGCGCCAAGCCCGCCGGCCTTGCCTACGGCGGGGCCCTCTGGCGTGATCAGCTCAGGGCCTATGTGGCCGAGCGGATCGGTCGTCCCACCGTGCTGGTGGGCAATTCCCTGGGGGGCTACGCCGCCCTGGCCGCCGCAGCCGCGCTGGGATCGGAGGCCGCCGGTGTGGTGCTGCTCAATGCCGCCGGGCCCTTCGCCGAGGAGCAGCAGTCCCCCGGCGGCGGCTGGGGCCGGATCGCGGTGCGCACGATCGGCGCCGCCCTGCTCAAGAGCCCGCCGCTGCAGCGCCTGATCTTCGAGAATCTGCGCCGTCCCGCCACGGTGCGCCGCACCCTGGCGCAGGTGTACATCGATCGCACCAACGTGGACGAGGAGCTGGTGGCCTCGATTCTGCGCCCCTCCCGCGATCCAGGGGCCTTCGGCGTGTTCCGCACGGTATTTGACATCCCCAGCGGCGAACCGCTTGATGTCCTGTTTGCCGGGCTTTCCAGCCCGTTGTTGCTGATCTGGGGCATCCGCGATCCCTGGATCAATGCCGCCGGTCGGCGCGCCAGTTTTCAGCGCCATGCCCCGGCCGCAACCACCGAGGTGGTGCTGGAGGCCGGCCATTGCCCCCACGATGAGGTTCCCGGCGCGGTCAACAGCGCCCTGCTCGCCTGGCTGGCGGAGCTCAGCAAGCCGGCGCCCCGGCCCGCTGAGGCCTGGCCACCCCTGGCAGACGCCCCGGAGCCAGCTGGCCGAGGGGATCGAAGCGTGCCTTGACGGCCTCGATCAGGGGCCGGGAGGGGGCATCCTCCCAGGCGTTGATGCCGCTTGCGGGCTGACGCAGCACGGTGAGGTGGCCGCCGAGCCCGATGCAGAGGCGCCGCAGCTCCAGCACCTGGGCGATGGTGAGCGAGTCGGCCGCTGCCCAGGCCGTGGCCAGACCGCTGGCGGCGGCCTGGTTGATGGCGATGCCGGCGAGATCGGGATGGTCGATCAGCTCGGCGGCCCGGCTGGGCGTGACCGCCAGCCGCAGCAGCCAGGCGGCGGGATCGGCGGCGGATCGGCTCGCGCCGGCTTCGGGGCGGCTGCCGCTGAGCAGGGCGGCGAGGGTCTCGGCCTCGAGGGTGCTGCAGGGCAGCGGGCCGGCAGCGGTGCGGCCCACGGCGATCTGGGCCTCCAGGCTGGCGTGGCTGACACTGCCCAGGGCGAGCAGCAGGTGGGGCACCGCCTCCAGCCCGGCAGCGGCGGCCAGGGCAGGGCTCCAGAGGTCGAGCCGCTCGGGGCTGAGACCGGAGCGCAGCAGCAGCGCCACCCGCTCGATCAGCGCGGTGGCCGGGCCCCGCAGCAGCAGAGCGGCCCGCACCGGCGGCAGGGGCATGGTGCGCAGGGTGAGCTCGGTGATCAGCCCCAGGCTTCCCCAGCTGGCCGTGAACAGCCGCATCAGGTCGTAGCCGGCCACGTTTTTCACCACCTTGCCGCCCGCTCTGGCCGCAACGCCGTCGGCGCGCAGGATGGCGATGCCGATCAGCTGGTCGCGGATGCCGAGGTAGCGCTGGCGGTAGCCCCCGGCCAGGCCGCGGGCCACCAGCCCGCCGATGCTGCCGCCAGCGCTGGCGCTGTTTTCGGCGCTGTCTGCATTGTCCGAATGGCCCGCATTGTGGGCCGCCATGGTGGCTGGCGGCAGATCCACCGCCAGCCACTGCTGGTGCCGTGCCAGCTCGGCCTGCAGCTCCAGCAGCGGGGTGCCGGCTCCGACCCGCACCACGAAGTCGCCGGGGTTGTGTTCGCGGATGCCGCTAAGGCGGGCGGCACTCAGCACGGTGCAGCCCGGCTGCAGCGGCGCACCCCAGTCGAGGCGAGTGCCCAGGCCCGCGGGTGCCCAGGGGGTGGCCTGACGGTGCAGGTCCCGCACCAGATCCTGAAGGTCGCCGGGGTCGGGAACGATCACGGCACGATGGTGCCACGCCGCCTGGCGGCTGCCCACCCCATGGCTCTGGCGGTCCAGCACGACCCCGGCAGCCGCACCCCTTCGAGCTCGCCGTTGTCCTCCTCCAGCCCCACGCCGGCCCTCAGCCCCGCTCTCGCCCGGGAGAGGCTCAAGGTGGTGGTCTTCGACGACGATCCCACCGGTTCCCAGACCCTGCACGGCTGCCCGCTGCTGCTGCGCTGGGATGCCGCCAGCCTGGCGGCCGGCCTGCGCCATCCCTCCCCATTTCTGTTTGTGCTGGCCAACAGCCGCGCCCTCGACCCCGAGGCGGCGCGGCGGCGGATCCGGGAGATCTGCGCAGCGCTGCGCCCTGCCCTTGATCAGGCCCTCGCGGAGGGGGTGATCGGCCGCTGCTGGCTGGTGAGCCGGGGCGATTCCACCCTGCGCGGCCATTTCCCCCTGGAGGTCGAGGAGATCGCCGCCGCCTTCGGCCCCTTTGCCGCCACCCTGCTGGTGCCCGCCTTCCTCGAAGGGGGGCGCACCACGGTGGATGGGGTGCATCGGCTGGCCGGCCGGCCCGTGCATGAGAGCTCCTTCGCCCACGACCGCTTGTTTGCCTACGGCACCAGCTATCTGCCCGACTGGGTGGCCGAGAAGAGTGGGGGGCGGATTCCCGCGGCGGCTGTGGCGCGGCTGGGCCTGGAGGATCTCGAGGCGGGTGGCGAGCGATTGAGCCAGCATCTGCTTGCCCTGGCCGCTGGCGAGCAGGGGCATGGGCCGCCGGCCGGCCCGGCCGGCCGGTTGGTGGCGGTCGATGCCACCAACCCCTCCCAGCTCGCCCGGCTGGGGGAGGCTCTCCGTGGGCTGCCCAGTCCGGAGGGCCAGCGCCCCGGGGGGCGCTTTTTGTTTCAGAGCGCCGCCAGCCTGCTCAATGCCCTGGCGCCGCTGCCGCCCCAGCCCCGCGATCCCGCCGCCCTGGCGGCGCTGCGGCGCTGCGATCCGGCGGGCTGCCCGCACCCCGGGCTGGTGCTGGTGGGCTCCCATGTGCCCCTGGCCGATCAGCAGCTGGCGCGTCTGCTGGCCGAGCCGGCCTGTGCCGACGTGGAGGTGCCGGTGGCGCGGGTGATGCGGGTGCTGGAAGGGCCGCTGCCCGATCAGCTGCTCGCCTCCCTGGAGCAGGCCTGGCTGCAGCAGCTGGAGGCCGCGTTCGCCAGCGGCCGCACCCCCGTGCTGCACACCAGCCGCGGGGAGCTGGTCTGCCGCCACGAGGCTGAGCGCCGCCGGCTCGGGGCTGCGCTGGCCGGGGCCATGGCCCGGCTGGTGGGCCGGCTGGCGCCGAGGCTGGGGTACGTGATCAGCAAGGGGGGCATCACCAGCCAGACGCTGCTGGCGGATGGCCTCGCGCTGGCGGGGGTGGAACTGCAGGGTCAGGTGCTGCCGGGGGTGTCGCTGGTGCTGGCGCCCCAGGGCCCCGCTGCCGGCTGGGGCGGCTGCCCTGGCGCCCTGGGCCTGCCGGTGGTGACCGTGCCCGGCAACCTGGGGGAGCCCGACACCCTGGTGCGCCTCTGGCAGCGGCTGGAGGGGAGCTCGCCGGGATGATCCGCCGGTGCTCAGATCCGCTGGTGTGAGAACGCCGGCAGCTGCAGGGTCACGGTGGTGCCCTCTCCGGGGCGGTGCTCCACGGCTCCCTGGCCCCCCATCAGCCCCACCAGCCGGCGGCTCAGCGCAAGGCCCAGGTCGCTTAGCTGCTCAGCCTCCAGGGGAGGCGCATCAGGCCCGCCGAAGGCGCGGCCGAGGCGATCGGCATCCATGCCGCTGCCGTTGTCGTGGATCCGCAGCTGTACCCATGGCTCCTGCCCCCCTGGCAGCGGCGAGGCCTCCAGCTCCACGCCGCCCTGGCGGCTGGCGCTGATGCCGCGGCTGACCAGGAGTTCGAGCACCTGGCGCAGACGCTCGCCATTGGCCTGCACCAGGGCTGGGGTCTCCGGGGCCATCCGCCAGCGCAGCTCCAGGCCTCGGCTGCGGGCCGCGGGCGTGAGCTCCGCCACGGTGCTCTCCAGCAGGGAGCCCAGATCCACGGGCTCCGATCTCAGGGCGAGGGCCCCTTCGGCGAGGCCGGCGTGATCGCGCAGGATCCGTGCCAGGCCCTCCAGTCGCCTGGAGGAGCCATCGAGGCGATCCAGATGCTGCTGCAGGCGGTCGCCATCGGTTTCCTGGCGGGCGAGCCGGGTGGCGCCGCGCAGGTCGGCCACCGGTTTGAGCAGCTCCCGCCCCAGATGCCCCAGAAATCGCTCCCTGGAGGCGTTGGCCTGGAGCGCCTCCCGCTCGCGCCGGGTGGCGCGCGCGAGGGCCGAGGTCTTCTGCTCCAGCTCCCGCTCCAGGGCGTTGCTGGAACGGTGCTGGGCGGCGACCATGCCGTTGAAGGTCTGGATCAGGGTGTTAAGGCCTGGCCGAGGGTGCTGATCTCCTCGGCGCTTCCCGACCCGATGCGCGGTTCGAAGCGCAGCGGGGTGCCCGGGGATCGGCGGATGGTGGCGCTCAGCTTCCGTGCCGTGGTGCCCAGCGCCTCCAGTGGCGCCACGATCCAGCGGGTGAGGTGGGTGGAGAGCAGCAGCAGCACGGCGAGGCTGAGGAGGCCCAGCAGCGAGGTGAGCAGGGTCTGCTGCTGGATCGTCGCCGTGAGGCTCTGCTTGAGGATGATCACCATCACCTGCCAGTTGAGGCCGTGGCTGTCGGACCAGGGCAGCGCGGCGATGAAGGTGTTGCTGGTGCTGAGTTTCTGCCGGGTGCCCGCGGCGCCGGGGTTGCGCTGCAGCAGGCTGCGGTTGAGCCGCAGGGCCTTGCCGGATGGCTCCGGCACGAACAGCAGCCGGGTGGCCTCGCGCTCCATGGGATTGCTGCTCTGATCCAGGCGCCGCCGCCTGGGCGGCTCTCCAGGCCTGTTGATCACGGGGCTGCCGGCGGAACTCGCCACCACCTGGCCGTCGAGCTCGCTGATCAGCACAAGCCCGGCACGCCCTCCCCAGATCGCTGCCAGCCGGGTGCTGAGCTGGCTGAGGGTGAAGTCCACGCCGATCACGCCGCGCAGCCGGCCATCGGGGTGGAACAGGGGCTGGTTGTAGGAGATCGAGAGCACCTCGGGTTTGTCGTCCCACTGGTAGATCGACCTCCAGGTGGGTTGGCCCGCCCGCGCCGTCTCGGTGTACCAGGCCTCCTTGGTGGCCGCTCTAATCGGGTCATAGATCTTCAGGGGGGTGGAGGCGGGGCCAGTGGGCCCGATCGCATCCACGAACTGGCGGCTTGGACCCAAGGCGCCGTTCGGTGAGATTGAGCTGGAGGCGGCCGGTCTCAAGGCGTTCGACACCGATGAAGTCGCCTTCCTGGCTGCCGTAGTTGATGTAGCTGACTGGGAAGACTTCCATCTGGCTGATGAAGGCCTGGCCCATCTGCCGGAAGTCGCCGGGATCGAGCCGGCCTTCGCGGATGGCGCGGCTGTTGAGGGTGTTGATCTGGCGAGGGTCCGCCAGCAGCCCATCGAGCTGCAGGCGCACCTGTTAGCTGGTGGCCTCGCCGAGGCCGTAAGCGAGGGCCTGGGTGGAGCGCTGGCCGTTCCACCAGTTCAGAGTGCCGATCGCCAGCGTGAGCAGGGCGAGCGGCAGGGCCGAGGCCAGGGCGAGGGCGTTGCCCAGCCGGCATCGACCGCGGCGGCCGACCCGTTGGGGGCGGAGCCTGGCCGGGCGCCGCTCATCCCCCCTCGAAGCTGCGCAGCAGCACCTGCGCCGGGTGCAGCACCGGGATCGGCCGGGGGTTTTCGGCCATGTGGCGGCGGATCTGCAGGGTGCAGCCGATATTGGCGCTCACGGCCAGATCGGCCCCGGTGCCGCTGAGATCATCGGCCTTGATGCGCCCCAGAGCGGCCGCTTCCTCGGGCTGCACGATGTTGTAGATGCCGGCGCTGCCGCAGCACACCCCCGCCTCGGTGGCCTCGACCAGGCGCAGATGGGGAATCCGGCGCAGCAGGTTGCGGGGTTCGCGGCTCAGGCCCTGGCCGTGGAGCATGTGGCAGGCGTCGTGATAAGCCAGGCGCAGGGGCCGCTCGTTGCTGGCGGCCGTGCCATCGGGGTGGCGCAGGGGCTGCAGGCGAGCCTCGAAGCTCGCGCTCAGCCCCACGCGATCCAGGAATTCCTGCAGATCCTCCACGCGGCAGGCGAAGCCGTGGCCCCCGGTGGCTCCCTCATCGGCCAGGAGCGTGTCGTAGTGCTTGAGCGTGTGGCCGCAGCCGGAGGCGGCCACCACAACGGCCTCCAGCGGTTCGGGGCCTGCGGGGCGGCCCTCGCCGATCACCGCCTCGAAGCTGCGCACCATGGCGGCGGCCAGCTCGCCGGTTTGCCCGAGCTCTCCCTGATGGTGGGTCACGGCGCCGCAGCAGCCCTGGTCGGGCGGGATCACCACCTCGATGCCATTGGCCGCCAGCAGCCGGATCGTGGCGGCGTTCACCGCCGGGTCGAACAGCCGCTGCACGCAGCCCAGCACCAGCCCCACCCGGTGACGGCGCTCCCCCTCGGCGGGCACCACCACGGGCGGGCCAGGGGCGAAGGCCTCCGGGGCCAGGGCCGGCAGCAGGCTGTCGAGCGCCTCGATCTGGGGGCCGAACAGGCGGGTGAGGCCGCTGCGGCGCGCCAGGGCCTGCAGGGGTGTGCCGGCATAGGCGCGCAGGGGGGTGAGCACGGCCCGCAGGCGGTCTGGATAGGGCAGCAGGCTGAACAGCAGCCGCCGGAAGGCGCGCTGGGCGGGGGTGCGCAGCTCCGGGGCATTGAGCTTCGGCCGGGTGGCCTCGATCAGCTGGTCGTAGCGCACACCCGAGGGACAGGCGGTGACACAGGCGAAGCAGCCCAGGCAGCTGTCGAAGTGGCCGGCCACGGTGGCATCGAGGCTCAGCTGGCCGGCCTCGATCGCCTTGAGGGTGTGGATGCGGCCCCGGGGCGAATCCATCTCGGTGCCCAGCACCCGGTAACTGGCGCAGGTGGGCAGGCAGAAGCCGCAGTGCACGCAGGGATCGGCGGCCTGGATCGCCGCCGCCGCAGCCGTTGGGGCCGCATGGTCTGGGGATGGCAAGGCCGTGTCTGCGGCCACGGTGGCTGTGCTGCCGGAAGCGGCCTTGGCGGCCGCGGCCAATGATTCAGCGGGGGAAACCATGGCTGCAGTCTGCCTGCCGGCGCTGGAATCCGCTGGCGCCGCTTCGGCCTGATCGCCTCCGGGTTGGGCGGGTCGGGTTGAGTGGATCGGGTTGAGCGGGCCGGGCTCAGCCCCCGAAGTGGCGCACCACCGCCTCGGCGAAGCCGCTGCAGCTCAGCGGCTCCACGCGCGGCTCCATCAGGCGGGCCAGGTCGTAGGTGACCTCCTTGTTGGCGATCGCCGCACTGAGGCCGGCTGTGATCAGATCGGCGGCCTCCTGCCAGCCCATGTATTCGAGCATCATCACGCCGCTGAGGATCACTGAGCCGGGGTTGATGCGATCGAGGCCGGCGTGCTTGGGGGCGGTGCCGTGGGTGGCCTCGAAGATGGCGGCGCTGTCGCCGATGTTGGCGCCGGGGGCCATGCCCAGACCGCCCACCACGGCGGCGGCGGCATCGGAGATGTAATCGCCGTTGAGGTTGAGGGTGGCGAGGATCGAATAGTCGGCGGGGCGGGTCTGGATCTGCTGGAAGATGCTGTCGGCGATGCGGTCGTCGACCATCACCAGCTGCTTCCACTGGCCGTTGCCGTGGCTGGCGCCGATGGCATCCAGCACGCCCTTCACCTCCTCACAGATCGCCTCCTTCTTCTCCGGGGTGAGGGCGTCGTAGCCGGGATCCACCAGGCGGGCGTTGGCCTCGATGCTCAGGCCCGGGTTGGAGTCGGCGTTGTCGAGGATCCAGCTCTCGCGCTCGGTGATGCAGTCGGCGCGGAATTCCGTGGTGGCCAGCTCGTAGCCCCAGTCGCGGAAGGCACCCTCGGTGAACTTCATGATGTTGCCCTTGTGCACCAGGGTCACGTGGCGCTTGGCGCCTTCGAGGCGCAGGGCGTGCTGGATCGCCTTGCGGATGTGCCGCTGGCTGCCGTGCTTGCTCACCGGCTTGATGCCGATGCCGGCACCCTCGGGGATCTGGCGCTTGCCGAGCTTGCCGTTCGCCGGGATCACCACCTCATTGAGATGGCGGCGCAGCTCGATGCACACCGGATCGCACGCCTCCCACTCGATGCCCATGTAGATGTCCTCGGTGTTCTCGCGGTACACGATCACGTCGAGGTCCTGCGGGCGCTTGTGGGGGCTGGGGGTGCCCTCGTAATAGCGGCAGGGGCGCACGCAGCAGTACAGATCGAAGATCTGGCGCAGGGCCACGTTGAGCGAGCGGATGCCGCCGCCGATCGGCGTGGTGAGGGGGCCCTTGATCGCCACCCCGTACTCGCGGATGGCGGTGAGGGTGTCGTCGGGCAGGTATTGATAGGTGCCGTAGAGCTCGCAGGCCTCATCGCCGGCATACACCTTGAACCACTCGATCCGGCGCTCGCCGCCGTAGGCCTTGGCCACCGCCGCATCGAGCACCCGCTGGGTGGCGGGCCAGATGTCGACGCCGGTGCCGTCGCCGCGGATGAAGGGAATGATCGGATCGCTGGGCACCAGCGGCTGGCCGTTCTCGAAGCGGATGGCGCTGCCGCTGCTGGGGGCGGTGAGCCTCTCGTAGCTGGCCATGGGGCGCCCGGGCGCGTCTGGAAGGTCGAGCCTATGCCGGTGGGCTGCGCTGGAAGGTTGCTGGTGATCGGCGCCCGGGCTGCTCGGTGTGCTTGCGCTGCCGCGAATGCAGGCAACGGGCCCGCGCCTGTGCGCAACTGCCGATCAGCGCGGCGCCACCGGGGCGATGGCAGCAGGATGGCAGCCATGAATGCCGCTGATCAGGCTCACTCCCTGGAGCTCGCCCAGGCGATCGCCTCGGCGGCCAGCCTGTTTCGCGAGCATTTCCCCGATGCGCGGGCCAATCTGAAGCCCTGGCGCGACGATCCCCAGACCCGCGCCTTCGGCGAGGCGGAGACGCTGGATCTCTCCTTTCATTTCCCCGGCTGGAGCCCGCGCACCCAGTGCCGCTCGGTGCTGCTGCAGCTGCGCCTGGCCCGCCCCCCGAGGGAGGGAGGCCGGCAGGGCCGTCCGCCGCTGCTCGGGGCGACGCTGCGGGGCTTCACCTACGCCGGCGAGCGCTGGTCGCTGGCCACCCTCGGCGACTGGCGGGCCAGCGGTGCCCATCCGCCCAGCACGGCGGTGGAGGAGATCCTGCGCCAGTTCTGCCGCCAGCTGTTCGAGCTGTTTGAGGCAGGGCCCGCTTCCGGGGAGGGTGGGAGCAGCCGGGGCGGTCCGGAGGATCCCTCGGCCCAGGCAGCCTGAGCGGCGGTGGGCGCGTAATTCTTCGCAACCTCCACGCCGCCGGTGTGGGAGGGGCCTCTACGGTGGAACTCTTGCCCGTGTCGTTCTCCGAGGTCCGATGTCTATCGCCCTGGCGTCCCAGCTCCGCGAAGGAACCAAAAAGGCCCACACCATGGCCGAGAACACCGGTTTCGTGAGCTGCTTCCTCAAAGGGGTGGTCGACAAGGCCAGCTACCGCACCCTGGTGGCCGATCTGTGGTTTGTGTACAGCGCCATGGAGGAGGAGATCGGCCGTCTCAGCGATCACCCCGTGGTGGGCCCGATCCACTTCCCCGCCCTCAACCGGCGCGAAACCCTCGAGCAGGACCTCGCCTTCTATTTCGGCCCCGACTGGCGCAACCAGATCCGCGCCACCCCCGGGGCCCAGGAGTATGTGGCCCGTCTGCGCCGCGTGGCCAGCGAAGCCCCCGAGCTGCTGGTGGGCCACCACTACACCCGCTACATTGGCGATCTGTCCGGCGGCCAGATCCTCAAGAACATCGCCCAGAAGGCCATGAGCCTCGGCGAGCACGACGGCCTGCGCTTCTACGAGTTCGACGCCATCGCCGATGAGAAGGCCTTCAAGGCCAACTACCGCGCCGTGCTCGACAGCCTGCCGATCGATCAGGCCATGGCCGATCGCATCGTGGCCGAAGCCAACGAGGCCTTCCACTGCAACATGAAGATGTTCCAGGAGCTGGAGGGCAACCTCGTGGCGGCCATCGGCAAGGTGCTCTTCGGTTTCCTCACCCGCCGCCAGCGCGCCGGCAGCACCGAGGCCGTGCCGGCCTGAACGATCGCCGGCACTGCTGTTCGCC
>Ga0194130_10008756_pt1 | contig 10665 bp, 6 predicted proteins | sample TA2KigsurfametaG_FD_160084 | JGI IMG/M metagenome (GOLD analysis project Ga0194130, IMG submission 160084) | Freshwater microbial communities from Lake Tanganyika, Tanzania - TA2015050 Kigoma 12 surface | ecosystem: Environmental > Aquatic > Freshwater > Lake | place: Tanzania: Lake Tanganyika... | reverse complement strand
TTGACTTTGACGTACTCGTCATCGGTGCCGGTTACGGCGGCTTCGATGCGGCCAAGCACGGCTGCGAGCACGGCCTGAAGGTGGCGATTGTCGAGAGCCGCGACATGGGCGGCACCTGCGTCAACCGCGGCTGCGTGCCATCCAAGGCCCTGCTGGCCGCCAGCGGCCGCGTGCGCGAGCTGGCCGACAAGGAGCACCTGGCCAGCTTCGGCATCCACGCCGGGCCGGTGCGCTTTGAACGGCAAAAGATCGCCGATCACGCCAACCAGCTGGTCGCCACGATCCGCACCAACCTCACCAAAACGCTGGAGCGCGTCGGCGCCACAATCCTGCGCGGCGAGGGCCGCCTGGCCGGGCCCCAGCAGGTGACTGTGCGCGAGAGCGGCAGCGGCCTTGAGCGCACCTACCGCGCCAGGGAGATCATCATTGCTACGGGCTCGGAGCCCTTTGTGCCCCCCGGCATCGAGACCGACGGCCGCACCGTGTTCACCAGCGATGAAGCGGTGAGCCTGGAGTGGCTGCCGCGCTGGCTGGCGATCATCGGCAGCGGCTACATCGGCCTGGAGTTCGCCGATGTCTACACCGCCCTGGGCTGCGAGGTCACCGTGATCGAGGCCCTGGACCGGGTGCTGCCCACCTTTGACCCCGACATTGCCAAGATCGCCGCCCGCAACCTGCTCGATGGCCGCGACATCGACGCCCGCGCCGGTGTGCTCGCTCAAACGATCACCCCGGGCTGCCCGGTCAAGATCGAGCTGGTCGACATGAAGACCCGCGAACCGGTCGAGACCCTGGAGGTGGATGCGGTGCTGGTGGCCACCGGCCGGGTGCCATCCAGCGCCAGCCTGAATCTGGCGGCGGTGGGCGTCGAGACCAACCGCGGCTTCATCCCGGTGAACGACCTCATGCAGGTGCTGGTGAACGATCAGCCCGTGCCGCACCTGTGGGCCGTGGGCGATGTCACCGGCAAGATGATGCTGGCCCACACCGCCGCCGCCCAGGGCGCCGTGGCCATTGACAACATCCTGGGGCACCCGCGCCAGATCGATTACCGCTCGATCCCGGCGGCCACCTTCACCCACCCCGAGATCAGCTCGGTGGGTCTGAGCGAGGCCGATGCCAAAGAGCTGGCCACCAAGGAAGGCTTTGAGCTGGGCGTGGTGCGCAGCTACTTCAAGGCCAACTCCAAGGCCCTGGCTGAGCTTGAGAGCGACGGGCTGATGAAGCTGCTGTTCAACAAGGGCACCGGCGAGGTGCTGGGCGCGCATATCTATGGCCTGCACGCCGCCGATCTGATCCAGGAGATCGGCAACGCCGTGGCCCGCCGCCAGAGCGTCAGGCAGCTGGTCAACGAGGTGCACACCCACCCCACCCTCTCTGAGGTGGTGGAAGTGGCCTACAAGCAGGCCGCCCTGGCGCTGGCTTGAAACCGGAGAATTGAGCATGGAGATCCGCCGCCGGCCGCCCAACCCCAAGGTGAAGGTGGCCCACCTCGAATACGCCATTCCCCACGAGGACGAAGCGCCGCGCCACATCCTCGAGGAGATCGTCTGGGCCAAGGACCGCGAGGTGGCCACAGCCCGCGAGCGGGTGAGCCTGGAGCAACTGGCCAAGCAGGTGGCTGATCTGCCCCCCTGCCGCGACTTTGTGGCTGCCCTGCGGGCCAGCTGCCGCAAACCGGCCGTGATCGCCGAGGTCAAGAAAGCCAGCCCCAGCAAAGGCGTCATCCGCGACGACTTTGACCCGGTGGCGATCGCACGCGGCTACGGAGCCGGCGGCGCCAGCTGCCTGTCGGTGCTGACCGACAAGCAGTTTTTTCAAGGGGGCTTTGAGGTGCTGGTCGCGGTGCGCCAGGCGGTGGAGCTGCCGCTGCTGTGCAAGGACTTCATCCTCAGCCCGTATCAGCTGTATCAGGCCCGCGGCGCCGGCGCCGACGCAGCCCTGCTGATCGCCGCGATCCTGGAGGACCAGGACATCAGTTATCTGCACAAAGCGGCCCGCAGCCTGGGGTTGGCGGTGCTGATCGAGGTGCATGACGCCGCAGAACTGGCCCGCGTGCTGGCCCTGCCCCTCTGGCGCGAACTGGGGGCCGGCGGCCACACCATGATCGGCATCAACAACCGTGATCTGAGCACGTTTGTGGTGGACCTCGTCACCACAGAGCAGCTGAGCAGCCAGTTTGCCGAGCCCATCAAGACCTCAGGTGCCCTGCTGGTCAGCGAATCTGGCCTGTTCAGCCGCGACGACCTGGACCGCGTGCAGAGCGCCGGTGCCGATGCGGTGCTGGTGGGCGAAGCGCTGATGCGCCAGGCTGATGTGACTGCCGCCCTTGAAGCACTGATCAGCAAGGCCTAATTGCCGCCAAACAGAACGGGGCAGCTGCCGCCATGCATTATTCGCATATCCCTAGAACACTTTGCCGCGCAGGGACACTCGAGGGCAGGCCGACGCGCTCAAGCGCTTGCGTGGCGAGGGAAACAAAATTTTGGTTGTCTAGTGGACGGCCATGACACATAATGGTTAACGCTGTGGTCTGGCTTAGGCCATTAGCGTCTTGACCACCAAAGGCCTTTACACCAACTAGTTATGCCTAGTTTCGCCCGCAACTCATCAAGCGTCTCCAGTCTCTCGCAGGTCTACTACGGCACAACCGACTACGCTTACGAGCGCGACTACTGGGATGTTGATCTCCAGGCCGGTCAAAGCCTCCAGGTGACAGCACGCCGCAACGGCAGCCCTGACACCTACATCTATGGCATTTACACCCCAAGCGGCAGTCTCGTCTCTGGCACCACAAACGATGACAACGCCGGCAACCTCGAAGCACGTTCCAACGTCTACGCCTCAGAGACCGGCACCTACCGCGTGGCTGTCGGCGCCTTTGGCTCCAACACAGGTGGATACCGTCTCGAAACGGTGATCGGCGCAGCGCCTGCTTCATTCAGCAGCCTGGCAACGTCATACCAGAGCTACGGCGGCTCCGCAGCATCTGCGACCAGCATCACCCTGGCATCAGGCAGCAGCCCCACCACCCAGTACGGCTACATCGCCGATGGCGAGCAGGATGGCTCGCGCGACAACTTCAGCTTTGCTGTTGTCGAGGGTCGCTCCTACACAATCCGCATGCAGGGCAGCCCAAGCGGCAACGGTACCCTGCGTGATGCCTATATCCGCGGAGCCTACCTCAATGGCTCCTTTGTTGGATCCAATGACGATGCCGATGGCTCGCTCGATTCCCGCGTCACCTTCTACGCCAGCCAAACCGGCACCCTGCGGGTGGCAGCAGGTGCCTACGGCAGCAACACGGGCAGCTATCGCCTGAGCGTGGAGGCCGATCAGGTCGCCAGCAACTTCGTAAGCTACGCGAGCACATTTTCGCGGAGCTATACCAGCTACACAAGCTCTAGCTATACGTCTCTCTACAATAGCTTCAGCAGCTATTCGAGCTACTCGAGCAACACGTTCGTCTCCAGCCAGGTGACGACGACGCTCTCGAGCATGAGCTTAAACTTCTCAAGTAGCTTCTCGTACAGCTCCTACGCGCGGATTGCCACAACGAGTGCCTTCACGAGCAACTTCAGCTCCGTACTGCAGAATTCACAATTCTCCAGCAGCCGTCATTACAGCGCTGTCAACTGGTCGCGCGTTGACTATTCCACCCTTTCAGAGCGGGATTTCTCAACCCGGTTGAACTTCAGCCGCTTGGCCACCTCTGACGTGGCCGAAATGTTCAGGGCATCGTCGGCACGAAGCATCAACTGGGGTGCTGCACTGAGCAACAGCAGCTTCGCTTCGATGAACGTGAGCCGTTACTCAAGCTTTAACTGGAGTTCGGTGTTCAGCTCCAGCAGCTTCGCTGAGGCGAGCAGTACTGCCTACTCCAACATCAACTGGGGCGCTGCATTTGCTTCTAGATCCTTCTCCTCCTTCAGTGCATCCAGCTATTCCAACATCAACTGGGGCAATGTTCAGTGGAATGAAGTGACCTCTGCAAGTGCCTACCGGGCCATCAACTGGAACTCTGTTGAGTACAGCGAATTCACCTCCAGCAGCTACATCAATGTGAACTGGGGCCGTGTTCAGTTCAACGAACTGCAGACCTCCAATTATTCCAACGTCAACTGGGGAAGTGTTCAGTTCAGCGAAGTGAGATCTGCCAGTTCCTACAGCCACATCAACTGGGGCTCGGTGAACTACAGCCAGATGTCGGCATCAAGCTACAGCTCGATCAACTGGAGCCGTGTTCAGTTCAACGAGATGGGCAGAAGCAACCTCAGCAGCATCACTGCAAGCAGCTTCTCGTCGTCAACTGTGACCGCACGTCACATTACATCGACCAGCTACAACGCAGCTACAAGCCGAACCCGTGACCTTGTCACCTGTGCTGCAAACCTGGGCCAAGTTGAAGTGACTGGTGTCAATAGCAGCCGTGTCGGTGACATCTACGGTATCAACACCGGCACGATGTTGAACATCACCAACTTCAACCGTGGCGTTGACTTCCTCAACCTCGGAAGCCTTAATGCATCGCTGTTGACGACTGCCGTTGTGGGATCCAACACGTGCGTCTATTACAGCGGTGAACGGGTAGCCACACTGGTTGGCCTGAGCGCAGGCGCCACTGTTGCCCAGCTGTTTGGCTGATCGGCATCGATGGCAAAAATCACCATCCGATCGAAGGAGTACGAGATTGACTCATTGGCTGACGAATTAAAAATGTTGGCCTATGACATCACGAAGCTCACCGATGAAATCGATGATGCTGCCTACAAAATGAGAACCCTCTCCACGCTTCGCGAGGTATTGGCTTCAAAATTTGAAGAGGATTACAGCAAATCATCTGGACCATCTGGAAACTCCGTTGATCCGCTGACTGGTCAACAGTGAATCAGTACAAGTGATGTGATAAGCGTGGCAGAAATGCCACGCTTTTTTTTGCTAGAGATGCCTAGCTAGAATCAAAGAAAGATTGAGACTGTCGATCCATTAACGCGACACACAGCGGCTGGCGGCGGGGTGGCTAGTGGCTAAAGTAAAGGGAAAGAGAGCGGCGAGTTTTGACAGGGTTTAACGAGGCCATCATTGATAGCATGAGTGACTGCAGCATCGAAGCGCTCAATCGACTCGGATTGCTACCACTCTTGATCCGTCAATCACTTTTGACCCAAATCACCTCAGACATAGAGTTGAGCGAAGAATTAAAAACCCTTGCCAAACGGCGTTTCTGCGAAGAACTCGGTCTCAATGGTGATCAGGGACTGGAGGCATTTCGATGTGATCAAATGCTGAGCACAGAAGATCTACAAACGCGGATAGAACTGCCATTAAGGGTAGAGCAATACAGCAAGCGTCATTTCAGAGGAAAAGCCGAATCAAGGTTCCTTGAGCGCAAGAGCTATCTAGATCAAGTCGTGTATAGCCTCATCCGCATCCCCGAGCAGGGACTCGCGCTAGAACTGTATCTGCAACTGAAGGAAGAGGGCGCGTCGTTTTCAGAGCTGGCTGCTTCTTACTCCGATGGGCACGAAGCCTCTACACGAGGCGTGATTGGCCCCTGTCCTCTTGGGCAAGCACACCCAGCACTGGTTGAACGATTACGCACGGCCGTTATTGGAGAGGTCAGCGAACCTTTTCAGATTGAGCACTGGTGGATCATCTATCGGGTTGAATCCTTTACGCCTTCTGTCTTCGACGATACTATGGCGGCACAGATGGCCAACGAATTATTGGAAGCACATATTGCTCAATTGAGTGATGAAATAATGCAGCAATTACGAGAAAGGCACTCCAACGCAGCAGACAATCAAATGTCGCTTCATACAGCAGGCAATTTGCGATGAGTCTCACATCTGAAAGCCTGCTTCAATACGAGTTATTTTCCGACATTGCGGAAAGGCTACAAGGGAAATTGGAACAAAGCGAACTCGTTCGCTTCAAACCTGGAGACTACTTAAGTCTGTCGACACAGATTAACAGCAGTATCTTTCTACTTGTAGAAGGCACGGCACGGTTGATTGGCCGCGACATCGGCTCCATTGTCACCATCGATCGATTGGGTGCAGGTGATTTTGTTGGACTGGCTTCCTTGCTTCGAGGCAAAGGGTGTGAAGACGTAATCGCTAGCAGTCCTGTCGTGGCATGGTCACTGAATGATCAGATCATTGTTGAGCTGTTGAACAGCCGATGTGGATTCTCAAGCTGGGCTAAGCAAGAAATCTTCAAAGCCGAGCTGTACCGACTCGTAGAGCTTGTTGTGCAAAGGTTGCCTCAACAGGGGATCAGTGTTGCCAGCGAGTTAAAAACGATCGAATCACGGGTCTTTTGCACGACATTCGATCCAACATCTCCCGTTAAAGCCTTGGGCGTTGAGGACAATGCCGAATTCACACCTTTTAGTGCCAGTACATACCTAAAAGATATTAATATTGGGGAAAAAATTGACGGGTTAAAAATTGAACCAATAGAGAATGCGTTGCTTGCACCAAGAATACTTTGGCTACCATCCGAGTGGATCAACAATCAGCAATCAGGCAAAGCGATTAGGCAATTAAATGCAGCAGATAGAGATGATTCCATTCAACACGAAGAAGCACTAAAAGAGGGTGAGCTGCCGCTACCAAGCTCGATTGCAATAGATGGCGATGAGCGTTCTATTGTCAAACTCAAACGAGCGAAGGGTGAAGTGGCAGAAACAATCGCTTGCCTACAGATGTTGGCAGCAAGCCTTAAGCTACCTTTTCGTAGTGATTCAATCGAAAATATCATTCATGATGCGATCAAGCGTGGTGGTTCACCCTCGCTGCAGCTTGTAGGAAATATCGCAGTCATGATGGGATTGCATGTCAGTCGGGCCAGAGTGCCTGCAACACTTGGTGGGCGACTTGTGACGCCGTCAATCCTGAACTGGAAGCAGTCGTTTGCGCTAGTCCTCAGAGCCAACGACGCTGAATTGCTTCTGGCCTCCCCAAGCGAAGGCTACGTAAGCATCAAACGAGATGAGCTGGAAACATCATTCCCCGATGGCATTGAGGCCTTGATCTTTGAGCGCAGCATTCAAAGCCAGGAAAAACGTTTTGGCTTCGAATGGTTCCTTCCTGCCATTAAGAAGCACCGCAAAGTCTTAGCACAAGTACTGCTGGCTTCCTTTGTTGTACAGCTGATCACATTGGCGAATCCGCTGTTGATCCAGGTCATCATCGACAAAGTCATCAACCAGCGGAGTCTGGACACACTCCAGCTTCTTGGCTTTGCATTGGTGTTCACCACGCTTCTGGAAGGAGGCTTGAATGCACTCCGTACCTTTATCTTCACAGAAACAACCAACAATATCGATATTCGCCTTGGATCAGAGGTGATTGATCATCTCCTGCGTTTACCACTTGGCTATTTTGATCGCAGACCTGTTGGTGAACTTTCCACGAGATTATCGGAACTCGAAAAAATCCGAGAATTTCTAACTGGACAAGCATTAACAACAGTTCTTGACGCCGTCTTTTCAGTGATATATATCGCTGTAATGCTCGTCTACAGCTGGCTGCTTAGCATTGTTGCCCTGTCTGTTCTACCGATTCAAATCGGACTTACGCTACTGGGAGCTCCATTATTTAGACGGCAGTACAGAGCTGCGGCCCAGGCTAACGCTGAAACCCAGAGTCATCTGGTCGAAGTGATGTCAGGTATTCAGACTGTCAAAGCTCAAAATATTGAGACCATCAGCCGTTGGAAATGGCAAGATTTGTATCACAACTATATAAACAGATCATACGACAAAGTCGTTACTGGAACCAGCCTAAATGTAATCTCTCAGATTTTACAGAAGCTTTCAGATCTAATGGTGCTATGGGTGGGAGCCTCATTGGTTCTTGACGCTCAGTTGACACTCGGCCAATTGATTGCTTTTCGCATCATATCGGGCTATGTCACTCAACCACTGCTGCGCCTCTCAACAATCTGGCAAAGCATTCAGGAATTAAGAGTTTCGTTTGAGCGCATCGCTGATATCCTTGATACAAATGAAGAGTCGAATAAACAAGATAAGGCCAATATTCCTCTGCCATCGATAAACGGCCAAGTGCGATATGAAGCTGTTACCTTTGCCTTTGAAGGATCGCCAAGGGCTGCTCTCACAAACGTCAGCCTCGAGATTCCAGCGGGAACATTTGTTGGCATTGTGGGTCAAAGCGGTAGTGGTAAGAGCACACTAACAAAGTTGCTGAGCCGACTTTATGAACCGACCTCCGGACGTATTTATATCGATAATTTTGATATTTCTAAGGTTGAGCTTTATTCTCTAAGAAGACAGATCGGAATTGTTCCACAGGAACCACTCTTGTTTTCTGGTTCAGTAGCGGACAATATCTGTCTGACGAATCCATCGGCTAGCAATGAGGAAATGGTCCTTGCATCGCGTCAGGCCTGCGCCCATGAATTCGTCATGAAATTGCCGAATGGCTATAGCACGCCTGTGGGCGAGAGAGGTGCAAGCCTTTCAGGTGGTCAGCGTCAGAGAATTGCCCTGGCACGCACACTACTTTCAAAACCGCGCTTGTTGATTCTTGATGAAGCCACAAGTGCACTCGACTACGATACAGAAAAACGTGTCTGCAAGAATCTGCTCGATGGTCTCCACGATTGCACCGTCTTTTTTGTGACTCATCGCCTATCCACCATTCAACGTTCAGATCTGATCTTGATGATGGATTCCGGCGCCATCGCAGAAAGTGGAACACATGAAGAACTAATGGCCCTGCGCGGACGTTACTACACGCTGTTTTGTCAGCAAGGTTGATCAAGATGCACACTCTTAGCCAACTGAATCAACGTACTCAAGAGCTGGCCCAACGCGCTGTGCGCCACCTTTCAGAGCGATTCTCAACCCTATTCACATCAAAAGATCAATACCAGGGAGTGGGTCAGTCGAAGTCACTGGCGCAAAGCCTGATGATGGCACTCTGTATCGGTACAGGCATTTCTGTGGTTTTCCTGATCGTTGGGAAAACAGATCAGATCGTAATTGCACCCGGGAAAATTGAACCAATCGGAGACAGCAAATCAATTCAGATTCCCACTGGTGGGGTCTTGAAAATGATCCTCGTGAAAGATGGTCAATACGTCAAACAAGGCGACGTTTTGTTGCGGATGGATAGCGATGTTGCCAAAGGAACAATGCAAAGCATCAATGAAGCAATTGAGGCCAAGAAGCGTCAACTCATTCTCAAAAGCATTGAACTTGACGAATTCAAGCGCTCAGTCATCATCGAACTGCAAATCAAACGCCAGCAACTTGTACACGAAAAGGACGTCCTTTCTCGGCTCTCCTCGCTCGCCAAAGAGGGCGGGGCGCCCTTGATTCAATTCTTTGAGCAACGTAGCAAAGTTGCGACCTTGACCGGTGAAATCGACAAATTGCAAGTTGATGCAAGTCGGCAAGTTGCCTCGCTAGGGCAAGACGTGCAACGCATGGCAGCTGAGCTTTCCGAACTACAAGCCAGAAAAAAAGAAACAGCAGTCAATCTCATCTACCAAGAAGTGCGATCCCCAGTAGATGGCTATGTTTTTGATCTCAAACCCAAATCAGAAGGTTTCGTCGCCCAAGCCAGCGAAACCGTGATGAAAGTTGTGCCAATCTCAAAACTGGAAGCGAAAGTTGAAGTTCCAAGCGCCGACATCGGATTCGTGCGCACTGGAATGAATGCCGATATTTCCATTGACTCTTTCCCATCAACTGATTTTGGTGTGCTCGAAGGCAAGGTCAGTTCCATCAGTTCAGATGCTTTGACCCCAGACCCTCTGAAGCCCAATTATCGCTTCCCTGTCTCCATTTCATTGACCAGGCAAAACCTAAAGCTCCCAAGCGGACAAACCTTACCCCTACGTGTAGGCATGTCAGTTCAAGCCAATATCAAATTACGCCGTGTCAGCATTATTCAATTACTACTCGGCGAATTCCAAAACAAAGCTGAGGCGCTCAGGCGTCTTTGATTCCAGACCCCCTGATCGTGCTTAGCATAGCCACGCGAAGTGCATAAAAAAAGAGCCCGACGCATTCGCATCGGTCTCTTTGAGGGGTACATAACAACAACTCTGCTAGCAAAATGCCAACAGGCAATCAGACCTTGCGGCTGTAGAACTCGACCACCAGCAGTTCGTTGATCTCGAGGGCGACCCATTCGCGCTCGCATTTGCCGATCACCTTGGCGACCTGCTTGGACTTGTCGAGCTCCAGGTGGGGCGGAATGTTGGCCAGACCGGGGAACTCCAGGTTGCCTTCAGCGAGCTTCTTGCTCTGCTTGCGCTCGCGAATGGCGTGGTTGACCAGCTGGCGGGCGCCGGGCACGGTGGGGCCGAAGCCGAGGCGGAAACAAACGTTATCGAGACGGCCTTCGAGCAGCTTCAGCAGGTTGGTTCCGGTGGAACCCTCCTGGGCGCGCGCTTTCTTCACGTAACGCACGAGCTGACGCTCGGAGATGCCGTAGTTGAAGCGAAGCTTCTGCTTCTCTTCCAGACGGATGGCGTATTCGGAGCGCTTGCGACGGGCTTGGCCGTGCTGACCGGGGGGAGAGGACCGCTTTGCGGCCTTCCGGGTGAGACCGGGGAGGTCTCCCAAGCGCCGCGTGATCCTCAGGCGAGGGCCGCGGTAGCGAGACATGGGAATCGAACGATGAA
>Ga0194130_10008750_pt1 | contig 10670 bp, 8 predicted proteins | sample TA2KigsurfametaG_FD_160084 | JGI IMG/M metagenome (GOLD analysis project Ga0194130, IMG submission 160084) | Freshwater microbial communities from Lake Tanganyika, Tanzania - TA2015050 Kigoma 12 surface | ecosystem: Environmental > Aquatic > Freshwater > Lake | place: Tanzania: Lake Tanganyika... | reverse complement strand
TAACTAATAATGGTTCTTCAAACTATATAATAAATGGTTCAAACAACCCAACATTAAATGTAATTGAAGGACAAACTTATACCTTTAATATAAATGCTAGTGGACATCCATTTTGGATTAAAACTATAAGTTCAACGGGTACTGGAAATGCGTATAATAGTGGTGTTACAAATAATGGAACAGCAAATGGAACAATAACTTGGATTGTACCATATGATGCTCCATCTACTTTATATTATAATTGTCAATTCCATATTGGAATGAAGGGCACAATTAATGTTACGGATGTAACTACAACAACAAGTACAAGTACTTCAACCACATCAACAAGTACAAGTACTTCAACCACATCAACAAGTACGTCAACTACTTCTACATCAACTACAAGTACAACCACAACTACTGCAGCACCTGAAGCATTTACTCTTAACTTTAGTTCAGTTGATGGACCTGATGCTTGTACAAATTATGGGCCACCTTGTTCTAATTGTAGTACATATTATACAGCGCCTGGTACGGGATTAACAAATGGAAATACTTTATACACCGCTTATCCTGGTACAACAGCTCCAAATGGATATTATTCAGATGGAACAAATTATTGGACTGTATCTGCTGGTGGTTCATTGAATGCACCTACTGCATGTCCTACTCCAACATCAACCACAACAACTTCAACAAGTACATCAACAAGTACTTCAACATCAACAACAAGTACCTCAACCACTTCAACAAGTACGTCAACCTCAACCACTTCAACAAGTACGTCAACCTCAACTACAACAACATTACCACCATTAAGTGTTTCTAATGGTAGTGTTACTTGTAGTGGAACTAATGGTTCATTCACTTCAACATTTAGTGGTGGAAGTGGAACATATACCCATACGGCTATAGCAAATTCTGAAGCAAATGCAATTTCTTATGTGAATGGTATTGGTGGAACAAGATACACCGTTACGGGTACAACATATGATTGGAGTGATATTGGAAATGGTAACTGGTATGTTGCGGTTAGAGATAGTAATGGAAGCAATGGAGTTAGTTCTGTTTTAGTGGTAAATTGTACAACAACTACAACTACAAGTACATCAACAACATCAACAAGTACTTCAACCACCACTACATCAACATCAACTACAAGTACATCTACAACCACAACTGCTGCACCAACTCAAGTAGATTTAGATGTGTACCATCCAGCTTCTTTAACAAGATATAGTAATGCAGATTTTGCAGTGCAAGCCACCCATAATGTTGATACCGATGTTACCGTTGATATTACATGGACAGGTGATTTGAGTGGTGTAGTAACTGCACAAGTTGTTATACTATCCGGAACTAATTGCGCATCTACTACAATAAATACCGGTGCAAATATAGATATAAATGGTGAAATTGCTTCAACGGTCACTATAACCATTACACCAAGTAGTTATGGTTCACAGGTTTATAATCAGGCTACATTTAGTACAGGAACTCCTCCGTGTTAATACTTATATTCAATAAAGGTTATGAACAAAATTCAAGAGATTTTTACTGCCTGGGGTATATCTTTTAACCCAAACAGTGAGCAATCAGAGTTAGCATCTAAACGTATAGAGATTTGTAATTCTTGTGAGCATAAAAAACAAAACGCTATATTTAAAAATGTATGTGAACTTTGCGGATGTGCTCTAAAAGCTAAAATATTTACACCTGTTAAAGGAGCGTGTCCTGCTGGAAAGTGGGATATTGTTGATAATGTTCATATTAAAGAAAAGGTTATGAAAAATTTACGTTTTGTTAGCGCCCAACCGGCAATTCCTTATTACACTTGGCAGGTAGAAGTTATGTTAAATAACTTTTTAGAAATGGGTGTAAATCTTAATAATGTTGATGTTGTTTGTTGGAAAGAAGATGGTACAATACCCGAAGCATGGTCAAAGTTAGCAAATAACTACGCAGCCCGTTTTTTCTTTTACGATGATACAAGAGTTACCAAACATTATATATCATCAATAAGACCTAATATTCTAAAACAACATTGGGAACAACATCCATATTTAAAAGATGAAACTATATTTTATCACGATTGCGATATTATATTTACCAAACCAATTTCAGAATGGATTACTGAAGAAATGATAAATGATAATAAATGGTATGGTTCTGATACTAGATGGTATATTAGTCACAATTATATTAAATCAAAAGGTGAAGATGTTTTAGACCTTATGTGTGATATAGTTGGTATTGATAAGAAATTAGTTGAAGCAAATGAATTAAACTCAATTGGAGCACAATACATAATGAAAGGTATATCTTATTATTTTTGGGATAGAGTTGAAAAAGAATGTGAAATACTTTTCAAAGATGTTTCACAATTAAATGGAAAGAAAAAACAATCTGAACCAACCCACCACGAACTTCAAATATGGTGTGCTGATATGTGGGCAGTATTGTGGAATGGTTGGAAGATGGGATATGAAACAATATGTGATGATAGACTTCAATTTAGTTGGGGAACTTCATTAAAAGATGAGTATGAAAAATTTAATATAATGCATAACGCCGGTATTACCGATTCCAAAAGTGGAAAATTTTATAAAGCAGAGTATATGAATACACTTCCATATTTAGCAGAATTAGATATCAAAGAAGATACAGCTAGTTGGTACTATTGGCAATGGGTTAAAAAAACGGGAGAAAAATCAGTTTTAATATGATAGAACAATTATTTGAAAACAAACCTAAATCAATTCACGATGTAATTCCATCTGAATTTTTTACTAAGTATGACTCATACGATTATGTATGGAGTGGTAACTGCTTTGAGTGGTACTACGCTGTAGCAAAAACAATTAAACCAAAAACATTTATGGAAATTGGTGTAAGATTTGGTTTTAGTTTTTTACCAACAATGTTAGGTTCTGAAAATTTAGAATATGCATTAGGTTGGGACTTAGAAACATATGGTAATAATGAAATAGCAAGAAACAATATAGGTGAATACTATAAAGGAAATTGTAAATGGGAAATTCAACATTTAGATTCGCAAGAACAAACGGAACTTCCACAATTTTTTGATTTGGTATCTATTGATGGTTGTCACGATTATAATTGTAAAATACATGATTTGAAAATGGCAATGGAAAATTCACATTATGTTATTTTAGATGATTATGATTATCATACAGACGTTAGAAATTCTGTATCTCAATTTATGAGAGATTATTTAAATAAAATAGAGTGGGCTCTTTATATACCTACATTTAGAGGTTCTCAATTAATTAAATTTAAACACTAATGGATGAAAATGTAAAAAATTGGTATCCACCAAATACAACACAAAGTGAAGCAGATTCTATTTTTGAAAAAGAATGGTTAAGAGATTATGGTGAAAGATTAAAAATTAAAAAAGAAGGTATGGAATCAATTGCTGGGTTTGGTTCTACAAAACATTCATTTAGAGTTTATAGAGAAAAATTAGTTGATATATTAAAAAAATATGAAGTTAATACTTTTTTAGATGCCGGCTGTGCAGATTTTTATGGTATGGAAGATATTAATTTTAAAAATATAAATTATATTGGCGTTGATTTGGTTGATGAGTTGATTAAAGAAAACCAAAGTAAACATTCTGATAAAAAATTTGTAAAACTAAATATTTTTACTGATAAATTACCAAATTGCGATTTTGTATTTGCAAGAGATATATTAGTACACATATCACATACTAATATAAAAAGGTTTTTAAATAATTGTATTGAAGCTGGAGCAAAATATATTATGACAACAACGTTTCCAGAAGTAGAAAACATTGAATTACAGGGTCAGTTAGGGTGGAGACGTTTAAATTTTGATAAAGAACCATTTGGTTTTAATTCTCTAGAAATAATAAGTGAATTACATGATATGAATCCTGAAAAATGTATGGGAATTTATTCTTTTGAAGATATAAAAAATAAAATATGATAAACAAAGTAATACATCAGATTTGGGTTGGTAAGTATTGTTTACCACAAAGAGAAAAAAGATTATCAAATCAAATAAAAGAAATGCATCCAAATTATGAATATCATTTATGGACAGATGATAATTTGCCCAAAATTCCAGAAAGATTAAAAGAGATGTATGATTTAATGTATTCTAAAAAAGATTATGTTTATTGTGCAGATATGCTTAGATGGTTAGTTGTTTATCAATATGGTGGGTGGTATTTAGATATTGATTGGGAATTTATAAAAAGTTTAGATTCATTAAACATTGATAACAGATGTGGTATTGTATTCGGACATTGGGGTGTTGGTTGGCAGCATTGTGATTATACAATTACTAATAATGTGTATGGGTTTGAAAAAGAACACCCAATGGTAAAACATATGATTGATAATATGCCTGTAAATTTAGGATATTGTAATGCTCCATATTCACCAGGTTGGACTGGTATTGAAGTTAAAAAATATATGGGTTTGGAAAATGAATTTAGTAAAGAAATATGGCATTATCATAGTGTAGTTAGAGAGAATTTAGAAAATCAAAATATTGAATATGGTGATTATAACACATTTCAAAATGAAGTACTTAAACATCATGCACTATATAGTTGGTCATTAGAAAATAAAGTTAAATTTGAAAACGGAGAAATAATATGAACATATTGTTATTAACATCGTGTAATAGAATTAAACAAGTTCTATTATCATTATCATTAAATGCACAAACTATAAAAGAAAGATTTAGTGTTGTGATTGTTGATAGCTCTACTATTGATGTAGATGGAGAAGTAGCATGTAACCAACATCAAGCCGAAGACCCATATAATGTTGTTAAACCATATAATTATTGTTCAGATGTAAATCTACTTTACGATGCTCAAAAATGGTTTCCACAAATAGAAGAATTTAAAGTAATACATTTTAATCCAAGAATTGTAAAACAAAGAGGAGAAGCAACATCAGTTGCATTAGGTCTTACACAAGCTGCATTGATGGGATTTAGAAATACCGATAAACAAAACTATTGTTTAAAGTTGACGGGTACATCAATTTTAAAATATGATATTTTATCTGAATTACCAAATCATTTATTTGAAAAAGATGTTATGACTTGGCATAGGGCTAATATAGGTGGATATGAACGTTCAACAAGAATATTTGGATGTAAACCTAATGTACTAGCTTCGCATATTGTGAATGAAGGGTGGAGTAATTGGTGTGATGATACCACAGGAATTTTTGAACAAAGATTTGCAAAATTTATAGAAAGAGTTATACCTGATAAAATTTTATATACTGAAAATGATGAAAACGGTCTTTTGTTAGAAGGTGGTATGGCTATGCAACAATCACATGGTAGAGAAAGAATTGAAGCTTTTATTAAAGAAAATAATATAGATACAAACGCAACTCCTTATTTGCAGGAATTTGTAAATGGTAGTATATGGTAATATTAGTTACAGGTCATAAAGGATTTATTGGAAAAAACTTAATTAAAAATAATAAACATCATTTTATCACAATTGATGATGAGTATTTTAATGAAGTAAACCCAAAAGAATATTTAGAAAAATTTTTAAATAATACAAATCCAAATGCCATTTTACATTGTGGAGCATGTTCTGATACTTTAAATACTGATACTGATTTTATGATGGAAAGAAATTATCTTTCTACAAAATGGTTAGTTGATTGGTGTAAACAAAATGGTAAAAAAATTATATACTCATCATCTGCAGCAATATATGGAGTTGATGGTAGTAAACCTTCTAACTTATATGGTTGGACAAAAATGTTAGGAGAAGGTTATGTAGTTTCAAATGGTGGTATCGCATTAAGATATTTTAATGTGTATGGGCCAGGTGAAGAACATAAAGGTAAGATGGCATCAATGATTTATCAAAATTTTTTTAAAGATAATGTAAAATTATTTCCAGGCAATCCAAAAAGAGATTTTGTTTATATAGATGATGTGGTTAGTGCTAATTTTTATGCATTAGATTATTATGATTCATTAAAAGGAAATTGGTATGAAGTTGGTACGGGGCAAAGTGTAGAATTTGAAACAATATTTGATATTTTAAAAATACCTTATTCATATACAACGGAATCTGAAATACCAAATGGTTATCAATTTAATACAATAAGTTTAAATGATAAACATATGGGTGGTTGGCAACCAACAATAAACATTTTTGATGGTATTGAAAAATACAAAAAATATTTAAAAACAGGCAAAGTAAGTTTTGTTTGTACAACATATGGTAGATTTACTTGTGTTGAAAGAATAGTTGCTCAATATCATGCTCAAACTTACCAAAATAAAGAATTAATTATATTCAATACTGATGAAGAACATCCGTATGAATTAGGATTTGATGACCAAACTATTATAATTGTAAATAATGAAAAAGATTATCAAACAAATCAATCTTACCAAAATAGAGGCCAAATATGTAGAGATGCGGTTACTCATGCAACTGGTGATTATTTTATGTTAGCGGATGATGATGACATTTATTTACCTTGGCATTTAGAACAGGCAGTTGACGGTATAAAAGAAAATGGCAGAGATGCCTGGAAACCTGAAAAAAGTTTCTTTGCAACACAAAGTAATTTGAGTTTGGTAATGAACACTTTGGAAGCAAGTGTAATAGTTAATATGAATAGAATTAGAGAGATAGGATTCCGCTCAGATATAACTGGATATGAAGGATTGAGTTGGTACACAAAGTTGAGAGATGAAAACCAATTAGATGAACATAATAAAAAATATGTACCATCTTATTGTTTTAATTGGAGTGACCCTGCGGAAATAGCAGGACATAAACAAAGTGGAAATATAGGAACTGCTAATAATTTTGAAGAACATAAAGTAGCATCAACTGATTATGCAAAAAGACCGCTACAAAAACTAACAGAAGAGGATTTAAAAAAAATATACTTAAAATATTACAATTGGTTAGAAAATAATAAACCGCAGCTAAATTTTGAGTTTTATAAAAAATATGTTGAAAAGCATATAACTTTTTAAAAAAATATATATTTATATACAAACAATAAAATATGGCAACAAAAACTGAAAAAATATCCGAAGAAATTGTTGAGAATATAAAATCCTTACAAAATAATGTAAATGGATTTATATTTGATTTGGGACAACTAAGTTTAAGAAAAAGAGACCTAAATTTAGAAATAACACGTTTAGAAGAAATCAAAAAAGAAATTGAAGAAAAAATTGATAACAAAGCTTTACAATTAGAAAATATACTTTCTGATTTACAAAAGAAATATAAAGATGCGGAAATAGATTTAGATGAGGGAAAAGTTACATATCAAGTAGCAGATTAAATTATTTGGTAATCTAAATATTTTTTAGTATATTTGTATTAATAGTTACAACATGTCAAAAAAAAAGTTACTGTATATTTGTCCACACTTATCAACTGGCGGACAACCACAATACACATTCAAACAAATAAAGCATTTTATAAATGATTTCCACATAGAAGTTGTTGAAATAAATAACAGCGGTGGAGATGCATTTGTTATTCAAAAGAATCGTATAAAATCTTTAGCAGTTTTACATACGCTTGATGAAGATAAATCAAAAATTTTAAATATAATTGAGCAATTTGAACCTGATATTATACATTTTCAAGAGATACCTCAATTTGATTTGGCTACAAATATATTGGACAAAATTTTCACCAAAGATAGAAAGTACTTTATAGTTGCAACAACGCATGGTTCGTTTACAAATCCATCAGAAATAGTTTATCATCCTGATAGATATGTTTTGGTATCTGAATGGAGTAAACAAAAATTTAAAGAAGCTAATTTAGGTGTTGAGCTTGAAGTTTGGCAGTATCCGATTGAAGAATACGAATATGATTCTAATCAGGCTAAAATTAATTTAGGATTAGACCCTAATTGGAAGCACGTGTTAATGGTAGGATTGTTTTCACCTGGAAAAAATCAAGCAGAAATATTCTCCATAGCAAGACAATTGGAAAAGTATAAAATCAAATTTCACTTTGTTGGTAATCAGGCGGGAAACTACGAACATTATTGGTTGCCATTGATGAAACATAAGCCAGAAAATTGTGTAATATGGGGTGAACGAGATGATGTAGATACGTTTTATGCCGCATGTGACCTTTTTTATTTTTCATCAATATTAGAATTAAATCCTCTTTCAATTAAAGAAGCATTATCGTATAAGATGAATTGTATTTTTAGAAAATTACATACATATCTGGATACATATGATAATAACCAAATGGTTACTTACATCAATGATGACCTTAAATTAACTAAAAGAATAATCTTAGAAAAATTAAATCCTGAATTTAATGAAATACCTGGTTGGTTTGCGTATAAGGATTTGTATGATGATGCTGTAGAGAATGCAGGAAATAATGATGTGTTTGTAGAAGTAGGTGCATGGTTTGGAAAATCAACAAATTATTTAGCAGAAAAAATTAGAGAATCCAAAAAGAACATACAATTTACAACTGTGGATACATGGAAAGGTACTGATGATGAAGACATACATCAAACAATCGTAAGTTCATTTAATGGTGATATATTTTATGAGTTTGTTGATAATACAGTTTTATCAAAAAATTACGAAAGTATAAAAATGATAAAAGATTCATCAAAAAATGCTTCAACTCAATTTTTAAATGGTAGTATAGATTTTCTAATGTTAGATGCGGGTCACTCTTACGATGCTCTTATAGATGACTTAAAAGTTTGGTATCATAAAGTAAAACCGGGTGGAATAATTAGTGGAGATGATTATGGAGTATTTAGTGGAGTAACTCAGGCTGCAAATGAATTTTTTTATGGACAATTTAAAGAAGGATTTCGTTCATTCATTAGAACAAAGCCAAAAATACAAATTAGACATCTATTAACAAGACCAGATGATGTTAGAGAAAGAGTTAGTAGAGCATCTCTTAAACAATTGGCAAATTATGGTATTGATTATCTACCAATAGTAAATAAACCTTATGATAAATTACCACCATCAGAACATTGTAAAAGACCTGAGCATATTTCGGATAAGCCTGGTAATTTTGGAAATGGTTTTGGACCATTGACCGGTAGACATTATGGTTGTTTTTCTGCACACAGAAAAGCATTAGAAACTATGAGTGATGAATATGATTATACAATTATATTTGAAGCCGATGGGTTTATTTATACAGGATTAGAAGAATTTGTAGATATTATACATAAAGCTTGTTTTATATCAGAAAGAGATGATGTGTACTATATTGGATTAGCAAATAATAATTCGAGAAATAAAGAACTTATAGATAATTATTTTTCAAAAACTGCAGCAAATCAAGACCTTGCACACGCTTATCTTATACCAAACCGAACAAAACAATGGTGGATAGACCGTTTCAATGATACACCGTGGGAAGGTTTTGATTTATGGCTTACTGATGTATTCTATAAAGAACCGAAATTACGTTATACAACTAATAAAGTTTTTTGTAAACAAGCTGAAGGATTTTCTTTGATTGACCAATTTATTAAAACCTGGAATGAATGATATACGATAATTTAGTAAAAAATACTAACCCTTTAAAAAATATTGAAAATAAAGTAAATTTTCATTTTGTTAGAGGACCATATGTTGAAATTAAAGGTCCAAAAGAGGCGGAGTATAGAGTAGAATTTATAAATCAAGACAATAATCAGGTACTTTATAGGGCTACAATTAAAAATAATTGTTGGTGTAAATGTAATATTGAATATTTCATAAATTGGAAAATTGTAATTTACGAAAATAATAACATTTGGTATGAAGATTATTTTAATGCAAATAATAAAAGAATCTATATTGCAATAGATTCAAAAGCATTAGGAGATTCCTTAGCGTGGATGCCATATATTGATGAATTTAAAATAAAACATAATTGTACGATTACGGCTTCAACTTTTATGAACGATTTGTTTGTTGAACAATATCCTGATATAGAATTTGTACAACCGGGAAGTGTTGTCCCAAACTTGTATGCAATGTTTACAATCGGATTATATTATAATGAGGATAGTTCTGTAAACGGATTTAAAAATCCAACTGACCCTAAGTCACAAACAATGCAAAAAATGGGGTCCGATATATTAGGACTTCCTTTTAAAGAAATTAAACCAAAAATTAAAAAAAGAATCGTAAAAGAAGACCATAATTTAAAACAAATTTGCATTGGAATACACGGTACTGCTCAGGCCAAATTTTGGAATAACCCAACTGGATGGCAAGATGTAGTTGATTGGTTAAATAGTAGAGGCTATACTGTTAAATTATTATCTAAGGAAGGAGATAACTATATGGGTAATAAATTACCAACAGGAATAATTCAACATCCAAATGGTCCAATAGAATTGGTTATGGATGAAATTAAAAAATCAAAAGCATTTATTGGTATAGGTAGTGGATTGAGTTGGTTGAGTTGGGCATTGGATATTCCAACTGTTATAATAAGTGGATTTTCCTATAAATGGGCTGAAATGGAGAATTGTATTCGTATTGGAGCACCAAAAGGTAAATGTGAAGGATGTTTTAATAGATTACGTTTGGATGCCGGTGATTGGAATTGGTGTCCAGACCACAAAGGAACTGATAGACAATTTGAATGTACTAAATCAATAACATCTGAAATGGTAATA
>Ga0194130_10008749_pt1 | contig 10673 bp, 12 predicted proteins | sample TA2KigsurfametaG_FD_160084 | JGI IMG/M metagenome (GOLD analysis project Ga0194130, IMG submission 160084) | Freshwater microbial communities from Lake Tanganyika, Tanzania - TA2015050 Kigoma 12 surface | ecosystem: Environmental > Aquatic > Freshwater > Lake | place: Tanzania: Lake Tanganyika... | reverse complement strand
TCGAGGAGACCATTGAGGGCGAGGGAACGCCCAACCCGGTGGCGGTGTGCATAGCCAAGCGCAAGGGCCGATCCCCAGTGGTTGCCAAGTTCTCGGTCGAGGATGCCAAACGTGCAGGGCTGTGGGGCAAGCAGGGCCCATGGCAGGCGTACCCCAAGCGCATGATGCAGATGCGGGCTCGGGGCTTTGCCCTGCGCGATGCGTTCCCCGACGTGTTAAAGGGTCTGATCACCGCGGAAGAGGCGCACGACTACCCGGCCGAGCGAGACGTCACCCCCAAGGCGGCGGCCATCAAGGCCAACCCGCTCGAGGCCCTGGCACCCCCGGCACCCGTAACATCCGTCACAACCGTCACAACCGAACTCGAGACCGACCCGCAGCAGGAATACGTTGAGGTTGAGGAAGCTAACCAGCAGCTGCAAGAAATGCAGGTCGAGGAGGTTGCCGACGCGCCCCTGGGGGAGCAGATGAAGGCCGTGGTTGAAGCGGCCGGCATCAAGGTTGCTTCGGTCAGCTCTAGCTGGCTGCTAATGGTGCCCGGCAAGACCGAGCCGATCTCAACCCACGCCAGTCTCGATGAGTGGTCAGATGCGTATGAGGCGATTGCAGAGAAGACGGCCAGGGCAGGCAAGGTGCCACCGGCAGAGAGGGCCGACAAGATCAAGGCCTTGCGCAAGGTCAACGAGAGCGTGCTGGGGCGGTTTGATGCCACCGGCAGGGTCAAGCACACGGCGGCCTACAGCAGGCGCCTGGGCCAGCTCGGAGCAAGCATGGAGGTGGCCAGATGAGATACGTCATCCCAGCATTGCTACTGACCGGCTGCGCCACTAAGGCACCCGAGCCACCGCCGCCGGTTCACCAGTCCCTGATCATCGACCAGCAAGTGCAGGCTATGTCCCGCAATGAGGTCATCATCGCGGTCAGGGAATGCGAGAGCTCTGGCTTGCGAGCCGTAGTCATTCACGGCAAGCGCAAGATAAACGGGTTTACGACCGACGTCGTCGTCGATGTGACCTGCGCTCCTCGGTTTGTTTTCTAGTAGCTCCAGATTGTGGGCCGGTTGGACGTATTCCAGTCGTCCAGGTGGATGAACCGACCGGTCCCTTTCTGCTGTACCCCGACGCCCTTGAAGTTCATGTCCATGGCGTGCTTGAGCAGCTCATGGGCGAGCTTGCCATCAACGGCAAAGTCCACCGCTTTGCCGGTCGTATGCGCACCAGAGGCGGCCTTCTTGGCCTCGATGGGGTGATCCGGGCAGCGATACCCAGAACTCACACGCAGGGAGAACCCGCACTCTTCTCGCAGCTCGTTGAGCCTAGCGATGAATGCCTGGTCCATCTTGGCCTCGCCGCAGTGGCTGCAGCGGAACTCTGCCTCGGTAAAGTACTTGCCCCAGTTCACCTGGTCACGCCCTTCCACTTCTCAAAGCTGCGCAGCGCGCCCAGGCCGAGCATCCCCAGCACCAGCTCCATTAAATTTTCAGACAGCAATGGCGGTGGGGTGAAGTCTGCGCCGGTCGCGGCCACCAACCAGGTTAGCAGCGGGTAAGCCAGAAAGTTGTAGCCCAGGCCGACCACGCAGATCCAGCCAATGGCCGGGCGCCACCCGGCCACGAAGAGACTGGCGTGCTGTGCCTCTGCCTTGTTGATCTCAAGCTGCCCGAGCGCCAGCTGAAAGTCTTGGTCCTGGGCCGCACGCATGAGCTCAAACTGGGCCTTCTCCCTGGCATCCTTGTCAGGAATGACCTTGTCGAGCAGGCGAGCACCGATCTCAATGATGGCCAGAGGATTCATTTGCCTCGCTTCCACTGCAAATATTCAGCACCCTGCTGCGGATCCCAGAAGAGCTTGATCATGTCCGCGTGGTCGTCCTCGAGCTCGGGGTCGATGACAGTCATGCAGGCAGGCGAGAGCGTCTGGTCTCTGAACCCGCGCTCCTTGGCGTAGCTGTCGTAGATCTTGTAGCTGGCGACCTGCACCGCGTGGCAGATGCGACCCGTGCTGCCGTCCTTGATTACGCCATAACCAGATGTATGCCGATGGCCAGAGATCATCAGATGGTCTCTGTGGCCCATCATGGCGGCCTTCATCTGGCCGTGAGCTGGGTTCCACTGGCTGTAGCCGGTGAAATCATGGCGCGCATTGACAATGACCTGGCGGCCGTTGGGAAAGTTGAGACCCACACGGCACTCGCTGGGCTGGTAGAGCGCGTCCTGCTGCCTGGCGATCCACTTGATTGGGTCAGCTGCACCGGACCAAGCGTCGTGGTTGCCGCCGATCATGTAGAGCCAGCGCGTGCGATTGATGAACCACTCGGCCAGCTTCCAGGCCTGTGCCGCGGTCGTGCTCTGGTTCGCATACAGGCGAGCCAGGCGGCCGACCCAGTTGTTTGTCGTGTCGCCCACGTTGGCACCCCAGACACCCTCGATTTTAGTGAGGTCGGAGTGGACGCGCAGGGTCTCGAGATCCGTGCCGTCGTCGTCGACGTGCGGGTCACCGAAGTGCAGGATGCCGATCGGGCCGTTGATCTTGACCTTAACCTGGATGAGCTTGGTCGCCTCCTGGTACTCGCGCTTCTTGCCAAATTGCTTAATGCGCAGCTCGACCAAGTCTTCGATATCGAGATCATCGTCGGGTAGTGCCATGACGGTGAACTCGGTATCGGACTTGTCGGTCTTGTCCTCGGTGCTAAAGCGGGTCTTGTAGGCAGCGAGTCGGTTTTCGAATGTCGAGCGTGGCAGGCCCAGCTGCTGCGCAGCTTTGACGGATGAGCCCAGCGTTTTGTAGAGCTGGTAGGCCTCAATCGCTTGCTCGTTGGTGAGTAGGCGGCCTCGCGTCATTCGGTCTTGAGATCCCCGAGCACGCTGAACTTCTTGACCATGCCGCGTGGGATAAAGATCAGGTTAGCCTTGTCACTCGGGCACCAGGTCTGGGCCACTAGGTAACCTTCTTTTTCCCGCTTAAGCAGAAAACCAATCGTGAAGACCGGGTTGGCATCAATCTGTGTGTCTTCACCAAACTGCCAGCCCTCATAATGACAAGCATCAATCCACTCGACAAGAACAATGTCAGGACTCTTATCGAACATCATCCCCCCTGTTGAAAGTTGTACTTTTAGTGGGCAAGTTAACAAATTTGTTAATTGTCAAAGATCTTCTTAAAGACCAGCGTGATAGCAGACCCAATCACGCCGGCAGACATCACGATCACCCAGAGGCCGCCCTTGCCCTGGTTGATGGCAGCGTTGACCTGGGCCATCTCTCCGCGCAGCAGATGGATCTCATGCGTCAGGGTGCGCACGTCGGCTTGCAGGGCGCCGAACTCTTGAGGGTCGATCTGGCTCATCACTCACCAATAGTGTGTTATGGAATTTGGACTTCTACAGCCACCCAGCTGGTGGTGTCCTCGTCCCAGGTATACCGCTCACCGTCGTCAGGCATAGCCACTGGGGCATTCCATTGGGCTGTGTCGTTGTCTAGCACCCAAGAGGCATAGGGCTTGGGAGGCACAAACGCATCAATGTCCTCGTTGTAGGTGTAGCCGATGCCAGCGTAGTTCTTACGCATATTTCCGTTGTAGGAGGTCTGCTTCCAAGTGCCACCAAAGAGTCGTTCACAGAAAGCAGCACCGATGTATTCCTTCTCAACCCCAGAAGCGTCAGCGGTGTCTTTGTTATCGACTACGATGACTTGCGTCACCACATTGTTTTTATCAAGACGGGCATAGTGGGCCATTTAATACTCCTTCACTGATTCAAGATTTAACCCTGTCAGGCTAATCTCGTCACCGACATTGCCAACAGGAAAGGTGTTAAACGACAAACTAATACGGGTCTGGTCGCCTTGCACTGTCTCGACCATGTGTTCTAGGCTTGAGGGGAATAGCACCAAGTCTCCAGTGCCAACCTCAAACCACCACGACTCAGAGTTCCAGATGTTCCAGTTCTCAGGTGGTAACTTGATCTGTTGGAAGCCAGCCTTGTAGAAGTAAATCTTGTCTGTCTCCCGATTGGCTTGCGGGTAGAAGACTCCTGAGACAAAACTGTTGGGATGAGCGTGTTTGTGATGCCAGCCACCCGGCTCTGTGTAGTTAATCCACGACTGCGTGATCCGCAGATTGACCTTGTGCTTGGGGTTGTGAATCGTAGTGAAGTAATCCGACACGCTCGACTCAATAAAGTCCCGCAATTTGGTCATCGCCTTATGGCGAAGAATCGTGTTGTTGACCGAGGTGACATTGCCCATGTTGGGCCGAGTCTCTTGGCCCTTGATGAAGTCAATCTCTTTGTCGGTCAGATCACGGTCTAACTTGTAGATACCGACTGGCTGCGGGAATAGGTTATGAATCAAGTGCGGCCTCTATCATCTTTTGTTGACCAGCAATCTGCTCAATCTGCTCTGGTAGCCAGACAGTGTTGATGGAGTCCTCAAACTTCTTGATCTTCTCCATTGTGTCCTGCACTTCTTCCCATGTTGGGCAAGGCCGTGGGTCTTCCCAGCGGGTAAACATGGTGTTGGAGATTTCCCACTTAGCACCAGGGCGAAGCAGATGCATCGCTGTGTCGATGCCAAAGAGTGTGTATATTTTTGTCGTCATTGGTTTGTCTTAATGATTACGATTCCTGAGCCGCCTGCGCCACCAGTAAACGCCCCTCCATTCAAAAACCCACCGCCTCCTCCGCCACCTGTATTTACAGTTCCGCTACTTCCACCAGACGCAGGGGAAACTGTCCCAGCGTTTCCTCCGCCACCTGTTCCGCCAGTTCCACGGGTTCCGCCTTGATAAACTCCGCCACCCCCTCCCCCAGCATAAGTTACCGAAGAACCAGAAATTGAGGATGCGGTTCCATTTCCTCCATTGCCGCCAGCCGTGCTGCTTCCTGCACTACCAACCGCACTGGCACCGCCTCCACCGCCAGACCCAAAATTTGGTGATGAAGCCGATCCTGCGCCCCCATTGCTTCCTTGACTGGGAGATGTTGAAGGAGTGTTCCCAGAACCAGCAGCAGCGTTATCTGCGCCACCACCGCCAGAACCACCCGATAACCCAGGCAATGCGCTACCACCTGTGTTTCCACCGGCCCCGCCACCTGTTGAAGTAATCGTGCTGAAAATAGAGTCTGACCCAGATGTGCCTCTGGTCTGTGATGCGGGGCCGCCATTGCCGCCTGCGCCTACCGTAACCGTGTATTCGGTTCCAGCAGAAACGCTGAAAGAAGTCCCTGTACGAAACCCACCCGCACCGCCACCAGCACCATTACCTCCAGCACCACCACCCCCACCCGCAACTACAAGGTAGTCAACAGAAGTCACGCCAGTAGGTGCAACCCACTTGGTCGTGGATTTGAATGTGAAGATAGTCTGAGCAGGAGCAGTGTATTTGAGGATGACTATGCCAGAGCCGCCTGCACCGCCAGTAGGAGCCGAGGGGCCTCCAGAAGAACTTGAACCTCCCCCACCTGTATTTACTGTCCCATTTTGACCTGCTTGGTTGTCAACTGCACTCCCGCCACCCCCTGTTCCTCCGGGGGCAGTCGTACCATTTGTGCTACCGCCTCCTCCGCCAGCATATGTAGCAGACGACCCAGAAATAGAGGAGGCCGTTCCGTTTCCTCCAGCGCCTCCATTTGCACCAGAGCCAGTTCCACCTACCGCTGATGCGCCACCTCCACCCCCACCGGAATAATTTGGCGCACCACTTGCAGATGTGTTTCCACCATTATTGCCTTGGGACGGAGATGTACTTGGTGTATTGCCTGATCCACCACTAAATGTTCCGTAACCAGCGCCCCCGCCAGAACCGCCATTTTGTCCTGTAGCATTGTGAGGGCCGCCACCGCCACCAGCGGAAGTAATGGTAGAAAACACCGAATTTGACCCTGAAACACCATTACCTCCGTCACCAGTCCCGCCAGCGCCACCACTACCGACAGTTACGGTGTAATCAGTTCCTGCCGTTACACTCAGTCCTGTTCCTGTTCTAAACCCTCCAGCACCTCCTCCACCTCCAGCACCTCCTCCACCACCACCCCCACCAGCGACAACAAGATACTCAACCTCGGTCACACCAGTCGGGCAAGTCCAAGTGCCAGATGCAGTAAAGGTTTGGATGACTGTGTAAGCCGTCTTGGGCCAGATGCCACCCTTGACCGCCAGGGCCACGGCAGACAACGACCAGATGCCGCTGGCCACGCTTGATGTCGGCGTGTTGGTTACGCCGATTACTGAACCATTGTCGCGGCTCATCAGCTGATTTCCTCGTAGGAGCAAACCACCTTGAGATCATTGGCTGCGCTGGCCGTGGCACCGATCGACTTGTCTTCCTCGAGGTAGATCGAGCTGTTCTTGTCGATCACCACCACCGTGGCATCGGCCGGTACAGAGATGGTCTTGCAGATCTCGGTGGCCGTGCCACCAATGTCGTCCTGCGAGTACAGGCTGACAGTGATCTCTGCGGCCGTAGACCCGTCCACGTTTGAGACGTAGAGCGAGTTGACCTTGAAGACCTTGCCAGAGCTCGCAGCGTTGCTGACCACCGCGGTGGCGCTGGTTGATGTGAGATCGACCACCGTAGTCTTGCCGGTGATCGTTGAGACGTTGACGATGTTGGGGGCGGCCATTTAATCCTCCTGTGGTTAGCCGAAGACAATGGCCATCGCGATGGCCTTGCCGGTTGTGACGCCGGTTGATGGGGTTGCAAAAGAAATCGTGCCTGATCCGTTGGTCTGCAAAACCTGGCCGTTTGTGCCGTCTGATGTCGGCAAGGTGAATGCGTTAACAAACGACGTTAGGTTGCTGTCGTGGGCTTGGACATCAGTACCAATTGCCAATCCCAGGTTTGTCCTGGCGGTGGATGTGCTACTTAGCTCAGATAAATTGTTGGACGACGCTAAAAATCCTGCGCCACTAACGTAAGCGGCTAACCACGCTGATCCGTTATAAACTTTCACTACTCCGGCAACAGAATTAAAATACAGCGCGCCTGTAAGCAATGCGTTACCGTCGTTGTCTAGCGCTGGGTCTGCGGTTTTTGATCCCAGGTAACGGTCATCAAAACTATCAAGCGCAGCTTCAGCTGCGGCTTGCGCGTTAGCCGCAGAGGTAGCAGAGTTTGAAGCCGTAGTTGCACTATTGGCTGCCGCCGTTGCGCTGTTAGCCGAGTTTGTAGCGCTGGTACTAGCGTTGCTTGCCTGAGTTGTTGCAGTGCTCGCTGAGTTAGCCGCGTTTGTTTCAGACGTTGATGCGTTAGATGCAGAGTTTGCAGCGTTGGTCGCGGATGTGCTTGCATTCGAGGCAGAGGTGCTTGCTGAACTTGCGCTTGATGATGCATTAGCCGCAGAAGCTGATGCAGCACTTGCGCTTGCGGTTGCGCCAGAGGCTTGAGTGCTTGCGGTTGATGCGTGGCCAGACGCCGTTGACGCAGAGCTTGCTGCGTTTGAGGCAGAGGTCGACGCATTAGAGGCAGAGGTGCTGGCAGAGGATGCCGAGCTCGATGCGTTAGACGCAGACGTCGAGGCAGCAGACGCAGAGGACGCTGCGGCCGTGGCAGATGAGCCGGCAGAGGCGTTGTCGACCAGTAGATCCCACTTGGCGCTGTCAGCGTTGGTGGTCAGCGGTTGAACGCCAGTCGAGGTGTGCGCCGTGTTGGCATAGAAGATATTGCCGGTCGAGGTGTCCTTGACGATGTCGCGCTTGTTGTAGGCCACGCCCGCAGACCAGTTGCCGCGGTTGTCACCGATCACCTCACCCGTGGTTGGGTCGCCATTGGCGTCGAATGCAAGGGTCTTGTTGGCCCGCACCGAGGCGCGGGGCAGGGTCATGTCAACCGTGGTGGGGTCAGTCTGCGGTGCCTGCAGCGCACGGGCCAGGCCCTCGGCATTCTGCTGAGCGAAGATGGTCTGCTGGTCGAGCTCGTCGTTGAGCGTATTGGCGAAGAAGTCGCCACCGGTCGTGAAGTCAGTTGACCTGGCAATCGTGCGGTTGCCGACGATCGCATACTGGGTCGGAGAGACTGGCGACAGCGCCAGGCCGCCAGCGGTGATCGTGACCGAGCCGGTGCCGTTGGCGTTGATGGTGACCGTGTAGTGCGTGGTCAGCGTCAGCAGCACGTCGTCCTTGTAGACCGCAATGTCGCCGGCCGCAAGGATCTCGAACGTGAACGCATAGGGGCCAGCACCACCAGCTCCGGTGGGGCTAAACACTACTCGGCGGGTAACGTTTGAAATAGGGACGGGCATTTGTCAATCCTTCCTAATGGAAATTGTATTGGTTCATCAGGGTTTATAGTAGTTTCCGTGTGCTTTTCGCAGCTCTTCGACCTCGTCGATCTTGGCTGCCAGGACCGGGTCTTCTGCTATGAGCTGCTTCTTGGCCGCGTCCATGAACTGCGAATGCACCCGCTGCACCGTCTTCTGCTGGTCGTCGACCGATAGCAGGTCAAAGCCAGGCATGGTCATCGTGCGCAGCAGCTCCTCCTTGGCAGGGGTCTCCTTGCCGTAGATGGTCAGCAGCCGGTTGTATTGCTCGGCACTGAGCTCGACGCCCTGCAGCTTGCGGTCAGGCATACCCACGGGCGAGCCGATCTGCACCAGCAGGTCATCGACCTCACTAAACTGGTCAGGGCTAACGCGGGTGGGGAGCACCAGCTCGTACATGGCGCCCTGGCTTTGCTGGATCGTGTCGCCCCAGAGGTTGAGGTTTTCGGGCAGGTCAGCATTGGCATAGGGCAGCCGGCTGCGGTAGCGGTTGAACGCCTCCACAAAGCCACGCACGCCCATGGGCAGATCCGGGCTGGCCTTGGTGTCAGTGGCATCCGGGTCAAGATATCGCTCGATGCTGGCCACGACGGTGCTAGTGCCGGGCAGGGGAGATCCACCGATGGCAAAGCCACCCAGCTGCTTGGTAAGCTCATTCATCACCTTGGCCCCGTCGAGCTCGCCGGCATTACGGCCCAGGCCCAGCGCCTTGGTGATCTCGGCAATGCCCTGCAGGTAGGGCTGCTCCTTCATGTACTCGTACATTCCATAGGTGCCGCCCAGGAATACCTGCTCGACCTTGCCGGCATCGGGTTCGTTGACCGCGTACTCGGCATAGTCGGCAGCGATGGCCAACAGCGCAGACATCGGCTCAAGGCCTGCGTAGCTGTAATAGGTATCACCGATCTTGAGGCTGTAGGGTTTCCAGCCGGTGCGCATCAGGGCCTCACGCTGCGCCGGCCGCTTTGGCCCGCCGCCCGTGATGTTGCCCTCGGCAGAAAGCATGGCGAACGTGGCCATCAGGGTTGAGCCCAAGGTTATTTTGGCCAGGGCCATGTCGCGGTAGATCCCACCCTTGGCCACGTCCTCACGGAACCGCGAAGACAGCGGGGCAAATGGCGTGCGCTCAATAACTTCTAGCCCAATGTTGGCCGGGGTCTTGAAGAAGGGCACCACGATCTTGAGCGCCGGGTGGTTGAAGACTTTCTGCAGGGCGGCCAGGTTGGGTGGCAGCTCAGACGTAAACGTGCCGCGGCGTGCGAACTCCATGGCCTGCTCGTCGAGATCCTTGGGCGGGCTCTGAAACAGGCTGACCATCTCGCTCTCTGCCTTAATCATGGCATCGGCCTCGGTCATGCCGTTGTCGATTGCATCCCTGTAGACCGTCTTGCCACGCCTGGTGATCAAGGTGTTCAAGTGTATCCGGTAGAAGGTGCCCTTAAAGAACTCGTCCTCAGTCATCAGCGCACGGCCAGGCAGGGTCACCGCGGTGCCGTAGAGGTCCATGGCCTTGCCGAGCCAGGTCTCCTGACTGACGCCCGTAATCCGCTGCAGGCTCTCTCCCATGCTTTCCATGGGCATCCGCTGCAGCTCCACCTTATTGGCCAGGTCGCCAGAGGCCGGTTGGTTTTTCTTGAACGCTGTGGCCGCGAGCTCGAGGCCTTCGACCACACCGTTGCGCAGGGACAGCGCCATGGTCAGTGCCTCGTCCATGGCGATCTTGTCTGCCGCGCTGCCGGGCACTAGGTCACCCCATCTCCCACCCAAACTTCCCGACATCAAACGAATGGGTAAACCCAGCAGGGAATTGATGTCGCCCTCGCGAATTACCTTTGGCGCGTAGTTGCTATACAGGCCGGCCACCAGTCGCTCGGGGATCTGATACAGGCCAAAGAAGCTATTGCCCAGAATGTTCTTGGCGTGGGTCACCCCGCTGGACAACAGGCCATTGATGAACGTGGTGAACCAGATGTCCTTAACGGAAGAGAACATCGACTTCTCGACCATTTCATTGCGAGCTGCACGGCTCTCAATTGTGAGATAGCTCTTGGCCATGTCTGCCAGCGCCTTGTCGCCACCGTACTCGTCAAGCACCTGGCGCACCGCGTCGGCATTGCCTTGGCGCGGGATTCGGAACACGGCCAGCGCACGGGCCGTCTCGGTTTGGATGCCCTTGACACCTTTTTGCAGCAGGCCATGGAATGCGATCTGCTGGCGCAGCTGCAGCTTCTGTGCGTCGGTGGCGTTGCCTGTGTCGACCAGTTTAAAAAGACGGTCAAGCTCGTTGGCAGAACTCTCGAGCACCTCGAGCGCCTTGTAGGTCTCCACGGCACTGGGCAGCATCTTGCCGTCCGGTGCAATTAGGCGAGAGAGGAATGCCTCGGAGATCCCAGACTCGGCGGCCTTGGACTTGATCTCGT
>Ga0194130_10008746_pt1 | contig 10675 bp, 7 predicted proteins | sample TA2KigsurfametaG_FD_160084 | JGI IMG/M metagenome (GOLD analysis project Ga0194130, IMG submission 160084) | Freshwater microbial communities from Lake Tanganyika, Tanzania - TA2015050 Kigoma 12 surface | ecosystem: Environmental > Aquatic > Freshwater > Lake | place: Tanzania: Lake Tanganyika... | reverse complement strand
GCGCTGCTCGCGGCCATCCTGACCCTGGTGCTGGGGTTGGTGCTGCCGTCGCTGCTGGCGCGGGTGACGCGGGTGAAGCACCTGTCCCGGTCCGCGCTGGAGATTTCCCGCGGGGACCTCTCCAAGCCGGTGGACGACGAGCCGGGCAGCATCCGGGACGAAATCGACGAGCTGTCCGAGGCCATCACCACCATGCAGGAGAACCTGCGGGACCTGGTGGGGCACATCCAGCGGACGGCCCACTCGGTGTCGGACCAGGCCGGGGAGCTGACCGCGTCAGCGGAGGGGGTGAACGCCTCCAGCGAGCAGGTGGGCGAGGCCATGGGCCACATCGCTTCGGGCGCGGGGCGGCAGCGGGAGCTGGTGGGCCAGGCCCGTGCGGTCATCACGGAGATGGCCGGCTCCATCCAGAAGACGGCGGTGACGGCGGAGGACGCGGCGCGCGCCTCGGCGGAGACCTCGTCGGCGGCAGAGGACGGCAGCCGGGTGGCGGGGCTGGCGGGCATGAAGGTGAACAAGGTGTTCAGCCGCATCGAGTCCGCGAGCAAGGAGGTCTTCGCATTCGGGGAGAAGACGCAGGAGATTTCGAAGATCGTGGACGCCATCACCCAGGTGGCGCAGCGGACCAACATGCTGGCGCTGAACGCCACCATCGAGGCGGCCCGGGCGGGGGAGTACGGGCGCGGCTTCGCGGTGGTGGCGGACGAAGTCCGAAAGCTGGCGGAGAACGCCGGCAAGAGCGCCGAGCAGATTTCGAAGCTGGCCCGGGACATCTCCGGCCAGTCCGCGGCGGTGGTGACCGCCATGCGCGAGGGCATTGACGAGCTGGCCGAGGGGCGGGCGGACCTCACCTCCATCGTCAAGAGCATGAGCGCGGTGACGGACACCGCGCGCAAGGGGGCGGAGAAGGTGGCCCTCATCTCCGAGTCCGCGCGGCAGCAGCTGGCCGGCTCCGAGGACATGGTGCGGGCCATTGGGCAAATCAGCCAGGTGGCCGAGGCCAACGCCGCGGCCACGGACGCCACGTCCCGGGTGATGGACGAGCAGACCGCGGCGGTGGCGCGGATGACGGCCGCCGCGCAGGAACTGCAGAACCTCTCGGCGGAGCTGCAGGACGTGGTGTCCCGCTTCCGGCTGGGGCACTGAGGGAGGGACCGGCCCCGTGCGCCACGTCCTCTTCACCGTGGGCGGGGAACGGTGCGCGCTGCCGCTCCAGGCGGTGCGCGAGGTGGTGCTGCCCCCGTCCTCGTGGACGCGGGTGCCCCGTGCGCCGCCGGCGGTGGCCGGGGTGATGAACCTGCGCGGCCGGGTGGTGCTGGTGGCCCGGCTGGACGCGCTGCTGGATGCGCCGGGGACCGGGGGCGCGGGGGCGGAGCGGGTGCTGCTGCTGGACCGGGGGCGGCGGGACCTGGGTCTGCTGGTGGGGGCGGTGCAGGGAATCGAGGCGTTGGAGACTGTGGCGCCGCTGCCGGGCCACCCCCGGGCCTGCTGCCGGGGGCTGGGCCAGACGGGCGGCCAGCCGGTCACCGTCCTGGACGCGGACGCGCTCGACGCCGCGCTGGCGGCACTCTTCGACGCGGCCGCGAGGCGGGTGTAGACTGCGACGCTTTCGCCGGAACAGCCGTCGGAACCAAGGGGAGCACGGATGGGCAAGCGGGTGCTGGTGGTGGATGACGCCATCTTCATGCGGAACACGCTGAAGGACGTCTTCGTGGCGGCGGGCTTCGAGGTGGTGGGCGAGGCCCAGCACGGCATCGAGGCGGTAGACCGCTACAAGCAGCTGAAGCCGGACCTGGTCACCATGGACATCGTCATGCCGTACAAGAGCGGCATCGAGGCCACGCGGGACATCGTCAAGGCGGACCCGGGGGCGGTCATCGTCATGTGCTCGGCGCTGGGGCAGGAGAACCTGGTGATGGAGGCCATCGAGGCGGGCGCGGCGGACTTCATCATCAAGCCGTTCAAGCAGGACGAGGTGCTGGCCGTGGTGCGGAAGGTCCTCGGGGAGGCCTGAGGAGAGGCCCGCGCATGTCCCAGGACATGTCCCGCTACCTCGGGCTGTTCGTCTCCGAGGCCACCGAGCACCTGGAGCGGTTGGGCCAGGCGCTGGTGGGGCTGGAGAAGGCACCGCCCGAGCAGCTGCCGGCCGCGGTGGACGGCCTGTTCCGCCACGCCCACTCGCTCAAGGGCATGGCGGCGTCCATGGGGTACGAGCCGGCCACGCAGCTGGCCCACGGCGCGGAGGACCTGCTGGACGCGCTGCGGGCCCAGCCCTCCCGCCTGGGGGGCGAGGTGGTGGACCTGCTGCTGGGGGCGGTGGACGCGCTCTCTTCGCAGGTGCGCTGCGCGGAGGCGGGGCGGCCGCTCCCAGGCGAGGCGGCGCTGGTGCAGCGGCTTCGTCGGGCGCGGGCCGCGCTGCTGTCCGGCGCCGCGGTGCCGCCCCCGCCCGGCGCGCCCTCCCTGCCGCTGCGCCACGCCGTGCAGGTGCGCGTGGCCGCGGGCTGCCGCGTCCCCGGGGTGCGCGCCTTCGTGCTGTACCGCAAGCTCTCCCAGGCGGGGAATGTCTTCTCCCTCTCCCCGCCGCTGGACGAGCTGAAGGCGGGTCGCATCCCCGGGAACCTCGTCTCGCTGGAACTGGAGGCAGACCTGGACGAGCCGCGGCTGTCCGCGTTGCTCCTGTCCATCCCGGACATCGAGCCCGTGTCGGTGCGGCGCCTGGAGGCACCGGCGCCCGGGGCGGAGGCCGCCCCGCCGCCCGCGGCAGGGACGCCCGGCGAGCCGGCCCCGCGGGTGGTGGGCGCCCCGGAGGCCGCGCGCACGGTGCGGGTGAAGACGGAGCTCCTCGACGACCTGCTGGACCTGGCCGGCGAGCTGCTCATCACCACCGCGCAAGTACGCGAGCTGGGGCGGAAGCTGCCGGAGGAGCACCGCGGCCCCGTGGAGGAGGGGGTGGACGCGCTGCACGCGCTGGTGAAGGGGATGCATGACCGCGTCATGGGGGCGCGGATGACCCCCATCCAGGTCATCACGGACCGGCTGCCGCGGGTGGCCCGGGACGTGGCGCGGCGCAAGGGCATGGAGGTGGAGCTGCAGCTGTCCGGCACGGAGACGGAGCTGGACCGCGTCATTTTGGACGAACTTGCGGACCCGCTGCTGCACCTGCTGCGCAACTGCATTGACCACGGGATGGAGTCCCCGGAGGGCCGGAAGGACTCGGGCAAGCCGGCCACGGGGCAGGTGCGGCTGGAGGTGCGCCGCGAGCGGGACCGGGTGGTGGTGGAGATGGAGGACGACGGGCGCGGGATGGACGCGTCCCGGCTGCGCGCGGCTGCCGTGGAGCGCGGGCTGCTCACCGCGGCGCAGGCGGAGGCGCTCCCGGACCGCGAGGCCTGGATGCTTGCCTGCGCGCCGGGGCTCTCCACCGCCGAGTCCGTCTCCGACATCTCCGGGCGCGGGGTGGGGATGGACGCGGTGAAGCGCTCGGTGGAGGGCGTGGGAGGCACGCTGGAGATTGCCTCCGAGCCGGGGCGGGGAACGCGCTTCACCCTTCGCCTGCCGCTGACGGTGGCGGTGGTGAACCTGCTGCTGGCCGAGGTGGGGGACGAGGTGGTGGGGCTGCCGCTGTCCCAGGTGCGCGAGGCGCTGGACGCGGCCCACCTCCCCATCTCCGTGCAGCGCGGCCAGCGCTACCTGCCGCGCGGCGAGGGGCTCGTCCCCCTGTACCCGCTGGCCGGCCTGCTGGGGCTGCCGCCCTCCGGGCGGGCGGAGGGCGGCGGGGCGCTGCTGCTGGCAGAGGTTGCGGCCGGGGGCGTGGGCCTGGAGGTGGACCGGTTGCTCGGCCACCAGGAGGTGGTCCTCAAGGCCCTGTCCCGCCCGCTGGACACGGTGGCGGGGCTGTCCGGCGTCACCATCCTGGGCTCGGGCCGGCCCGTCTTCATCCTGGACGTCCCGAGGTTGCTCGCCGCATGAACCCGCCCCTGTCAGACCTGGCGCTGGATGGGCTGCGCGAGCTGTGCAGCATGGGGGCGGGCCAAGCGGTGGGGGCGCTGTCCCGGCTGCTGGGCGGCGAGGCGGTGATGCTGAACGTACCGCGGGCGGTGCCGCTGCGCCGCAGCGCGCTCGCCGCGGAGCTGGGGCCGGGGGCGCACGTGGCGGTGGAGTTCCACGTCCAGGGGGAGGCGGCGGGGCTGCTGGTGCTGCTGATGTCGGAGCCCTCGGCGCTGCAGCTGGCCGGCGCGCTGCTGCGGAGGCCGTCCGCAGAGACCGGGCCGCTGGAGCAGGACGCGCTGTCCGAGGTGGGCAACATCCTCGCGTCGGCCTTCGTGGACGCGTGGACGCGCGTCACCGGGCTGTGGCTGCAGCCGTCCGTGCCGAGGTGGCTCCACGGCAGCGCGGAGGAGGTGGTGATGGGGCTGCGCTATGCGGACGGGGAGGAGCCGCCCGCGGTGCTGGAATCCACGTGGGCGGCCCGCGCCCGCCCGGGGGTGAACGGGCGGCTGCTCGTGCTGCCGGACGGGGAGACGGTGGAGCCGTTGCTGGCGGCGCTGGGGCTGGCCGGCCGCTGACGGCGCGCTACTTCTTCTTGCCGTCCTTCTTCGGCTCGGCCGGCTTCTTCATGCCCTCGCCGAGCTTGTGGTCGATGAGGGCCTTGTAGCTGTCCAGGGCCTGGTCGCCGAGCAGGGGCTCGTCGTTCACGAAGACGGTGGGCAGGGCGCGCACCCTCAGTGCCAGCGCCTCGGCCTGGTCCACCTGCAGCGCCGCCTCCACCTTGTCGGACTCCATGTCCGCGCGGAAGCGCTCCTCCACCAGCTTCAGCTCGCGGGCGTGGCGCAGGAGCGCGTCCCGGTCCAGCGCGCTGCTGGAGAACAGCAGGTCATGCATCTCCCAGAAGCGCCCCTGCTGGTGGGCGGCCAGGGCGGCCCGGGCGGCGGCGCGCCCCTCCTCCAGCCCGTCCAGCAGCAGCGTCCGGTACACCAGCCGCACATTGGGGCCGTAGAAGGTCTGCACCTTCTGCAGGGTGGCGGCCACGTTCTTCGCGTAGGGGCTGGCGAAGTTGCTGAAGAGGACGAGCGTGACGGGGGCGCGCGCCTCGCCGCGCGTGGGCACGGAGGCTGCGGCCACGCGCTGGAGGGTGGAGGCGTCCAGCGGGGCGGGCACCGGCGCGAGCGCGGTGGCGCGTGGCTCCGGAAGCTCGGGCGGCGAGGCCAGGTTCTGCTGCTGCAGCTTCTCCCCCACCTCGGCGGGGGAGAGACCCTCGGCCCCGAGCGCCTCCGCGCGCTGCAGTTCCTGCTCCACCACGGACGAGAGCACCTCCAGCTTCTGCTCGCCGGGGAGCATGCGCCCGTTGACGAAGTAGACGGGGCGCCCGGTGCCGCCCAGCTGCGCGGTGTCCTGCTCCACCGCGGGCTCCAGGCGGTGGTTGTTCAGGGCGGCCTTGAAGCGGCTTACGTCCAGGCCCACCTCCCGGGCCAGCCGCTCCACGTCCGAGACGGTGAGCTCCTTGAAGGTGCCCGCGGTCAGCCGCGCGTTCATCTCCCAGAACTTCCCCTGCTCCTGTGCGAGCAGCGCCGCCTCGGCGGCGAGCCGGGCGGAGCTGTTGCCGGGGATGGGGGCCATCCGGATGGCGCCGCGCACCTTGTCCGGGTGGGCCTCCACCAGCTTCTTGAGGGTGGCGGCCACGTCGGTGCAGTGGGTGCACAGGTAGGAGGTGAAGAGCACCACGGTGACGGGGGCGGCGGCGGGGCCCAGCGTGGGGGCGTGGGAGGGAACGTCCACCTTGCGGACGGCGGGCCCTGACGGGAAGGCGGCCGTGACGGAGGGAGGGGCGAAGACGGACGTTCCCGGGTTGAGCACCGCCCTGGGCGGGCGCGCCCCCTGGGGCCCCTGCGGCATGCCGCCCTGCATGGGGGCGAGCACCATCCTCGCCGTGCACTCCTTGCAATCCTCCGGTGGCGGCGCGCCCACCAGCGGCGTGGCGCGGTCATACGGATTGCACGCGCCCAGCAGGAGGGCGCCGGACAGCAGCAGGCGGGAGGGCTTCATGGGGAGGTTTATAACCCCAAACGGCGCCGGGGCCGCCTCCCTGTGCAGGAGGGGCCCCGGTCCGTGCTGCAAGTTGTCCTGCTGCCGGCTATTTCTTGGCGGCCTTGGGGGCGCCGCCCGCGGGGGCCTTCGCCAGCTCCTCGTCAATCAGCTTGGCAAAGTTCTCGAAGGGCTGCGCGCCGACAATCTTCCGCCCGTTGACGAACAGGGTGGGGGTGCCGTTGGCGCCCACCTTGTTGCCCTCGGCCTGGTCCGAGTCGATGACCGCCTTGAACTTGTCGTTGTTCATTGCGTCCGTGAACTTGCGCATGTCCAGCTTCAGCTCCTGCGCGTAGGTGTCCAGGGACTGGCGGTCCAGCTTCTGCTGGTTCTTGAAGAGCAGGTCGTGCATCTCCCAGAACTTGCCCTGCTCGTGCGCGGCCATGGAGGCGGACGCGGCGATGCGGGCGTTGGGGTGGAACGGCAGCGGCTGGTGCTTGAACGCCACGCGCACCTTGTTGCCGTACTTCTCTTCAATCTGCTTCAGCGTGGGGCCCACGCGGCTGCAGAAGGGGCACTGGAAGTCGCTGTAGAGGACGATGGTGACGGGGGCCTTCTTGTCCCCCTTCGCCGGCGCGTTCCCCACCTCGATGGTGACGGGGGCCTCGGGGGCCGCCGGTGCGCCCGCCGCGGGAACCGCCTTGGCCGCCTCCTCCACGTTCTTCTGGTTCAGCGTGGCGTAGAGCTTGTCCTGCTTCGTGCCGGCCTTCAGCAGCGCGTCCGCCTTCTTGAGCTCTTCGTCGATGATGGCCTTGAGCTGGGGGAAGGGCTGCGCGCCGGACACCTTGCGGCCGTTGATGAAGAAGGCCGGGGTGCCGCTGGCGCCCAGGGCGGTGCCCTCCTTGGAGTCCTGCTCCACCACCGTGGCGAACTTGTGGGAGGACATGGCCGCCTTGAACTTCTTCATGTCCAGCTTCAGCTCCTCGGCGTACTTCTCCAGGTCCGCGTCCGACAGCTTGGTGCGGTCGGCAAAGAGCTTGTCGTGCATCTCCCAGAACTTGCCCTGCTCGTGCGCGGCCATGGCGGCCTCTGCCGCGGGCTTGGCGCGCGGGTGGAACGGCAGCGGCTGGTGGCGGAAGACGAGCCGCACGTCCTTGCCGTAGGCCCCCGCGACCTCCTTCATAGTGGCAGCGCCGCGGCTGCAGAACGGGCACTCGAAGTCGCTCCACTCCACGATGGTGACCTTGGCGGTCTTCTCGCTGCCCAGCACCGGGGCGGTCCTGGGAATCTCGACCTTCTTCACCTCGGGGGCGGGCGGCTGGCGGGGCTGCTGCGGCTGGGCCGGGGCGGCGGCCGGGGCCTCGGCCACGTTCTTGGCGTTCAGCTTGGCGTACAGCTCCGCGGCGGGGGTGCCGGCCTTCAGCAGCTCGTCCGCCTTCTTGATCTCCTCGTCAATCATCGCCTTGAAGCGGTCGAACGGCTGCGCGCCCACCAGCGAGCGGCCGTTGATGAAGAAGGCCGGGGTGCCCGAGGCGCCCACCGCGGTGCCCGCGGCGCTGTCCTGCTCCACCACCGCGGCGAACGTGTGGGAAGACATGGAAGCGCGGAACTTGCCCACGTCCAGGCCAATCTCCTCGGCGTAGCGCTCGAAGTCCGCGTCGGACAGCTTGGTGCGGTCCGCGAAGAGCTTGTCGTGCATCTCCCAGAACTTGCCCTGCTCGTGCGCGGCCATGGCGGCCTCTGCCGCGGGCTTGGCACGCGGGTGGAAGGGCAGCGGCTGGTGGCGGAAGACCACGCGGACGTCGTTGCCGTAGGCCTTCTCAATCTCCTTCACCACGCTTGCGCCACGGCTGCAGAACGGGCACTCGAAGTCGCTCCACTCGACGACGGTGACCTTCGCCGTGGGGGAGCCCTTGGACGGCGCGCCCGCCGGGATGTCCACCTTCTTGGCGGAGGCGGCCGGGGCCTGCGCCGGCTTGGGCGGGGCGGCGGGGGCGTTCTCCAGCCCCTTCTCGATGGTCTTCCCGTACACCTGGTCCGCGGGGACGCCGGAGGCCACCAGCGCCTCGGCCTGCTTCATCTCCTCGTCGATGATGCGCTTGAAGTTGTCCACCGGCTGCGCGCCGGAGAGGAAGCGGCCGTTGATGAAGAAGGCCGGGGTGCCGTTGGCGCCCAGCTTGCGGGCCAGCGCCTGGTCGCGGTCATAGACGGCGTTCCACCTGGCGTCCTTGTAGGAGGCCTTGAACTTCTCCGCGTCCAGCCCCAGCTCCGCGGCGTACTTCTCCAGGTCCGCGTCCTCGAGCGCCTTCTGGTTCGCGAACAGCTTGTCGTGCATCTCCCAGAACTTCCCCTGCTCGCCGGCGGCCAGCACGGCGGCGGCCGCGGGCTTGGCGCGGTTGTGGAAGGGCAGCGGGTTCTGCTTCATCACCACGCGGAGCTTGTCCCCGTAGTCCTTCTCCAGCTGCTGCACCGTGGCGTGCGCCCGGCTGCAGAAGGGGCACTGGTAGTCGCTGAACTCGACGATGGTGACGAGCGCCGTCTTGCTGCCGCGCTGCGCGGAGTCATCCAGCGGGACCTTGAAGACGTTCTGGTCACTGGCGGGCTTGGCGCCGGACGGCGCCGTGTTGGGGGCGGCGGTGCCTGCGCCCGGCGGGGTGGGGGCGGCCTTGTCGCAGCCGGCGACGAGCGCAACGGCGGCGAGCACGAGCAGGGTGGAACGAAGCGTCATGGTCTTTGAGTCTCCTGGAAGGACGGGACTGTCCTCGAAGCGGGCCTCTCTTTGGTGCAAGCGCGGCCGTCTGACAACCTTTTTCCGTCCGGGGGGACACCCCCGGGTGGCAGGCGGCAACGGCCGGCACCCCTCCCGCATTCCCCCGCATGCCGGCGAGGGAGGCGGGCCGCTTGCCATCCCCGAGCGGGCCGGGGTACTCCGCCCGCCCCATGGGCACTCGCATCCTCTACCTGGAGCCGGTGGGCGGCATTGCCGGAGACATGTTCCTCGCCGCCGGGCTGGACCTGGGCGTGGACGAGGGGGCGCTGCTGCACGCCCTGTCCGGGCTGGGGCTGCCTGGTTGGCAGTTGCAGCGCCGCTGGGAGAGCCGCCACCACATTGGCGGCACCCACGTGGACATCCGCCTGCACGGCCCCCAGCAGCCCGAGCGGCACCTCTCCGACATCCAGCAGCTCATCTGGAACTGCCCCACGCTGCCCGAGCGGGCCAAGGGGCGGGCGCTCGCCGTCTTCGCCGAAATCGGCCGCGCGGAGTCGAAGCTCCACGGCATCCCGCTGCAGGACATCCACTTCCACGAGGTGGGGGCGGTGGACAGCATCCTGGACATCTGCGGCGCCGCCATGGTGCTGGAGTTGCTCGGGGACCCGGAGGTGTACGCCGCCCCGCCGCCGCTGGGCAGCGGTCTCTCCCACATGGCCCATGGCCACGTCCCCATCCCGCCGCCCGCCACGGTGGAGATTCTCACCGGCGTCCCGGTGCGCCATGAAGGCGTGGGGGAGCTCACCACGCCCACCGGCGCCGCGCTGCTCAAGGTGTTCGCCCGCGTGGCCCCGCCCCCGGTCTTCACCCCCCTCAAGGTGGGTTACGGGGTGGGGACGAAGGACTGGCCGGACCGCGCCAACGTGCTGCGGGCCACGCTGGGGGAGATGTCCTCGGAGAACCAACGGCTGTCTGCCGATGGCGAGGCCGCCTATGAACTCTCCGCCAACCTGGATGACTGCAGCCCGCAGCTGCTCGGGTACGTGCTGGAGCGGGCGCTGGAGCTGGGGGCGCTGGACGCATGGGTGGTGCCCGCCACCATGAAGAAGGGGCGCCCGGGGCACGTGGTGCACGTCCTTGCGGACGGCGCGCACCGGGAGCCGCTCCGGAAGCTGCTGCTGGAGGAGACCCCCACCCTGGGGCTGCGCGAGGCGGCCGTCTCCCGCACCGTGCTGCAGCGCCGCCACGACGAGGTGGAGACCCCCTGGGGCCGGGTGCGCATCAAGCTGGGGCTGGACGGGGAGCGGGTGCTGAACGCCCAGCCGGAGTACGAGGACGTCCGCGCCCTCGCCCGTGCCGCGAACGTGCCTCTGAAGGTGGTCCACGCCGTGGCCATGGCGGCGTGGATAAAGCGGTGAATCACTCGGCGGGCGGCCGCGTCCCGCCTAAAGTCTCGTGTCCCCTTTTCCGCCAGCGCTGGAGCCCCAAGCCCATGAACCGCACTGCCGCCCTGTTCGCCGCACTCGCTGCCCTCACCGCCCACGCCCAGTCCGCGCAGCAGGCGCGCAACCGGCGGGACGTCCAGCAGGACAAGCGGGAGCTGTCCCGCAACCGCGCCGAGTACGCCGGCGACCGGGTGGACCTGGCCCGCGCCCGCGGCTACGCGCAGCGGCTGCAGGAGCTGAGGGCCGCCGGGAACATGGAGGGCGTCGCCGCCCTGGACGCCGAGGTGTCCCGCTTCCTCGCCGGCGAGCGTGCCGAGTCGCAGCGCGAGGCAAACCGGGCGGCCGCCGAGGTCATCCGCTCGGCCGGGGAGACGGCGGGGGCCGCCGGGGAGGCGGTGGCGGACGCCCGCACCGGCCGTGCAGCGGGGGTGCAGGCTGACAGCCGGCGGGATCTCCGGGACGACCGCCGGGACCTGAAAGATGACCAGCGTGACCTACG
>Ga0194130_10008745_pt1 | contig 10675 bp, 6 predicted proteins | sample TA2KigsurfametaG_FD_160084 | JGI IMG/M metagenome (GOLD analysis project Ga0194130, IMG submission 160084) | Freshwater microbial communities from Lake Tanganyika, Tanzania - TA2015050 Kigoma 12 surface | ecosystem: Environmental > Aquatic > Freshwater > Lake | place: Tanzania: Lake Tanganyika... | reverse complement strand
ATTCAAAAACTGATGTATTACTTGTAACCGGGTTTACATAGTGCTCAAATATGTTCCGCATTCCAAGTACTTCGTCCAATCCGCATTTTTCATTTTCAATACATTCGTTTACTGGGTAGTTGCAAATAAGACCTCCATCGACATAACACTCTTTGGTTTCATCATTAATACACGGCGCAAACAAAATTGGACATGCCGAACTCATATACACTGCATCTACAACTCGTAATTTTGGATGCGTTTTGTAAGATAAATCCACTTTTGTCATCGAGTTCAGTTCTAAACTGAAAAAATGAACATCAATATTCGTATGCGCGTAAAACTCGCCAAGTGTTGTGTCTGGAGAAAGTCCTCTTCCTTCTAAAAGAGGTCGAATTGTTTTTTCAAAAATGGTTCTCTTGAATATGCCCTTTTGATTATATAAGTTCAATATCAAGTCGCTTTTGTTGTACGCATACAGTTTATTCCACGGTCGACGAATGAAATACGTTAACAGCGTTTCCCAGTCATATTTCAGTGCCAGCGAAGTTGCTACAATAGTTCCAATTGATGTACCGTAAATTGTTTTGATATTCGAAATGTCCCAAACTTTATTATCTTGAAGAAATTTCAACGCTCCGAGTGTCATAAACCCAGTTGTGCCTCCACCTCCTATCACAATATGTTTTATACATGTATTTTTACTCATTGTATCATAATAGTATTAACCAATATAAATATATAGCGTTTAATAGAAAACTTCACTATATTTATATTGTTTATATTGTTTATATTATTCAATTGATTTATTCAGATGTTGTAGTTTTGTTTTGGATATGCTGAAACAACGATTCATTATAAATGAGTTTTCCGGTTGGTTTGTAGGTATTGATTGGTGTGTACTCTTTTTTCTTCACGGCAACATTCGTTTCTGAAAATCCAGGGTTTGCAACCTTTCCATTTTTATAGAGAAGCGAATTCATGTTTGCAGACATACCGTTTACATTTGAACTAGAATTGTTACCGCCGCGTGGACCCCCTTTTGTAATCGTTGCCAGCTTGTTTGTACGTGAAAATGGATTCGTTGGTTCACTGGTGTTGTCATCCTCGTCGGGGATTGGATCGCCAGATTCATCAATTTCAATTCCGGTCTTCTTTTTAAATTCGTCGCGAATATAAGTTGGAATATACGCCTTCCATGATATCAGCAATAAATTAGGGTGCGTATATTGAACTCGAAATCCATTTTTAAGGAGTTGTTCAATAACATACTCAACGCACCCCATTCGATCATAATGAGCCACTCCTAAAATAATTTCAGGAACCACATACCAGCAAAACTGTTGGTCAATGTGTTGTCTAGCAGTGAGTTTTATTTTCGAATGAATCCGATTTAAAATTTTATTGAACGTATAAAGCTTTGACTGGTCATGTGCCTTTTTTTTCTCATATAAATCATCTAAATTAATTTGTTCAAGACGTTCGATTTTATCGTTATTGTAATCAAAAAAACTTTCCATCGGTCGAATATTGATGTTGCGATGTTGCAATATAATGTAGATCTATAAATTATTTTTACAATTTTATCGAATGATTGAATGTGAACTATCAATCAATCAATCAATCAATCGAAAGATGAAATTGTAAAATATTTTTTTTAAAAATAAAAAAAATAAAAATAAAAATAACTTCCAAACGCTTATCCAGGTCTAGAAACAAGCATATCAGTTAATATATTATAAAGTCCGTCTCCTAGAATATTTATTTTATTTAACGCGTCTTGAATATTTAGAGCTACTACTGATCCCGCATATATTTTAAACGGCACACCTGAAATTAATGCATAGTTTATAACAGTACCATTTGAGTCTAGTAAATTTGTGCCATTGAAAGAATACACTGTATTGTTTATTTTAACAGTTTCGCTTGCATTGATTGGAATGTATATTGATTTACCTCCAGAAATATCTTCTGCGCTCACGGTTACAATTTTATTTGCACTTGCATCTACAGTTGCGGGAGCCTTTACCGTAAACGTAGCTTCCGCGACCTCGCTTATAGGCGTGGTTAAAAGAGAATTGATGTCGCTTCCGGAAACCGGCGCCGCAACTTGTACTGCGCCAATTTCCACATTATTGATATTTTTTAGAAGCTGCAGTTTTTGCACGGTGCTAAATACTGGTAAATTTGTTGCTCCGCTGATATTTGCATTAGAGAAATTCGTATTTGTGATCACTGCACCTGAAAAATTCACGTTCCTTAAATTTGCACCTGAAAATGATACACCGGAAACGGTAGTCCCGACCAGCGAAGCTCCTGATAAGTCTACAGAAGCAAATGATGCACTCGGCGAAACGGTTTGACCTTGGAGCACGGTTCCAGCTGTTGCGATAACAATTGTGTATGTTGTATTTGCGGGGGCTTGATAATTTGCACTAGCTACTTGAGACGCGGTAATGGTAACAGTGCCTGCGCTCTTCAAAGTCACTAAACCGGTACTTGCACCCACTGTAGCAACTGCGGTGTTGCTGCTACTATACGTAACCGCTCCGGAACTGGCACTTGAAGCAATTACAGCAAATGGCGGATCAGTAACATTTTTGGTAGTTGGAGGATTCGCAAATGCAAGTATTGTTGGCATCGTCTCTTTTGTCTTTTATACGCAATTATATTTATACTTATAAATATAAAAATTATAAAAATAAATCAATATAAAAAAAACTTATCAAGTTGTTAGATAATAAATTAATAAATAACGTAAATGGAACCTATCGAATACCAACCTATTGTTGAAAGACTATATTCTTATACTTTAAAAGTATGGGTAAAACCTGGAAACCCCGAGCTTTTGGCAAAGTATAAACGAGCAGCAGACGAGCATAATAAAAAAATAATTTCATCATTGTATCCAGATTCAGGTTTTGACTTGTTTATTCCATTAAATTATTGGGAGGATGATACGACATATTTGAACAATCGGCTTAGCGAGACCACATTCAAAATTCCGTTGAATATAAAATGTGTTTTAGTTGATGATATTTCTAAAAATATAGATAGTAGTATACTTATACCATGTATAATACCTATAAATGAAGTAGAAGAATATTTGACTACATATGCTACATATAGGCAACCCCTTAATTTTTATAAAGTATTATTTAATAATATTGAATATTATCATTATAACAAAATTCATTTTAATGATGTAACATCATATATTCGGGATTATCATGGTCGTCCGTTTTCGGATACATATGCTCATTGCGGACCGATTTATGTAGTTATGCGATATTTTGGTTACTATTTATATCCAAGATCATCAATTGTAAAAACATCATTGCGCCTTGCAAACTCGGTAGGAATTATCGACTCTGGATATCGAGGGGAACTCATTGCGGTAGTTGACAAACACGATTCATTAAATGATTGGAAAACCGTTTTAAAACGAGACTGTAAACAATATGACCGACTTTTTCAAGTTTGTAGCGGCGACTTGTCTCCATTTTTTGTCGAAATCGTTGAAAATGAAAGTGAATTAGGGCTTGTAACGGAACGCGGTTGCGGAGGGTTTGGGTCAACTGGTCGTTAAATAATTTTGAATTGATTTACTGATTTACTTTTTTTTATTTTTGTTACTCTTTTTTTCTTTTTTTTCAGCGTTTTTTTATTTTTACGCATTTTTTTACCACCCTTTTTACTTTTTTTACTTTGCATTCGTACTTTACTAAGTATCTTTTTATCAAATACACTTATCCCCTCCGCTTGAATAAATGTAACATTTAGGTTTCCGCGTTTGTTACTTATCGTCCATATTAAAAACCCATTTGTATGAACCGCGTCAGTTACCGTGTAATTTACATGCATACTACCAATACGAGCCTCAGCATTTACAAGATCACTTATGTCAGGTTCTAATTGAGCTCCTCCAGTACCTGCAATATATTGTTCAATTACAATCGACTGAGTATCATGGCGGTCGCGGTCGTGGTCGGACGACATCGACAAAACAATCTTTCCTGCTTGGTATGTGTGGAGATCAGCTGAGTTATAATAAAACTTAGTTGCACCTGCAATACGATTGAACGTTTTGTAAATATGTGAACACAGTAATAAGTATTCGTCAGTTTTAGGGCAGTCAAATCTATTTCTATCATCTTTTTTTTTGAAACAACATAATGGATGATGTGCCATAATGACCACATTTTTAAGACTTATTCCAGTACGCGCCACTTCTTCGTATGTACTTGTTAACCAAGCTTCTTGAAACGATTTCAGCCACTCAACCGTTATGTGACCGCGCGCATTACTAACCCCCATAGCGTTCAATAGTGGTATATAACAATAGCAGTTATCACTAAACGTTTCAAAGTACAAATTTGAATCAAGCATAATCACTATCGTATTATCAACAACTCGATAATTAAATAATACTATTTGTATTCCAGTAGCTGCCCGCTGAATCTTCTCGTGCAGTCCTCTCACAAGTGAAATTTGACTTTCGGTTATTTTACAAGTGTGTCCCAAATCAGATTGTCCAGGCGTCTTCATGCTTTTTACTTTTGGAAAACCATCTAGTACCATTTTTGAAGTTTCTTCAATATCATGGTTTCCAACAAGTATATCCACATTTACCCTACCGGATAGTCCGACAGACGTAAATATTTTTTCAATGCAGTCAAATCCGCTTTTAAGATTTGGATATGAAGTGGTTTTTACTTTTTTATCTCCAGTTTTCGTCATATCCGGATAATAGTTGTCGCCTAGTATACATATAAATTCAGGCGGACTCTGTGTGGCTCTCATGTATCCAATTAAACGCGATGCTACACGCGAAAAATCATTTGAGTCCTCAATTAAATCTTCGCTATTACAAAATCCTTTGTTCCAACACCCAAATGAAATAAACGAATGTTCTGGTTTATAAACACCTTTACTACTAGTCATATTTTCATATACAAAATGAGTATATACTATGAAAATATTTATTATTATTATTATTCCGTTTTACGTTTTACCAACATTCTTATACCATCAATAAAATCAATTTCGGTTGTCCACCCCAGTTTTTTCAATTTGTGGTTACTTATGTAGTACCGCTTATCGTTAAATGGGCGGTCGTCTACATATTCAATCCAATCAAGATCGCTCGCACCCTCTATGAAGTCAATATTTACGCCCTTTATTTCATGGATAAGTATTTTGGCAACGTCAATAACGCTATATTCACTAGAATCATCCCCTCCAATGTTGTAAATTTCGCCAATTTCACCTCTTGATAAAATGATATCGAACGCTCGGCACACGTCAAAAACGTGAATAAACGATCGTATATTGCTTCCATTTCCTTGAACTGTAAGTTTTTTATCATCTTCCAATAACTTTATAAACTTCGGAATTAATTTTTCCGGATACTGATTTGGACCGTACACGTTGTTCCCTCTTGTGATAATAAGAGGTAACTTGAATGAATGGTAATACGACTGTGCTATCATTTCAGCAGCTGCTTTGGTTGCAGCATATGGATTGGTTGGACTTAGAACCGACGACTCAGTTTTACAGTCGGTTTTAGTATCATGTATCATAGACTCGCCATAAACTTCATCTGTACTCACATGAACAAAACGTTTCACGCTTCCGTATAAACGGGCAGCTTCTAATAAGTTGTGCGTACCCATCACGTTGTCTCTAGTATATTGAAGAGACTCTCCAAATGAATTTTGAACGTGCGACTGAGCTGCAAAATGCACTACATGCGTTACCGAATGAGATTGTAAAACACTCGCTAGCGTTTTGACCGCATCGGTTTCCGCTAAATCGATTTTGTAAAATTTATACCTGCTTTCAGGATCATCTCGAACGGATAAATTGACATTAAAAATATTCGCACAGTAATATAGACAGTCAATATTCACGATTTTGATATTTTGATATTTTGAGTGGATAAAGTTGACAAAGTGAGATCCGATAAATCCAGCCCCTCCGGTAACAAGTATAACGGTTGACGCATCATCAATAAGCGTGTTCATGGACTCAAAATCAGTAACAACTACCGGGTCTATAAACTCTACCGTAACTCCAGGTTCAGCCGAATGGGTGTTGGTGTTGTTGTTGTTGATGTTGTTGATGTTGTTGTTGTCTGGAACGGAATCAACAACTTGAACTCCCTGCGCGTCCGAGACTGTCACTGCAAGCGACCTCGGTCTCATTGCATACATATTGTCTTTACCCCCATACCCAGATACTCTATCATTCTCGTCAACTGGTAGTCCTGACATTCGATTTGACTTTGCGGCTAGCATTTTGCTATAAAGAGTTCCCACTGTTTCTGAAAGAATTCGCGTGCACTGTGTAGCGTACTGTGCCGCATTTACAATAATGTCCCCTCCTTTTTGCAACATTTTACTAGCGCGAGGGTGGTTGTAAAAACTACCAGGATTGTTATGTCCACTCGACATTAGTTCCTCGTCTCGCCATCGTTGAATTCTTGCAGAACACTCAATATGCGACAACTTTATTTCGCATACTCCCGATGTTGAATTGGAATTGTACGTTTTCATACAGTCAACTACCGCATCCCGAATATGCTTTACTTTCGGAAAGAGAGAGATTAGTTTCGTATTATCTAAATAATTATTAGATCGTTTTGAAGAAAGTATTTGATTCTGTTCTTCAACTGTAAAATTTTTCCAGGTAAAGGTTGAATCGACATGCTCTTTGTACAATTCAAGCATCTCATTATGCGATATGACTCCCGGGTTAACAAAATTCAGTGTTCCTGCATACCTGCATTGCATGAGAACGAGCGCATACGGCAAAAATTCGTCAAGTACCGTCATTGAATTTGGAAGAGAACATATTTTTGAATACCCTGCGATTTTGGTGATAAAATTTCTAGGATTATCTTTATTTACAATAGGCATTCGAATACGCAAATTCAACACATTTTCGCATATACAATTACGTTCTTGCATTATTTTGTCGGTAAGTCCTTTTACAATAGAGTAACTTGATCCAACAAAATTCGGAGAATCAGATTCTTTGAATTTATAACACAGTTCAATTGCTTGTTTTCCGTCGATATCTCGGTCATAGTTCAACATTCGTTCAAGGTCGTCATCTGTATAATGAAAAATACATCCTGTTCCAAGATACGTAAAATGAACATTTGCGTACTTGCAAATGTATGCTAAAAGTAGCGGAGCAACTAAATTATCTCTCAAATTTTCTGATAGTTTATCGTCTTGTTCCAAATAGTCGATTGTAGAATATACCCGATCTCCTATTTTTCCGTGGGTTCTACCCAAGAAGGATACAACATGTGTCGGCATATAATTTGCAATTTCTTCAATTACTTCGTTTTGAGTTAAAAGCGAAACATTTTTGACATGCGACGCTTGATATTGAATATCGGACCCGCCAAGGGTTGCTCGATCGCAAACATCACGAAATTGCGAGCCAATCCATCCGTTTGCTCCGAAAATTAAAATTTTCATTCTATTTGTTTCGTTTTGATTCGTTTTTAATAATAAATAAAAAACACTTTATATAATAAATCCAATTTAATTAATTAAAGATAACAAGATACCAAATGGCATTTTCAAGACTACCAGGATGCGAAGACTTGTCGTACCCAACATTGGCTCGTTTAGAAAGTGATGATGTAAATTATTCGACGAATGCGTATGAACTGGCCATAAAGGGTATAAATGTCACAATAGCATTTGGAAAAGTTAAGCGCGACTTTGAAAACGAGCCTTATGAAGTAATTTATTATCCGATCTATTTATTACACAAGTACAGTCATGATGTTATTCGAAAAATTGGAATCGTGGAATATTTGAAATCAGACACGATGCGACTAGATGAAAATCTTGAACTGGATGTATTATCCTCCCCATTTCGTCCAATTATTTTTCAGTATATTACGGTCGATCTTCTCAAAGTTGCAAACATGAAAACGGTCGACTTAGTAAAACGGACAGCTGAAGAAAAACGTAAAAAACGAGAGAATATCGAACGAGAAAAAGGGAAGGTGGATAAACCTTCGAAACCAGATACCCCTAAAAAAATAACACTGCTGGCAAGTAACGTTGACGCGGTTACACCAATGTCCGACCTTCGAAATGTAGTCAATGTTGACTCTATTGAAGATGTCGAGTCATCCGAATCCGAATCCGATGTCGAGTCTACGTCAAAAAAACATTCAGGTCCGCATTCGGATTCGGAGAAAGAAGAAAATGAGGTTCGTGATGTCACTCTTCCAACGCAAACCAAGGCATTGGCTGATAAGGAACGAGCTGAATACGTTAAAGGCGGGCGGACCGTTAGTCCTGGTTCTGAAATGTGGATTCAACAATTTATGAAAAATCGTCACTTTGGGATTGAAGACAACGAAGGAGGAAATGATTCGTTATTTGCTTGTGTTCGAGACGGAATGCTGAGTCAAGGAAACACGACTTTAACAACTGAACACATGAGAGTGAAACTTGCAAGTATGGCAACAAAAGAACTGTTTCAAGACTATGTGAAACACTACAACAAGTATGTTGCACTATACAAACAGGCGTATGAACAGTATCAGGAATTGAACAAACAAGAAACTGCATTAAAAGAAAGGATTAAGGGAAAGCATTTGTCTGCGAACGAGTTATTAAAAGTGAAATCCGAACACGCCCAGCTATTGAAGTCCCGTAGAGAAAAGAAAGAACGCGTTGATTTTTTAAAAGAAATCGTGAACCATCAGTATGGGTATATGCGCGATACAAAGGGCGAGTTTGAAAATTTTAAAACGGTTATGACTACGCGTACATTTGTACCCGACCAATGGACGCTTCGGGCACTTGAACGAGCGTACAATATTTCCATTATACGCATGTCAGAAAAACGATTCAAAGACGGCGATTTGGATAATGTAATTATTTGCGGAGATAAAGCAGATGACGTGCCTGGTCTTGGAATCAGTATGGTCGCAACACGTCATCCTATGAAAGAATGGGAATATACCGCATACAAACCTTCTATATTTATTATTGTTTCCGTGGATGAGCATAATACGTATCGACTCATACGATACCGAACAAAAGGCTCTTTTTCGTTTGTAGAACTGCCATACGACATTCGGACCCATATTGTTACAAAATGTATTGAAGACCCTGAAACCGAATTTGCATTTTTACCGCAATTCAGGCGTGTGCTTGAGATGTATCCTAGCTCTCAATCTGGAGGAAAGCATACTTCCGCAGCAGATAATGATTCGGAAGTCACGAATCGAACTCGAGACATTCCAGTATTCCAAATTTATAACAAGTCGGGAACTGATAAACCGGGTCACGGACCTGGTGAATACATTCCATCGGGAATGGCGCATTTGTTTACACCTCTTTCGAAATTTCCGAATTGGAGACGCGCGTTAACAAATATGGCAGAGTCTCCATTCATTCTAGATGGAAGAACTTGGTTTACGGTTGAACACTACTACCAAGGCTGCAAGTTTAAAAAACACAACCATGATTTTTATTTACAGTTTTCGATGGATTCGAAATCGGAAATATCAAAAAATCCAGAACTTGCAAAAGCTGCTGGAAGCGAAAGCGGCATTTTTAAAGGGGTTCTCTATCGCCCTAAGGCAGTCACTGTCGACCGCGATTTTTTTTCAAGTGGTAGAGGAACCCAATCACTTGCTAGTGCAGTCGAAGCAAAGTTTAGACAAAACACCGATATGAGAAATATACTGCTAGCAACCCTTAATGCTAAAATATATCATTTTCAAAGAGGAGAACGACCCGTACTATTCAAACCCCTGTTGCAAACTCGAGCAAAGCTGGAAGCCGCATTATAAATAACATAATATAAATATAATTCACAATTTATTTAATCATTTAGTTAATAATTAGTAAATAATTAAATTATAGGAAGTATACAAGTAATACAAGTAATACAAGTAAGTAAACTATGGTAACAACAAAATTCATTCGAGCAATTCAAGCTCATCAGGATAAACTCGGAATATCTGACTTCTCTCATTATACTGAGGCTGTTTATAAGCGATGGTTTCAACAACTGCAACGAGCTGACGCATCGTTTCGTAAATCGAAACACTCATTTATTAAAATGACAATGCCTGAAATAAAACAACACGAACTTCCAACGCCAACTTGCTTGAAAAACCGCGAAGACCTTGATTTTTTACCAAAAAATATTATGGAGTTTATGATTGATCCAGCCAATGCAAGTCACTGGCTGCTATATACTGCAAAAGTGGCAGGACGTACAATCAATGTTCACATCGTTCATTATCCAACAAATGACAATGGCGACGCTAGTACCAATCCCGATATTAATCATGTTCATGCTGATGCTGATGCCGATGCTGATGCCGATGCTGATGCCGATGCTGATGCTCATGCTGATTCAGTTACGAAAGGACTCTCTCAGTTCTGGATTAAAAAATATCGATCACATGTTTACAAAATATTCGCATGGTTCCATTTTTTGAACCCTTATATAAAGGAATGCGACTGTTCTAAAGAGTTAAGTGTATACTTATATTTCACTCCGTTTAAAAAGGTTTTTCCAGTCGATTCATCAGTTGCAATCGGCGCAACTCATTCAAATACGGGCTTTACCACATCGTGCACTGCAAATCTCTCGAATCGCGGCGGAAAAACGCATACTGAGATTCTAATTTATCGGTATG
>Ga0194130_10008744_pt1 | contig 10676 bp, 7 predicted proteins | sample TA2KigsurfametaG_FD_160084 | JGI IMG/M metagenome (GOLD analysis project Ga0194130, IMG submission 160084) | Freshwater microbial communities from Lake Tanganyika, Tanzania - TA2015050 Kigoma 12 surface | ecosystem: Environmental > Aquatic > Freshwater > Lake | place: Tanzania: Lake Tanganyika... | reverse complement strand
CTCAGATGTGGATCGGCCGGCCGTCGACGGCGAGCGCGGCTTCCTTGACCGTCTCGTTGAGCGTCGGGTGCGCGTGGCAGGTGCGCGCGATGTCCTCGGCCGAGGCGCCGAACTCCATCGCCAGCGCAAGCTCGGCGATGAGGTCGCCGGCATTCGGTCCGACGATGTGGACGCCAAGCACGCGATCCGTCGCCTTGTCGGCGAGGATCTTCACGAAGCCGTCGGTCATGTTCATCGCGCGCGCGCGGCCGTTGGCGGTGAAGGGGAACTTGCCGACGCGGTATTCCGTGCCCGCCTGCCTGAGCTGCTCCTCGGTGGCGCCAACCGCCGCGACCTCGGGCCAGGTGTAGACCACGCCCGGGATCGCATCGTAGTTCACGTGCGGCTTCTGGCCGGCGAGGATCTCGGCCACGGCCACGCCCTCGTCCTCGGCCTTGTGCGCGAGCATCGGCCCGGCGATGGCGTCGCCGATCGCGTAGATGCCCTTCACGCTCGTCTCGAAATGCGCCGAGGTCGCGATGCGGCCCTTGTCGTCGAGCGCGACGCCGGCCTCCTTCAGGCCGAGGCCCTCGACATGCGGGCGGCGGCCGACCGCTACGAGCACCACGTCGACCTTCAGCTCGGACTTGTCGCCGCCGGCGGCCGGCTCAAGGGTGAGCGTCACGCCCGCGCCACCCTCGTCGGCGCCGGTCACCTTCGTCGACAGGCGGAACTCGATGCCCTGGCGCGCGAGGATGCGCTGCGTCTGCTTCGACACCTCGCCGTCCATGCCCGGCAGGATGCGGTCGAGGAACTCGACCACGGCCACCTTCGCGCCGAGGCGCTGCCAGACCGAGGCCATCTCGAGGCCGATGACGCCGCCGCCGATCACGGCCATCGACTTCGGCACCGCGCCGAGCTCGAGCGCGCCGGTGGAGGAGACGATCTTCTTCTCGTCGATGTCGATGCCGCGCAGCGGCGAGACCTCGGAGCCCGTGGCGATCACGATGGCGCGGGCCTCGAGCACGCGCTCGCCGACCGCGACCTTGCCCGGCCCGGCGATGCGCGCCGCGCCCTTGACCCACTCGACCTTGTTCTTGCGGAACAGGAACTCGACGCCCTTCACGTTGGCGTCCACGACCTTGTCCTTGTGGGACATCATCGCGGCGAGGTCGAGCTCGACCTTGCCGACCTTGACGCCGAAGGCGGCGAGGCCATGCGCGGCCTCGTGGAACTTCTCCGAGGCCTGGAGCAGCGCCTTGGACGGGATGCAGCCGACATTGAGGCAGGTGCCGCCCAGCGTGGCGCGCTTCTCGACGCAGGCCACCTTCATCCCGAGCTGCGCCGCGCGGATGGCGCAGACATAGCCGCCGGGCCCGGCGCCGATAACGACGAGGTCGAAGGAATCACCAGCCATGTTCCACCTTTCGCGATAGGGCGGGCGGCGCGCCGCGGCGCCGCCCAGCCGTCACATGTCGAGCATCAGGCGCTGCGGATCCTCGATCGCGTCCTTGATGCGCACGAGGAAGGTCACCGCCTCCTTGCCGTCGACGATGCGGTGATCGTAGGACAGCGCCAGGTACATCATCGGGCGGATCTCGATCCGGTCGCCGACCGCCACCGGGCGGTTCTGGATCTTGTGCATGCCGAGGATGCCGGACTGCGGCGGGTTCAGGATTGGCGTCGACATCAGCGAGCCGTAGATGCCGCCGTTGGAGATCGTGAACGTGCCGCCGGCCAGGTCGTCGAGCGCGATCTTGCCGTCGCGGGCCTTGCGGCCGTAGGCGCCGATCGCCTTCTCGATCTCGGCGAGGCCCATCGCGTCGCAGCCGCGCACGACCGGCACGACCAGGCCCTGCTCGGTGCCGACCGCGACGCCGATGTCGTAGCGGTTCTTGTAGACGATGTCGTCGCCGTCGACCTCCGCGTTGACCGCAGGGATCTCCTTCAGCGCGGCCACGCAGGCCTTCACGAAGAAGGACATGAAGCCGAGCTTCACGCCGTGGCGCTTCTCGAAGGCCTCGTTGTACTTCGCGCGCAGCGCCATCACCGCGCCCATGTCGGCCTCGTTGAAGGTCGTGAGCATGGCGGCGGTGTTCTGGGCCTGCTTGAGGCGCTCGGCGATGCGCTTGCGCAGGCGGGTCATCTTCACCCGCTCCTCGCCGGCGCCAGCCTGGCGCGGCGCGGCCGGCGCCGCCGGGGCCGGCGCGGGCGCGGCGATCGCCGCCATGACGTCGGCCTTGGTGACGCGGCCATCCTTGCCCGAGCCGGTGGCGGGAGCCACGCCGGTCTCCGCCATCATCTTGCGCGCGGCGGGACCGGGCTCCTTCGCAGCCGCGGGCGGCACCGGGGCCGGCGCGGGCGCAGGCTTCGCGGCGGCGGCAGGCCTGGCCGCTGCCTTCGCGGGCGCCCCGCCCGGCGCGATCGTGCCGAGCAGCGCGCCGACATCCACGGTTGCGCCGGCGGGGGCCTTGATCTCGGCGATGGTGCCGGCCGACGGCGCGGGCACCTCGACCGTGACCTTGTCGGTCTCGAGCTCGACCAGCGGCTCGTCGGCGGCGACCGCCTCGCCCGCCTGCTTGAACCACTTGGCCACGGTTGCCTCGGTCACCGATTCGCCGAGCGTAGGCACCTTGATCTCGACCGCCATGTCCTTCGTCCTTTCAGATGTCGCGCGACGTCAGGCCTTCAGGGCCTCGTCGACGAGCCTCGCCTGTTCCTGGTTGTGGCGCTTGTAGAGGCCGGTGGCCGGCGACGCGGCCTCCGGGCGCCCGACATAGCGCGGGCGCTTCGCGGCGACGTCGAGCGCCGAGAGCGCCTGCTCGATGCGGCGGTCGACGAAGTGCCATGCGCCCATGTTGTAGGGCTCCTCCTGGCACCACACGACCTCCGCCTTGCGGTAGCGCTGCAGCTCCTTCTCCAGCGTGCGGAACGGGAAGGGGTAGAGTTGCTCGACGCGCAGCAGCGCGACGTCGTCGATGCCGCGCTTCTCCCGCTCCTCGAGCAGGTCGTAGTAGACCTTGCCCGTGCAGAGCACGACGCGGCGCACCTTGCCCTCGGCCGCGAGCTTCCCCGCCTCGGGCAGCACGCGGTGGAAGGTCGTGCCCGGGCCCATGTCGGCGGGCGCGGACGTCGCCAGCTTGTGGCGCAGCAGCGACTTGGGCGTCATCACCACCAGCGGCTTGCGGAACGGGCGGCGCACCTGCCGGCGCAGCGCGTGGAAGTAGTTGGCCGGGGTCGTCAGGTTCACGACCTGCCAGTTGTCCTCGGCCGAGAGCTGCAGGAAGCGCTCGGGGCGCGCGGAGGAATGCTCCGGCCCCTGCCCCTCGTAGCCATGCGGCAGGAGCATCACGAGCCCGGACATGCGGAGCCACTTCGACTCCGACGAGCAGATGAACTGGTCGATCATCACCTGCGCGCCGTTCACGAAGTCGCCGAACTGCCCTTCCCAGAGGACGAGCGCGTTCGGCTCCGCCAGCGAGTAGCCATAGTCGAAGCCGAGCACGCCGAACTCGGAGAGCGGCGAGTCGATCACCTCGAACTGCGCCTGGCCGTCGCGGACGTGGTTGAGCGGCAGGTAGCGCTCCTCGCTCTCCTGGTCGACCAGGACGGAATGGCGCTGCGAGAAGGTGCCGCGGCCGGAATCCTGGCCGGACAGGCGCACGGGCGTGCCCTCGGCGAGCAGCGTCCCGAAGGCGAGCGCCTCCGCGGTCGCCCAGTCGAGGCCGCTCCCGGCCTGCAGCGCGCGCTGCCGCGCGTCGAGGACGCGGCGCAGCGTACGGTGGATGCGGTGGCTCTCCGGAACGCGCGTCAGCGCGTCGCCGACGAGCCTGAGGAGGTCGGGCGACACCGCAGTGTCGCCGCGGCGGTCTTCGCCGGACGCGACCTCCATGCCCGTCCACTTGCCCTCGAGCCAGTCCGCCTTGTTCGGCTTGTAGCCCTTGGCCGCCTCGAACTGGGTCTCGAGATGCGCCTGGAACTCGGCGACGACGCCGTCGGCTTCCTCGGCCGTCAGCGTGCCCTCGCCGACGAGGCGGCCCGCGTAGATCTCGCGCGTCGTCGGATGCTTCGCGATGGCGCGGTACATCTGCGGCTGCGTGAAGCCCGGCTCGTCGGATTCGTTATGCCCGTGCCGCCGGTAGCACATCATGTCGATGATGACGTCCTTCTTGAAGCGCTGGCGGAACTCGGTCGCGATGCGCGCGACATGGACCACGGCCTCCGCGTCGTCGCCGTTCACGTGGAAGATCGGCGACATGATCATCTTGCCGACGTCGGTCGGGTAGGGCGACGAGCGCGAGTACTGCGGCGACGTCGTGAAGCCGATCTGGTTGTTCACGATGAAGTGGATCGTGCCGCCGACGCGGTAGCCCTTGAGCTCCGAGAGCATCAGGGTCTCCCCGACGAGGCCCTGGCCCGCGAAGGCCGCGTCGCCATGCATCAGGATCGCCATCACCTCGCCCATCGCGTCCTCGCGCGAGAGGGCGGGGTTCGCCTGCATGCGCTGCACCTGCTTCGCGCGCACCTTGCCGAGCACGACCGGGTTCACGGCCTCGAGATGCGAAGGATTCGCCTGCAGCGAGAGGTGGACAACGTTGCCGTCGAAGCTGCGATCGGCGGACGTCCCCATGTGGTACTTCACGTCGCCGGAGCCCTGGACGTCCTCGGGGTTCGCGGGGATGCCCTGGAACTCCGAGAAGATCGCCGCGTAGGGCTTCGACATGAAGTTCGCGAGCACGTTGAGGCGTCCGCGATGCGGCATGCCGATGCAGACCTCGCGCAGGCCCAGCTGGCCGCCGCGCTTGAGGATCTGCTCCAGCGCCGGGATCGTCGCCTCGCCGCCCTCGAGCCCGAAGCGCTTGGTGCCGGTGTACTTCCGGTCGAGGAACTGCTCGAACTTCTCGGCGGCGGTGAGGCGCTCGAGGATCGCCTTCTTGCCCTTGGCCGTGAACTCGGTGTGGTTGCGGATCGACTCGATGCGCTCCTGGATCCACGCCTTCTGCTCGGGATCCGACATGTGCATGAACTCGACGCCGATCGCGCCGCAATAGGTCTCGCGCAGGACCTGCATGATCTCGCGCAGCGTCGGCGTGTCGAGGCCGAGCACGCCGTCGATGAAGATCCGGCGGTCCATGTCGGCTTCGCTGAAGCCGTAGCTCGCGGGCTCGAGCTCGGGATGGCGCGCGCGCGGCTTGAGCGCGAGCGGGTCCAGGTTGGCCGCCAGGTGGCCGCGGATGCGATAGGCGCGGATGAGCATCAGCGCGCGCACGGAATCGCGCGTCGCGGACTGCACCTGCTCGGGCGTGGCGCCCGGCTTCCCGGCGGAAGGCGCGGCCGCGCCCTTCGCGCCGCGCTTCGCGGCGGGCTCCGGCTCCGCGGCGCCGACGACCACCGCGCGCGGCCCGCGCGACCAGGACGGCCCGCGGATCTCCGCGCCGACGGCGGCGGCCTCCTCGGCAAGGCCCTCGAACAGCGCCTGCCAGGTCGCGTCGACCGAGCGCGGGTCGGCGAGCCAGCGCTCGTGCATCTCTGCGATGTAGGCGCCGTTGGCGCCGGACAGGAAGGTCGCGAGGGTCTGGTTCATGGCACCGTTCACATCGGGCGCGGCGCGACGCCGGCCCTGGCATTCAGACCGCCTTGCGCTCGGGCGGCGGCCCTGCCCGTACCCCTCCCCTCCCTAGGCCCGCGCCCGCGCCTCCCCCGGCGCGGCCGCGGCGGCGGCCTCAGGACTTCATCGCCTTCAGCATCGTCGAGCCGAGCGACGCCGGGGAGTCGGCGACATGGATCCCGGCCGAGCGCATCGCCTCGACCTTGAAGTCGGCGGTGTCGTTGCCGCCGGAGATCACGGCGCCCGCATGCCCCATGCGGCGCCCCGGGGGCGCGGTGCGGCCGGCGATGAAGCCGACCACCGGCTTCCTCGTCCCGGACGCCTTGAGGTACTCGGCGCCCCGGACCTCGGCGTCGCCGCCGATCTCGCCGATAACGATGATGCCCTGCGTCTCCGGGTCGGCGACGAACATCTCAAGGCAATCGACGAAGTTCGTCCCGTTGACCGGGTCGCCGCCGATGCCGATGCAGGTCGTCTGGCCGAGGCCCGCCGCGGTGGTCTGCGCCACCGCCTCGTAGGTCAGCGTGCCGGAGCGCGAGACGATCCCGATGCGGCCGCGCTGGTGGATATGGCCTGGCATGATGCCGATCTTGCACTCGCCCGGCGTTATGACGCCCGGGCAGTTCGGCCCGACCAGGCGCGTGCCCGAGCCGCCGAGCGCGCGCTTGACGCGCACCATGTCTAGCACCGGGATGCCCTCGGTGATGCAGACGACGAGCGGGATGCCCGCGTCGATCGCCTCGAGGATCGCGTCCGCCGCGAAGGGCGGCGGCACGTAGATCACGGAGGCGGTGCAGCCGGTGGCCTCGCGCGCGGCCGCGACGGTGTCGAAGACCGGGAGGTCGAGATGCTTCGTCCCGCCCTTCCCGGGCGTCACGCCGCCGACCATCCGCGTGCCGTAGGCGATCGCCTGCTCGGAGTGGAAGGTGCCCTGCGCGCCGGTGAAGCCCTGGCAGATCACCTTGGTGTTCTTGTCGACGAGGACGGCCATGGCTATGCGGCCTCCTTCACGGCATTGACGATCTTTTCCGCCGCTTCGGCGAGGTTGTTGCCCGACAGGATCGGCAGCCCGGACTGCTTCATGATCTTCTTCCCGAGCTCGACGTTCGTGCCCTCGAGGCGCACGACCAGCGGCACGTTCAGCGCGACCTCCCGCGCCGCGGCGACCACGCCCTCGGCGATCACGTCGCAGCGCATGATGCCGCCGAATATGTTGACGAGGATGCCCTCGACGTTCGGGTCGGACAGGATCAGCTTGAAGGCCGCCGTGACGCGCTCCTTCGTGGCGCCGCCGCCGACGTCGAGGAAGTTCGCCGGCTCGCCGCCATAGAGCTTGATGATGTCCATCGTCGCCATCGCGAGGCCGGCGCCGTTGACCATGCAGCCGATGTTGCCGTCGAGCTTGACGTAGTTGAGCTCGTACTTGCCCGCCTCGAGCTCCATCGGGTCTTCCTCGTCGGTGTCGCGCAGGTCGGCGACGTCCTTGTGGCGGAAGAGCGCGTTGTCGTCGAAGTTCATCTTGGCATCGAGCGCGATCACGTCGCCCGTGCCGGTCACGACCAGCGGGTTGACCTCCACCACCGAGGCGTCGAGGTCCACGAAGGCCTTGTACATCGCCTCGAGGAACCTGACCGCGGTGCCCACCTGCTTGCCCGACAGGCCGAGGCCGAAGGCGACGCGGCGCGCATGGTGGCCCTGGAGCCCGGTGACTGGGTCGATCGCGACCTTCACGATCTTCTCGGGGTGCTTCGCGGCGACCTCCTCGATCTCCATCCCGCCCTCGGTCGAGGCGACGACGGTGGCGCGGCCGGTGGCGCGGTCCACGAGCATCGAGAGGTAGAGCTCGCGCTTGATGTCGCAGCCATCCTCGACGTAGAGGCGCTTGACCTCCTTGCCCTTCGGCCCGGTCTGCTTGGTCACGAGCACCTTGCCGAGCATCGCGGCGGCGCTCGACCTGACGTCGGCGAGCGACTTGACGACGCGCACGCCGCCCTTGCCGTTCGGGTCGTCCGAGAAGCGCCCGGCGCCGCGGCCACCGGCGTGGATCTGGGACTTCACGACCCAGACGGGGCCGGGCAGCTGCTGCGCCGCCTTCTCGGCCTCCTCGACCGTGTAGGCGACGAAGCCCTTCGGCACGGCCACGCCATAGCGCGCGAGGAGCTGCTTGGCCTGGTACTCATGGATGTTCATCTGGTGACCTCCGGCGGCTCAGCCGCCCATGAGCTTCTTCGTTGCGTCGACCAGGCCCTTCACGGCGTTGACCGAGTGGTCGAACATCTTCTTCTCGTCGTCGGTCATCGAGATCTCGACGATCTTCTCGACGCCGCCGGCGCCGATGATCACCGGCACGCCGACATACATGCCGCTCACGCCGTACTGGCCGGAGAGATACGCCGCGCAGGGAAGCAGGCGCTTCTTGTCGCGCAGGAAGCTCTCCGCCATCGCGATCGCGGAGGAGGCTGGCGCGTAGAAGGCCGAGCCGGTCTTGAGCAGGTTGACGATCTCGGCGCCGCCGTCGCGGGTGCGCTGCACGATCTTGTCGAGGCGCTCCTGGGTGGTCCAGCCCATGCGCACCAGGTCGGGCAGCGGGATGCCCGCGACGGTCGAGTAGCGCACCAGCGGCACCATCGTGTCGCCGTGGCCGCCGAGCACGAAGGCGGTGACGTCCTCGACCGAGACCTTGAACTCCTCGGCGAGGAAGTGGCGGAAGCGCGCGGAGTCGAGCACGCCGGCCATGCCGACGACGCGGTTCGCGGGGAAGCCGGTGACGTCCTTCATCACGCCGACCATCGCGTCGAGCGGGTTGGTGATGACGATTACGAAGGCGTTCGGCGCATGCGCCTTGATGCCCGCACCGACCGCCTGCATGACCTTGGTGTTGATGCCGATGAGGTCGTCGCGGCTCATGCCGGGCTTGCGCGGCACGCCGGCGGTGACGATCACGACGTCGGCGCCGGCGATGTCGGCGTAGTTCGAGGTGCCCTTGCAGGATGCGTCGAAGCCCTCGACCGGCGAAGCCTCGGCGATGTCGAGGGCCTTGCCCTTGGCCACGCCCTCGGCGTCAGGGATGTCCAGCAGGACGACGTCGCCGAGTTCCTTCATGCCCGCGAGAAGGGCCAGGGTGCCGCCAATCTGACCGGCGCCGACCAGCGCGATCTTGTTCCGAGCCATGCCGAATTCCTCGTTCCCTTGAAGGCGCTTAGGACGGATCCGCCGCGCGTTGCGATGCGAAAGGCGCGGGCGTTGTAACGCCACGGGCCAGCCCCCGCAAGCCATCCGGGCGCGCCTTTCCGGGCCGTCAACGCGGCGGCCGCAGGCCTCGCGCGGCAGCCAAGCTCAGGGCGCATGGGGCGAGGCGAGGTAGTCCGCGCTCTGCATCTCGTGGAGCCGCGAGGCGGTGCGGCGGAACTCGCCCGCGTGGTCGCCCGCCTGGTGCAGCGCGTCGGGTGGCGCGGCGGCCGAGCAGACGAGCCTGGCGCGGTGCTCGTAGAGCGCGTCGACCAGGGTCACGAAGCGTCGCGCCTCGTTGCGCCGCTCGGCCGTCAGGACCGGGATCCCCTCGAGGACTAGCGTATGGCAAGTCCTTGCGATCGCGAGATAGTCCGCCGGACCGAGCGGCGATTCGCAGAGCTCGCGGAAGCTGGCGCGCGCGACGCCGCGCGCCGCCACGCGCAGCACCACCTCGCGCCCCTGCACCTCGATCCCGAGCGGCGCGGGCTCGGCTCCCTCCGTCAGTTCCGCGAAGGCGCGGTCCAGGGCGGCGGCGGCGGCCGGCCCGAGCGGGCTGTGGTAGACCGCCATCCCCCGGATGCGGTCCCGGCGATAGTCGTCCGGCCCGTCCAGCGCCACTTCCTCCAGCCGCGCACGTAGCAGCGCGATCGCGGGAAGGAAGCGGTCGCGCTGGAGCCCGCCGGCATAGAGGTCCCCGAGCCTGGTGTTCGAGGTGGCGACCATGGTCACGCCAGCGTCGAACAGGCCCTGGAAGAGCCGGCCGAGGATCATCGCGTCGGCGATGTTGGTGACCTGGAACTCGTCGAAGCACAGGAGCCGTGCCTGCGCCGCGATCTCGCGCGCGACCGGGCCGATCGGGTCGGCCTCGGCACGCGCCTGGCGCCGCCGGTGCAGCCGGTCGTGGATCTCCAGCATGAAGGCGTGGAAATGCACCCGTCGCTTCGCGGCCACCGGCGCCGCGGCGAAGAAGAGGTCCATCAGCATCGACTTCCCGCGCCCGACCGGCCCGTGGACATAGAGGCCCTGTCGTCCTGCGGGCGCGGGCGCCGGCGCGGACCGGCGCCCCCCAAGTCCAAGCCTGGACAGCCAGCCGCCACCGCCGACCGCCGCAGCGGGGCTCGAGGCGAGGCCGGCCGCGACGTGGTCAAGCCGCACGGCCACCGCTTCCTGCGCGGCATCCGGGCGCACCCGCCCCGCGGCGACCGCGTCGCGCAGCAGGGAGGATGGCACGGCGGCGCGCTCCGGCTGGGAGGGCATGATTCTACTGCAGGCAAGGATGCCGGGGCCGGTCGGCGGCCGCGGCGCGGTGCAAGCCGGTCAGGCCGCCTTCTCGACGTCCGGGTCGTCGGAACCGACCGCCCCGTCCTCTTCCTCCTCCGCCTCGGGGACGGTGTCCTCCTCCTCCTCGTCGTCGGCCTCCTCCGCGTCGGGCGCGGGGGCGGCAGCGGCGGCGGGAGCGGCGGGGCGGTTGCCCTGGTTCCTGAACAGCGCGTCGTTCAGGCGGTTGCGCAGCGTCGGCGCGGGGAAGGCGCGGATCTCCGGATTGAGCTTCTCCAGGACCTTCTCGCCCTGCGGCGTGATGCTGCCGCTGTCGATGGTGCCGGTGGCCCAGCCCTCAACCAGACAGCGCTTGAACGCCGCCTTGATGTGGTCCGGCGAGGCAGAGAAGGAGACGGCGGCGCCGCCATGGCGCTTGAGCGCCGTCAGGACCTTGGTCTCGAAGGAGCCGGGGGCGCGCGAGCCGGGCGGGCGCGGCGGGGCCGCAGGCTTGGCCGGCTTGGCCGCAGCGGGCGGCGGCGCCGCGGGAGCCGCCTTGGCCGGCGCGGCGGCCTGCTTCGCCGGCGCAGCGGGCCTGGCC
>Ga0194130_10008743_pt1 | contig 10677 bp, 10 predicted proteins | sample TA2KigsurfametaG_FD_160084 | JGI IMG/M metagenome (GOLD analysis project Ga0194130, IMG submission 160084) | Freshwater microbial communities from Lake Tanganyika, Tanzania - TA2015050 Kigoma 12 surface | ecosystem: Environmental > Aquatic > Freshwater > Lake | place: Tanzania: Lake Tanganyika... | reverse complement strand
CAGAAGCGCGCCGAGCGCTTGAGCTATTTGGGGGCTCCGCGCCCGGCGCGCTTGCGAAGGACAGTGCCAGGCACTATCACCAAGTCAGACTCTCGTTATGAATGAGGGACGCTTGGGGGGCAGGTCACCTTTGCCCAGCAGTAGTGCCGCCAAATAGGCGCCATCCTGGCCGGTGACGCCGGTGATAAGCGCGCGGGTCATGCCCGCCCGCCCAGGCCATGTCGGCCACAGGCGCCGCGGCTTCCTTTCAAGGTCATCATGAGCGCGCTTCTCCCCGTCTTGTGGCTCGGCCCCGCCAATGGGCTGGCAGGCTCGCCATAGCACGCCATGGCCAGGCGGCGTCCAACGCCAGCCCGGCCCGCGCCACGGCCAGCGCCTCGCCGACCCGGCCAGCCCTGACCAGAAGCGTGGCCCGATAGGCCACCGCCCAGGCATGCCTTCGCCGATAGGCCGCCCGCCCAGGCACGCCAGCTGGGCATTCCGCCAACCGCGTGGCCGCTAGTTCCAGCAGGTGGCGCGAAAGCTTCTCGCGCTGGTCGCCCGCAAAGGTCAGCGACCCTGCGTGGCTGCGGTAGTGAATGACATCCTGCTCCAGAACGATATGGCGCGGCTTGGCCAGCACCAGTCGCAGCCAGAAGTCCTTATCGGCCGAGATCGGGAACCGCTCGTCGAACCCACCAATGCGCTGCAGCAGACTGCAGCGGTAGAAGGCAGCGTTCATCACCGTAACATTGTGGATCACGTTCACCTCCGTTAGCCCGACCGCCGCACCACCGGCGAGGCGTCGTTGCAGGCGCTGGACGCCATCTGCCTCGGTGAAGAAGGCCGCCGCACCGATTACTAATTCAAGCTGCGGGTCGGCCAAGCTGGCCTCAGCCAGGGCGAAGGCACCGGGGGCGTAAAGGTCGTCACTGTTCAACAAACCAATAATGTCCCCGCGCGCCAGCCTTAGGCCTTTATTGTAAGCCTCATAAAGGTTGCGGTCGGGACCACTGCGCACGATGAGATTCGGGTATCGCGCCAGCACATCTAGCGTGCCATCGGTGGAGCCTCCATCAATGATGATGTGCTCGCAAGCCGGATGCCCCTGGGCCAGCACGCTCTCTACTGCGGCGCCAATGGTCGTTGCACGGTTAAGGCAGGGCGTCACAATGCTAAATCGGGGCTTGTTCAAGGCGCGGCGCTCCCGCGACGACGCCAGCTCTGGGCGGCACGCAATCCAGCGTCCGCCGCCCAGCCCAGACGGGGTGAGAGCCGGTCCATGAGGCTGATCCAGACTAGCGCCAGCCTGACCAACAAGGCTTTCGCGCGCGGCAGGCTCAAGGCATTCCGCTCTGCCAAGCGCGCTCCAGATACCTGGGCAAGGGCAAGCCAGGCGGCGCGCTCCGCGGCCACTTCGGCGGGGCTTGGTGCTGGAATGCGCGCCACTACTTCATCGCGCACCATCACCCCAGCACCGGCGGCTATTGCTGGCAGCAAAAGGGCAGCCAGGGCTGCGGCGCTGGTCGGTGCCTTCATGCCGGCTTGGCGCAGCAGGTTGCGGTGCAGCAGCGTGGCTGCCGGCAACGGCATGCCCGCTGGTGCCTCCGTCATGGTCTCGTGCTCTAGAAGCCGCGCCCATGCCGCCTGCGGCGCGGCGGCGCGACACAGCATTTCGCTGCCATCATCCATTACCTGCAAGTAATGCCCAACCACTGCAACGGTATTGCGCGGCAGTTGCAGCAGCATTGTCTCTAGCATGGCAGGGTCCAATAGTTCGTGACCGGGTGGCAGAAATAGAAACCAGTTCGCCGTGCCCGCTTCCAGCAGCTCGGCCAGCGCCAGGGCGTTCGGCGGCGGAGCTACTACGATCCGTCCGTCCTTTGGCCGCGATGCCGGGTGCACCAAGCGGGCCGCACGTTGACGCAGATTTTCGGTCGGCGTCATCAGGAATTCCAATACAGTCGGCAGCCCAGCTTCCCAACGGGCTCGACCACGCACCACATCCTCCCGCGCACGAGCGCCCATCTCCTTCGCCAGTCGAAAATCCAGCGGCGACCGTCGCCCAGGCACATAGAGCAGGCCGTTCACGCCATGCGAGATGACCTCGTTCATGGTTGGTGCATCCGGCGCCACAACACATAGCCCAGCGGCCATCGCTTCAAGATAACTCATGCCAATGCCTTCCATCGGCCTTGGTGCGAAGTACACATTGGCTGCCGAGAGAGCCTCGGCATAGCTTCTTCCATCGGGCGTCCAGCCCGTCCGGACTAAAGGGCTATCATGAATCGGCTTCGTCCAGTCAAATGGCACAGCGTGGCCCGGGTCCGGCGCGTCGTGGATCGTCATTCTTTCGAACGACGTGCCGGCAACCAACGCCAGTATTTGCGCGATGGGGATGTCGCGGCGCCGATACCAGAAGAAGGCGCGAAGCGTACTGAAATTGGCACTCACAGGGAAACGCGCCGGGTCAGGATAATACTGTACATGGGCATGTAACGTGGTGCGGCGCATCACCTGTCTTCGCAGCGCCCAAGAAAAGCAAAGCACCTTGGCGGTATTGAATGAAGGCCGCCAATTGAAGACGCCACCCCACCACATAGCGTCATACATCGGGATGAAGGTAACATTCGGGTGCCGCCCAGAAAGCAGCACAAAGGCTTCCTGGAGTTGCCAGATCACGATGGCATCGTAGCGCCATTCGTCAAAGGCAGCGCATTGGCGCTGGACGTCTGCAATATCCGCCTCCGCAGAGAATACCTCCACTTCAGCATGGGTACGTAGTAGCGACAAAATGAACTCGCTAGACCCCGTTCTCTTGTGGAAATTGAGGCCGAAATAAGCGATTCGCATTGTATCAAACGTCTTGAGGAGATCCGTCGCGCAGCTTTGCCTGCGCGAGAAACCAGCGATAGGTATTGGCTAAACCATCGCCATTTTCGATGCTCGCGCGCCAACCAAGCGCGGCCAGTCGCGAAACATCCATACGCTTTGCCATAGTGCCGTCCGGTTTGCTGGTGTCCCATTCGATGCGGCCGTGGAAGCCCGTGACCTTGGCCACCATCTGTGCCAAGTCTGCGATTGTGATATCCGCACCAGTACCGATATTCAAATGCTCCTCGCCAGAGTAGGTCCGCAACAAAAACGCGGCTGCATCTGCCAAGTCGTCCACATGCATGAACTCGCGCCGCGGCGTGCCACTGCCCCAACAAGTCACGCGCTCCGCTCCTTCTTGCGCGGCTTTGTGAAAGCGTTGCAGCAGCGCCGGAATCACGTGGCTGCGTTCAGGGTGGAAATAGTCACCTGGCCCGTAGAGGTTGCACGGCATGGCAGAGATGTAGTCGCAGCCATATTGCCGACGATACGCTTGACAGAGCTTGATCCCGGCGATCTTGGCCACTGCGTACCATTGGTTAGTCGGCTCCAGCGGACCGGTCAGCAAAGCGGATTCAGGGATCGGCTGCGGCGCTTCCCGCGGATAGATGCATGAAGAACCAAGGAACAACAGGCGCCGCACCCCCGTGCGGTAGGCGGCCTCGATCAGGTTGGCTTCGATCATCAGGTTATCGTATAGAAATTCGGCCGGCATCGTGTCGTTGGCGTAGATTCCGCCGACCCGCGCGGCTGCTACGATCACTGCCTCGGGCCTCATTTCATGCATGAAGGCCTCGACCCGGGCCTGGCGCCGCAGGTCCACGTTAGTGCGGTCCGCCACCAATATTTCGCAACCTTCGGCCTGCAGTCGCCGAACGCAGGCGGAGCCTACCATGCCAAGATGACCGGCGACATAGACCTTGGCCCCGCGGAGAGCGAAGATTTCGTCCCCGGGGGTGATAGCAGCGGACTCAGCCATTGCCCTGGTCCTGAAGTGCCCTCTCAAGGCGGAGCGCCGCTAAGTCGCTGGCCACCATCTCGGCGGCCAATTCTGGAAGACTGACCTTGGCTTCCCAACCGAGTAAACGCTTTGCCTTGGCGGCGTTCCCGATCAACAGTTCCACTTCTGTCGGACGAAAATATCTTGGGTCCACCTGTACCAATGTACGGCCCGTGGTGCCATCCACGCCAATTTCATCTGCGCCCTTGCCACGCCATTCGAGAGCGATCCCGACCTCTCCGAAAGCGAGTTCGGCGAAGTGGCGCACTGTATGGGTCACGCCGGTCGCCAATACGTAGTCATCCGCGACGTCCTGCTGAAGCATAAGCCACATACCTTCGACAAAATCGCGCGCATGGCCCCAGTCACGGCGCGCGTCCAGGTTCCCCAGCCATAGCCTGTCCTGCCTACCCAGGGCAATTGCGGCAGCAGCGCGGGTGATCTTCCGGGTCACGAAGGTCTCACCACGGCGCGGACTCTCATGGTTGAATAAAACACCGTTGCTGGCATGGATGCCATACGCCTCGCGGTAGTTCACAACAATCCAATAAGCGTAAAGCTTCGCTGCGGCATAAGGGCTACGGGGGTAAAAGGGCGTGGTTTCGTCCTGTGGCACCGCCTGCACCTTACCGTAAAGCTCGCTCGTGGAAGCCTGGTAGAAGCGCGTCCGCTTTTCCATGCCGAGAATGCGGATCGCCTCCAATAGGCGCAGCGTGCCGATCGCATCCGAATTTGCGGTATATTCTGGTGTTTCGAAGGAAACAGCAACGTGGCTCTGGGCACCAAGATTATAAATCTCGTCCGGCTGTGCCTCGGCAATAATCCGGATCAGGTTCGTCGCATCCGTCAGGTCGCCGTAGTGCAGATAAAAACCCGCACCAGGAACATGCCGGTCATGATAAAGATGGTCAACTCGGGTCGTATTGAACGAAGAAGAACGCCGCTTAATGCCGTGCACCAGGTAGCCCTTAGCCAATAGAAGTTCAGCAAGGTATGAGCCGTCTTGTCCGGTAATTCCGGTGATCAAAGCTACCTTACGGCGTTCAGACGGCATAGCGTTGTTCCTTGATAAATAGGCCAGAAAGCTGCTGATCGGGCTGAAGGCACGGCTCTCTCTGGCCAGATGCCGTGGAACCCCAGCATCTTCTTTTAGCAAGCGCTCCTGGCTCCCGAAAGGGCAGAAGAGCTTTTAGATTGTGCCGATGGAGCGCTCATGACCAGGAGACGCGTCAGTTATGCCGCCGTAGCCATCGATACGCTCGTCTCGACAACGAAAGAATTGGGGCGGGCGCATGTCGCAACAACCACTGGCGCACCCGACCGCCGCCACCTCCGGCGGCGGCATCTCCGGCGAGATGATCAGGGACATGATGCTCGACTGCGTCGAACGCCGGTTCGATGCCATCCGTGCCCCGCAACCCCGCCAGTTCTAGCCGTGCCTTGAGATAAGCCTCCTGGAACATCTCGAGCCGCCGCCGGTCCCATTCGGCAGATCGGTAGACGGAAGATGCATTCTGTATCGCGTAGATCTCCGGCTGACCCTTGGCGAGATCCGAGGAGGCACCACCCATTGCATAGGAGGCGATGATCCGCCTGATGCGAGCGAGCCGTAGTTCGGGATCGGCCATGACCTTAAGCCACCAATCGTAATCGGCATGGCGCCGCCAACGCAGGTCAAATTGGCCGACTCGCTCGAAAACAGCGCTCCTTGCAAAGGTGGCTTGATGCGGCAAGCAGCCTAGAACCATTTCCTCGGCCGCCATTTCCGGTGACGGCGGGTCGTACCTAAATTTACCAGCGGGCGTCCGCACCAAAAGACATCCGTAGTAAACATCGGCGCGCGGTGCAGCCGCAATCTCCGCCATCGCATCCGCAACGGCATGGGCATCTGCGAAATAGTCATCCGCGTTCATGAACAGCAGGAATTCACCGCTGGCGCGTCGGATACCCTTGTTCATCGCATCGTAAAGGCCACGATCCGGCTCGGACACCAGCACAGCGATCCCGGCGCTGTGCCTAGCCAGAATACTAGCTGTGGCATCGGTCGAGGCGCCGTCTATCACAATGTACTCAATCGCTGGGTAGCTCTGCGCCAATACACTTGCGATGCAAGTCTCCAACGTTGTCTCAGCGTTTCGACACACAGTGATGACTGAGACGACAGGTAGGCTTTGCGAGGGCGCGCTCAGGGCCACAGACTCTGTCCCGTCGTATCCAGATCAGATCGCCACATAGAAACTTTTCCCATTTGTAATAAAAGTCGCGTCGGTTTGGTTAGTCGCGTCACCGCCAAGCGTAGGTTCCTGTAGAAAAAGGTTTGCGACGACACTGTCGAAAAGGCCGCGTCAAATTTCAGTTGCCATTCAGAGACACGCATGAGTGTCTAGTATGCTCTGGTTTGTGATTTCAGCGCAGTAAGTTTGTGAACCATCGGCCTCTTGCTCTAACCTCGTCACCTCGCAGAGACATTCTAACCCACTGTCGTGATTGTTCCAACTCTCGTAGGGTCTGGCGTTGCAGTACGCTGCGCGAATAGAGGCTCCCAAAGGCCGACGGATAATCTTCATTTGGAGAGGAACTCGCCGATGCCTTCACGCAGCATTCGTGCATGTTCGGACCAGTCAGACAATGATTCACCCTGAGCGGCAGCTCCTTGGGCAAGTTTAGAGTATAGCACTACATCGCGAAGTCGCAACATGGCATCGGCGATATGTTTAGCATCGGGAGGTACAACCAGGCCGCTTTCTCCATCGTTCACCTGCTCGGCGAGACCGCCCACAGAAGTGACGATTGCTGGCACACCATGCGCGAGAGCGAGCGGAAGCACTCCGGACTGACTGGCCTCGCGGTAGGGCAACACCATGGTGCGCGCCGCGGCAATAAGCGGCGCCATTTCTGTATCCGCTACCCAACGATTTTCCAGCGTAACGCCCGGCAGCGCAGCAAGGCCTGGGGCGATTCGGTCGGGATCTCCCGACCCAACAATACGCAATCTCGCTTCGGGCCAAACGGCCCGCACCAAAGGCCAAGCGTCACGCAAAAGGTCGAGGCCCTTATAGGCACGAAAGCGGCCAAAAAATAGAAACTCCGTGCTTTTAGAAACCTCTGCAACGCCATAGGGAAGGTGCGCTGGCAAGGCGAGTCGTATCAAAGGAAGTCGAGGCCATTTTCGTTCAATAGCAGCAGCCACCGCCTCGCTCAACGTCACCGCGGCACATGCCGCCGCAAGTTCGCGTGACAGCCGCCATTGGAAAAGCGGGGCTGTATCGCCCGGATGCGGTGTCGCATCATGAATAACCGGGAAAAAAGCAATTCCCGATCTTGCAAGACGAGGCGCCAGCAAGGGTGTCCAGGGATGCGACATCGCCGAGAGGACAACCCCATCACCGTATAGGCGCGCGAAGCTAATCAACTGTCGACCGAGGACCGGAAGTCGCGCAAAACCAGCGGCAAACCCTACAACGTTGGAATATGTGTCCACCTCTTGCCGAGGTGTAGCGTCAGTTCTGATACCGTCAATAAGTTCGTTCTGCCGTGATACGGATATAGCAACATCCGGCGACAAAGCGCGCAGCAAGGATAGCGCGTAATGCGCGCCACCTCCACGACGCCCCCAATACCACAGCAGCATTACTTCTCTCCAATCAGCTGACCTTCGATTCGCATTCAGGCTCGGTGTTCATACCAGCTCGTTAAGAAGATAACTTGCGGCCGAAAGCAATGGTTGGATTACGGGAGACAACCCGACTTGGGCTAATCGAGATTGGAAGGCACAGGGAAATTCCTACTCACTTTGCTCTCGACTGAGGATTTGAGTTCTGCTGACGATTCCTCGACAGCCAATTGACGCCACTCAGATCGAGTGACGCTAGTTTCCCCTGTCAAGTTCTCTCAGAGTGGTGCGTCCCCCAAAATCCGTCCCGCTTCCAGCCTGATCACCCGATTGCACCAACGCTTAACCACATTCATATCATGGGTCGCAATCACCAAGATCTCGGACGCCTTGATCAATTGCTCAAGCCGGGTTTCCGCTTTGGCCATGAAGTCGGCGTCTCCCGCACTAAACCACTCATCCATCAGCAGAATCTGCGGCTGAACAGCGGTCGCCAGCGCAAAGGCCAGGCGGATGGACATGCCGGCGGAATAGCCATGAATGGGCACATCCAAAAACTCGTCCAGGCCCGAAAATTCGCCCGCTTCGGCTTCAAGCGCGGCAGTCTCCTCGGCATTCAAGCCGCGATACAGGGCGCGGAGGCGTATATTCTCCCGCCCGGTTGAAAGCATATCCATGCCGGCAGCGGGGTCAATCAGGCTGCCGATTTCGCCTTCTACGGTCAGGCGCCCGCCAACGGGCTCATAAATGCCAGCCAGGGTGCGCAGCAATGTGGATTTCCCCGCGCCATTATGGCCCACCAGCGCCACCCGTTCCCCGCTTTCAATGGTGAAGCTCAAGTCTGAAAGTGCGGAAACGACCACACGATTCTGGGCATCCGCCTTCACCCGGCGGCTGGCTGCGCCCAGTAGGCGCTTTTTCATGCTGCGGGCGCCAAAGTGATACAAGGGGAATTCAATGCGCAGCCCCTCGGCGCAAATGCGTGCCATGGCGTCAGACCCAGAATGCAATGCGTGAACGGAAGCGCATGAACAAAAAGCCGGCCAAGACCACATGGACCGCCGTGTAGAATATCGCCGCCAGCCAGGCCAAGGGTGGCCCTCCCCCCTCCAGCAAGGGTCCGCGCACCGTCTCCAGCAGTGCATAGAAGGGGTTGAAGGCCATCCACACCATGGCATCCCCCAGAAGCTCTGGCTTCCAAAGGATCGGCGATACGAAGAAGGCCAGTTGAACGGCGTTTGCGACAATGGGTGGAATATCACGGAAGCGGGCACAAATCATGCCAAGAAGCAGCCCTCCGGCCACCATATTGATGCAAATCAGCAGCAAGCCAGGGATTGCCAGGAATGCCTCGGGCCCCGGCACTTGGCGGAAAATCAGGAGGACGATGGGGACCAGCAACAGGGAATGGGCTGCAACCAAGGCATTTCGAAAGGCCACACGCAGCGCATGCAAGGTGTAGGGCAGGCGCATCTGGCGGATCACGCCCTCGGCCGAGGTCAGTGTGGCGCAGCTATCATTGATGAAGCCTGCGATCCATTGCCAAACAATCAGGCTCACGGCCAGATGTGGTAGGTATTCTGAAAGCTTGAGCTTGAACAAGGCGCCGTAAAGCAACCCCAGCCCGATCAGCATGATCAGGCTGGAAAGCGACATCCAAAGCGGCCCCAGGACCGAACCACGGTAACGGTTCCTAAGATCAAGCCGCGCCAGCGCAAGCGCTAGCCGCCATTGGGATAGTCCATCTCTCAGATCGGCCAGCGCCCTTTCAGTGTGGCGCGGATTGGCTGCGTCAATGGACAAATAATGTTCGGTTCTGGGCATGGATGAAACAGACATGGGGTCTGGCTAGCATGATGACCGGCATCCTGCCACTCGCACTACGGCCGTAATCAAAGAGAGGCCGAGTCGCAGCCTTTCCCTTCCCCGCCGCCATTTCGCTAGTGCTGGCATGGCGTCGCGCGCCAGGCAGCTTCTGGTATCCGAAAGCCGCCACCTTCTCTGCGCCTTGACCGCCGCACCCCCCGTTTCCTAACGTGATTGAAGCGGGCCATGGCACAAACCAAACGGCCCAAGCCAGCGAGAAATCCCAGGAAGCCCATGGCCAAGCACCGCTTTCACCCCACACGCTATTTCAACGCAATCGGCGTCGCAGAACCCTGCCTGCGCGTTGCGGATGGCGACACCGTGGTCACCGACACAATCGATGCGTCCGGCTTGGATGCGCGGGAAATCACCGTCGCCAGCCGCCCAAATCCGATGACGGGTCCCTTCTTCATTGAGGGCGCCGAGCCCGGGGACACGCTCGCCGTCCGGATTGATCGGCTGACACCGAGCCGCGCGACCGGCTGGACCTATTCGCCGCTCGCCCTGACCGTACTGGACCCAGCCGCCATCCTGGACCGACCACCGCAGCGGCGCGTCGTCTGGAAAATTGACCGCGAGGCCGGGACAGTGCGGCTGCAGGAAAAGGTGCAAGGGCTCGAGGATTTCACCCCGCCCATCCAGCCGATGATCGGCTGCTTCGGGGTGGCGCCCGCAGGCGGGCAGGCGCTCTCCACCGCGACCAGCGCGCAGAATGGCGGCAATATGGATTACCGGCTGTTTGCACCCGGCACGACGGCCTGGTTTCCCGTCGCGGCGCCCGGTGCGCTGTTTTATCTGGGTGATGGGCATGCCTGCCAAGGCGACGGCGAAATCGTCGGCACCGGCATTGAGACGTCTTTTGAGATGGAGGTCACCTTCCGCGTGCTGAAGCGGAAGATCACGTGGCCGCGGGGCGAGACGGCTGACGACATCTTCACCGTCGGCAATGCGCGGCCGCTTGATCAGGCCTTGCAGCACGCGACGACCGAAATGTTGCGCTGGCTCGCCGAAGACTATGGCTTGGACGCGCACGCCGCCAGCCATCTGATGGGCCAAGTCGTGCGCTATGATGTCGGCAATGTCTTCAATCCCGCCTTCACGGTTGCCTGCCGCATCGGCAAACGTTGGCTCCCGAAGCGATAGCATTGGACGTCACGCCTCGTTCTGGACATGCCGGGCATTATCATTGCCTGGAATGCGCGGAAGGCCGCCCGTTGACGTGACCTGCCCCCCGAAAGTTCCCTCATTCTGACGTAGAGTCTGCCCGAATTTTTGAAGGAGCAGAAGCTATGAGAAGAAGTCGATTTTCTGAGGCGCAGATTATTGGGATGCTGAAGGAGCAGGA
>Ga0194130_10008728_pt1 | contig 10691 bp, 8 predicted proteins | sample TA2KigsurfametaG_FD_160084 | JGI IMG/M metagenome (GOLD analysis project Ga0194130, IMG submission 160084) | Freshwater microbial communities from Lake Tanganyika, Tanzania - TA2015050 Kigoma 12 surface | ecosystem: Environmental > Aquatic > Freshwater > Lake | place: Tanzania: Lake Tanganyika... | reverse complement strand
GGTCGTTCTCCAGACCGCGCGTCAGCAACGACAACCCGTACTCGGAATCGCTGTTCAGGACAGTGAAGTATCGGCCCGAATACCCACGCAAGCCATTTGCCAGCAAGGACGAGGCCTGTCAGTGGGTCGCCGAGTTCGTCGACTGGTACAACCATCAACACCGCCGCAGCGGGACCAAGTTCGTGACGCCTCAGCAACGTCACGATGGCGAGGCCGTGTAGATAAGTCTCCACCGCGCTGTCGACTACGAACAGGCCCGCCAGCGCCATCCAAAGCGTTGGTCACGATCAACCAGGTGCTGGCGTCAACCGGAGATGGTCTGGATCAATCAGCCGCCGGATGATCTCGATCTGGCACAGAAGCTACCGTTGATGCAAGCCGCCTAAACGGCAGCCCAGGAGTGAAACCTTTTCTTAAAGTCACCGCTGCACATGTCGCCAGATATTAATGGCACGCATAATAGGGATTATAGATGTCATGGAGGTTTTGCCATAAAATCGACGAACATGGAAGAACAGAGAACATGATGAGCAAATAAAAACAATTAAAGATTCTTCAAAGATAAAATACTAAAACAAATATTTTTGCCTATGCATGCCTAAGGGCGTAGCATTATTGATATACAATATATACTTCAATATGAAACTAACAAAATAATAATTTATTGTCGCTAGTCATTACTTGGGCAACGAGCATTAAAAAACCAACAAAGTGAAATAAATAAAGGTTTTAAATAAGCAAAGCTAAATTTGTTATAATTGGCTTACAGATATAATCGTTAAAATATTACTTGGACCTCATGGTCGGTCAAGCTTTGGAAATTCCATTGCATGATTGCACTCTTAATATGCTCGATGGCATTATACACCAATTAACATGGATATGCAAAAACACTTGCAATTCAGAATTATGAATAAAATATAACCAAGCAAACGGAATGCATTTGCTATCCAAAGGCAACAATTTCGAAGTAAGGATGATAAGCAGAGTACATCATGTCAGAGAGCCATAATTCGCTAGTACTCATTTATGCTAGTGTTTGAATAAAGCAAATACAAAACCCTTCACAGTGGTGTGCGATCGACTGAACATGAGCCCTAAATGGGCAATATTACCTAAAATAAATATCCAGGTAACAGATTTTTGATCGGGCTTATATCAATATTGATAGTGATAATAGTATTATTAGAATCGTGAAAAGAAATTAAACCGTCAATTACCCAGGCCACGCGCGTGGATCAAGTATGTTTTTGTCTCTGAGGGCCCAAAAATGCCAATTTATATCCTCCAAAACTGATACTGCATCCCATGTTGATATAATTTTCTCTAATTCAAAAGCACTGCATACTCCTAATACTATAGCTTCTACATCCGCTTGTTGCGCAGCGAAACTTAGGCATAAATCCATCAAAGAACAAGAAAGATGCTTGGCTAATTTTTCAAGCATATAATGATGACGTCGAATCTGCTCATTTACCCAGGTTGGCCAACTTGATGCAGGAGTCAACAGTAATCCTTGAAGGAAAATACTTCGAACATGAATAGCTACACCTTTAGCTCGAAGGCTATTTATCGTTCCATCTGTTATTAAACGCTGATCGTATAGAGAAAGTGGTAATTGAACAAGATCAAGCAGATGTGGATTGATCCCTTCTAAGTCCTCTGCACTGTAGATTGAAATCCCTAGGCGCCTAACTAGTTCCCGATCGCGAAGGCTCAATAACCATTTTTCAAGATAAAAAGAACCTTGTTTCCTCAAATCAGCTGATGAATGAAGTAAAAATGCATCAAACGACTTTGCACCTACGGTATGAAGACTCTTCTTAAAAAAATACTCCCACTTGGATACATCTTCAGCAATAAATACACTATTTGACTGTGCGTGAAACTTGCTAATCAATCGAAAGTGGTGATGTTTCCGCATTACTCGTCCAAGAACAGCTTCAGCATCACCATAAGCCTGTGCGCTATCTAGCAATTGTATGCCACCGGCTTCCGCTACATCCAGAATATTAGATACTTCCAATTCTGAGACTTTGCCAAACGTATTAGTAATGCCGTATGCTAAACCAAACTGTGCCGTTCCAAGACAGAGCTTTGGCTTGACAAATGATGACTTATGCATTGACCAAACAAGATTATATCGTTTTTAGAGTATTAGAAAATCAACAGGAGTAATATTACTCAATAGAGCCTGAAAGTGAATCAACCCGATTACAACGATTCGTAGATGCAATATATCAAGGCGAGTATTAACTACGGATAGCGAATGAATGTGCGCTTGAATGCTAATTTTATACTACGAAAAAACAAAGTATATACTAGACACACCTAAGAAATGTTTTTTGTGCCACTAATTTATAATTTTGGAGAGGGAGTTTACTATATAACTAACTTCGCTATTGGTCAAGGAGAAGTAAATTGGAATGGACAAACCTTCTTGGTAGTATGCGAGGGAATTTGGATAGCGATTAAAATCAAATCCTAGCTGCCGATAATAAGGCTGCATTGGTACAGGAATATAATGTACCTGAGAAAGGATACCGAATTTTCTGAGCTTATTCATTAACTCAGCCTTATCGATCTTCAATACACTAAGATTAATGCGAACTACAAACAAGTGATAAGCACTGTGCAACAGACTTTCGCGAGGTTGAGCTGGGACAAGACCCTTGATTTCAGCCATAGAATCATAGTAACGGGCTGCGATCTCCCGTCTCCTGGCAATAAAATTGTCAAGTTTGCTAAGTTGCGAAGTGGCCAATGCTGCTTGAATATCTGTAATTCGATAATGATATCCTAGATCTTGCATCTCATAATACCACGGATCCTTAGCCTCTGAGGGAAAGACAAATGAATCGTCTAGTTTATTTATACCATGGCTTCTTAGTCGAAGCAGGATGCGATAAGTTGCCTCATCATTTGTGGTAATTACGCCGCCCTCTCCAGCTGCGATAGCCTTCACAGGATGAAGGGAAAAAACTGTCATCAAAGAATAACAACAGGATCCAACTCGCTGGCCATTCGTGTAAGTAGCACCTAAAGCATGGGCAGCATCTTCGACAACTATCGCACCTGCTCGATCACAAATACTCTTAATAGCATGCATATTACAAGGTAGGCCTGCAAAATGTACAGGGACCACAACCTTGGCCGTGGGATTGTCATATAAGGAAGAAGCTAACGCAGCTGGATCCATATTGATCGTGGTTGGATCAATATCAGCGAAGGCAACATTTCCACCTGCATACAGCCCTGAATTTGCCGATGCAACAAATGTGATCGGAGATGTGATCAACGTATCTCCTCTACCTATTCCTGCCGCAAGTGCGGCTAAGTGCAGTCCAGCTGTGCAACTGGATACTGCTACTGCATATTTTGCGCCAACATAATTCGAAAATACGTTTTCGAACTCCGCAATTGCTGGTCCTTGGGTAAGGTATCCACCTCGCAAGACATTTACAACAGCCTGAATATCTTCTTCATCTATGTAATGCTTTCCGTAGGGAATCACAGCTGCTGGAGCTCCTTTTGATAACCTGAATTTGATTGATCCCTTAAACGAGCTATACCTTCGGCAACCGAACCAAAGCTCATATTAAGCGATTGAGAAGCCTTAAAGTTACAAAGACTCATATCCTTTGGTCGCTGCACAAGAGTAGGGAGATCGTCGATACTAATAGGTTGAAGAAGAGAGGTTTTAAAGCCAAAGATCTTAGCTAATAAAAGACAAAAGTCATATTTGGAAAGGCGCTGATCGCCTACTACATGAAAGATTCCATGTGCTCCTTGGTCAACCAATGCATGAATACCTAATACGAGATCTGAAATGAATATTGGGGTGAAAAAGACATCATGGAAAGCAGTGTACACATTGGCATTTTGGAGTACTTGTATAATCTTATCGGTAATAGAGAAGCGATAACTTGTTCCCCAGCCATAAAAGTTTGTACGTATGATTAATGCATTTTTGCAATCGTTCAAAACTCTACACTCAGATTCTGCTTTAGTCTGCGCATATACATTCAAAGGATATAGTTCACTATCCTCAGTGGCGAACGGAAAAGAGCCATCGAAAAGATGGTCTGTAGAGAGATGCACGAAGGGAATCGTCAAGTGACTGCATGCGCATGCAAGTTGCTCAGCAAAAATAACATTAACTTCAAAGGCAATCTCCGGATAAAGTTCGCAATACTCGATATTTGTCACAGCTGCAGTGTTGACAACAAGATGGGGCGAAATTTCAGAAAGGATGCTGATCAGATCCTGGGTTGAAGGCTTTGATAGATGAACTATCGAAGCAAATCTTGGACAGATTTTGCGGGTGTGGATTCCTAAAAACACATCCCAGGCTTCATGGCAGTGAAGTGCCCAGTTGAGGGCTAAGAGGCCTGATCCACCTGTTAGAAATATTCTCTTAGGTCTAGCCATTTAAATTGCGGCCAACTTATGTCGATTCTGATCAATCCAACACCTGAGCTGCTCAATGCTCATCCACTCTTGATTGCAATCAGAAGTGTATTGAAAATCACAGCGTACATTGCGACCGTCTTTGATCCGGTTTGGGTCAGATGACCACTGGTGAATCATGGGCAGAATTTTATAATATTCAGAGTATTCGTAGGTATGCATCGCGTCTTCCGGGCCAATCATCTGCTCGTGGATTTTTTCACCCGGACGGATACCAATTATACGGTGATAAGCACCTGGAGAAACGGCTTCAGCAATATCAGTAATTTTCATCGATGGAATACGCTTTACATAAATCTCTCCACCAAGCATATCCTCGAAAGAATGCCAAACTAAATCAACACCTTGCTCAAGGCTAATCATAAAGCGTGTCATTGAAGGATCCGTGATTGGCAATTCACCCGCTTCAGCACATTTGATAAAAAATGGAATCACAGATCCACGTGAACCCATAACATTTCCATACCGGACAACAGCAAATTGTGTCTGGTGCTCGCCAAGCCTTGAGTTAGCTGCTATGAAAAGCTTATCTGACGCCAACTTTGTCGCACCGTAAAGATTAATGGGATTACTCGCTTTGTCAGTAGACAAAGCAACCACCCGTTTCACTTTAGCATCAATGCATGCATCAATAACATTCATGGCACCATTAATATTTGTTTTTACGCACTCAAATGGATTGTATTCTGCTATGGGTACAATTTTTGTTGCGGCTGCATGAACCACAAAGTCAATGCCATCGAGAGATCTGCCCAATCTGTCTTTGTCACGAACATCACCAATAACAAATTGAAGCCTGTCTTCTGTTAGATAGTTCTGTGCCATTTCCCACTGCTTCATCTCGTCACGCGAGTAAACAACTATACGCTTTGGATTATATCTTTGCAGCGTCATATGGACAAAGGTCTTGCCAAAAGATCCTGTGCCGCCGGTGATGAGGATGGAGGAAGCTTGAAGCATGTTCAAAGAGAGTAAAGTTGCACAAGAGTGAAATGCTGAGATTAATTTGATGGCTCGGCGGCACAAAGACGTACCAAATAATGCCTACACGCCATTGATTTATTAATCATTGTGGATGCGCGAGCCATTAGATTTACGGTTATTCAGTATATGTTGGCTTCCAAGGAAGGGCTCCGGTAGGTAGAGAAAGCACCATTCAGGCTGCCTTCACATAACCGAGACCGCATCGCATGTTGAACCTAAGATTGCCACAGCGAGCTTGAGAGCTAGATCATTAGCGAAAGCTGTATTTTTATAGCTTATCACTAACACCAATGAAGTAGTGATCAAGATCTAAATGTTATGTACAATGTTGAATGGCACTACTACAATTACTATTCATCGAGGCGACTGCGATGCCAGCACTCGCAAACATAAGTATCGCCAGTTCGTCACAAATATCAAATCCCTTGCTCACTTAACCATGTTCGTCGTAATGAAGGCCCCGTCAGTGAGAAAACTATCCACATCGCAGACCAAAAGTTGGATGGATTGAAGACGATGCCTGAATAGCCAAGGCTGCGGAAGCGAATACAGCCTAAAACTTCTCAAACTGGAAACTCTAACTGACGAGTTTAGGAAAGAATTTGTTGCGGTGTTCCATCAGCAACGATATATCCTTGACTCAATCGAATGACGCGATCACAGCGTTCAACAGTGGTAAGGCGATGAGCTATCAAGATAACGGTAAGGTCTCGGCTGAGTCTCTCGATCGCATCCATGACAGCCTCCTCTGTCTCGTGATCTAGGGCACTAGTAGCTTCATCAAAGATGAGCACTGAGGCCTGTTTATAGAGTGCGCGAGCGATTCCAATGCGTTGACGCTGCCCACCGCTGAGTCTAATACCACGCTCACCAACAAAAGATTGATAACCTAGTTGAGTTGCTTCAATAAACTCAGAGATCTGTGCCTGCACAGCCGCGAGACGTACTCTCTCCATGTCGATCAAGGATCGAGGAACGCCAAAGGCAATATTTTCAGCAATAGTGCTATCAGACAAGTAGATCGACTGAGGAACGTGGGCAATGGAGGCGCGCCAGTTGAGCAGACGCTCGGGATGGCTGGGATCATGGATGTCTTGCCCATCAACAAGCACTCGACCTGAACTAGGAATCAACAAACCCATTATAATGTCTATTGTAGTGCTCTTGCCACTGCCTGTACTGCCGATAAGCCCAATACGCTCACCAGGATGAATCACTAAACTCAGCGAATCAAGAACTTTATGAGACTCTTGCTGATAACAAAAATGAATATCATCTAGTCGCAGAGAATGACAAAGGCGCAAGGGTTGTTCACTACAGGTTTTTGCAGGTACGGGCTGCTCAAGCATTTCGAGAACACCGGCAATGGAGTCTTTATCGCCCCTCAATATTGCCCAGCTAGCATAGATCTGTTGAAAGTTAGGCAGCATCTTCTGGGAACCGAGCGCCAGAGCGCCTAAGAGTGGAATCACCCCTGCACCAGCACCACTCTGCATTACAAGTAGAGAGCTAAGCAAGGCGATCACAACAAGTCCAAGAGCCTCAATCAAATAACGAGGGAATGCCGCAAGGAACTGATTCTGGGCTTGCAACTGACGCTGCTGAAGGTCGGCCTGTCGATAAATGGCTATATAGATTGGCTGGCTGCCATCAAGTACAACATCACGGATCGCTCCTAACCCCTCCTGCAATGCCTTGAGCTGCTGGCAAGAGGTTTCGACAATTCTGCGACCATTCCGTTGCAGGCTTCGCCGTGCAGTCAGGGCAAGCAGCCCATAAATACTGCCAAAAAGTAGTGACGCAGCTAAGGCAACAATCCAGTTTACGAAGAGTAGTCCGCCCAGCAGGCCACACGCGACCAGCGCTCCGGTAATTAGCTGCAAAAGGGCATTCAACGCCCGAACCATCCCGCCAATCTGTGCGGTGATAGCGGTAATTACGGTGCTGCTATTACGTTGTATATGAATCGCATAGGGTTGGTATAGCGTACGTCTATAAGCCTCGCAGCTCAGATCTGATCCAACAGCAGCAGCAACACGAGAACTTAACCAGAGGTTAGCTAGTCGAACCATGGCAGCCGCTACTGCTGCTATTGCAAACAGCGCCGCTGCAGGTACTAGTAACTGGCTCGCCTGCGTGATGCCCACCCACCGGGCCCCGTGCTGAATGAGCGACTGCTGCCATAGCTCTTCAGGACTACTGAGCACAGCCAGCAAGGGCAGTACCGCACCCAGCGAAAAGAGTTCAGCGGTACCACTGGCTAACATCACAAAAAGCAGTAGCAACAACTGGACACGCCTGCGGAAGCTGAGATGAAGCCATAGTCTCGTCAACAAACTATTGATAGAATCTGGAGGAGATTTGCGCACGAAATCTAGAGTTAATAGTTTATTTTAGCATTAATCATAGCACCAGGCATTTTGGCACTATGGACTAAATCTTTTTCTTGGGCATCACGTTTATGAGGTTTAGATGGCATTTCGGCATCAAGCAGCAAATGCCACTGCTATAGCTCGTGCGCGGCAAAATTATATTCAGCGATGATGGCCACTACATACGCGTAGCAGCTAACGCCGGGGTTCTCGATCGGCCCGCTCAAAGCTTATTCTTCCAAAGCCCCCTTTGGATCTCCACCCGCTGATTCAGCGCCAGCGTTTTCTTGCCGTATCTGAGCAGAGCCTCGATCACATCAAACATTCTGGTGTTGCGCAAGTTGGGGCAGGTCTGCTTTATAGTGAGCTCCAGCACCAGCAAAGCTACTCGTCCATGACAAAGTTGATGCGGCTGCCTGCCGACACCACCTTGAAGTGACACCCCACTTGTTCACCCGTGTCAGAGAAGGAAAGAGGAGTTCAGCCTATGCGACGACTTCCGCTAGGTACAGCCTGAACGGCGAAAAGTTACGGTTAGGATTAACTTCTTAAAAGCAACCGGGCGAATCGATGGTCAGACGTCGAGTCGCTTCTAAGCCCGAACCACATAAAGAATTGCAGTCCTAGGAGCCTGTTGCGCATAGAACCGCCTGCAGCTCTCCACAGAAGACCCTGAAACTGCTCAGATCCCTTTGACACCAATGGATCTGCTCGAGACAATGGGTCATGTAGAAGCCTAAGTCTTTCCGTCCCTGGCAGCCGGATCAGACCACCTTGGTGCCGCCCTCACCCCGTGAGTGGTTGGCCGACGATCACCAGTTGTATTTCCTGCTGGATCTGGTCGATGAGCTTGATCTCTCCGCAATCCTGAGCCCTGCGCAGGCCAAGGATCCCCGCGGCGAGAAGGGGTTCGCCCCCAGGATGATGACGATGCTGCTGCTTTACAGCTACTGCATAGGCACTATCTCCTCCCGCAAGATCGAGCGGGCCTGCTACGAGGACCTGGCCTTCCGGGTGCTGACCGGGAATCAGCAGCCGGACAACAGCCGGATCAGTGAATTCCGGCGCCGCAACCTTGATGCCCTCAGGGTTTGTTCATTCAGATCCTGCGGCTGTGCGAGATGGCCGGGTTGACGAGCTTGGACTACGTGGCTCTCGACGGGACCCAGGTCAAAGCCAATGCCAGCAAGCACAAGGCCATGAGCCACGAGCGCATGCTCAGGACCGAGAAGCAGCTGGAGCAGGAGATCAATGCCATGAAGCACAGGGTCGAGATCCTGGATGCACAGGAAGACCAGCGCTACGGCAAGGACAAGCGCGGCAGTGATTTGCCAGAAGAACTCCGCCGCCGCCAGGATCGTCTGGAGCGGATCCATTAGGCCCGCAAGGAGATGGAAGCGGAGACCGCTGCAGCTGCTGCACGTCAGCGGCAGGAGGAAGCCGATGAGGCCAGTGCCACAGCTGCTGATGCGGCTGCCCAGGATTCAAAGGCACCGCCAGAGAAGCAGGCCGAGCTGAGCAAAAAAGCCGAGTCGGCAGCGGCCAAAGTCAGAGAGGCCAGAGAGAAAAAGACTGAGGCCGCTGAAGATGCTGGCCTGAAGTCACCCGATCTGGAGCCGCTGGACGCAGGCGCCATGCCCAGGCGTGGTCTGGCCCGTAAGGCCGATGGCACACCCAAAGGCAAGACCCAGAGAAACTTCACCGACCCCGACAGCCACCTCATGCAGTCGGGCGGCTCCTACCTGCAGGGCTACAACTACCAGCTGGCGCTCGACAGCGATCACCAGGTGATCGTGGCGGTGGGCGTCAGCAACCAGGCCCCCGACGTCGAACACCTGGAGCCCATGGTGCAGCGCATCGTTGACACAGCGGGCGCTTTACCGGATGTGCTCACGACGGATGCGGGGTACTGGAGCGAGGCCAACGCTGAGCACTGCTAGCAGCTTGGGATTGACGCCTACATCGCCACCGGACGGCTGCCCCATGGCCAGGCGCTACCGCCCAAACGGGGGCCGATGCCGAGGAACGCCGATGCGAAAGCCCGCATGGCCCGCAAGCTCAGAAGCAAGAAGGGATCAGCGATCTACACCCAGCGCAAGGCGATCGTCAAACCGGTGAATGGCCAGATCAAAGAAGCCAGTGCCCTACTCGGCTTCCTGCTGCGGGGTCTGGAGAAGGTGGATGCTGAATGGCGCGTGATTGGTGCGGGGCACAACCTGCTCAAGCTGTACAGGCACAGGCGCTCACAGAAGCAGCTACTGGCCATGGCCACCAGATCAAGGGCCAAGGCCCTGGCGGCAGCTGCCAGGGCTAAATCGGCCACCAACGCTCGTCGCGCAAAAGACAAGACCGAATCCCGAGCAGCTCAGCTCGCCACTGGCGTTCGATTTGCGGTGTCAGCTGCGGCGCTATCCGAAGCAAACTCCTAGGGAATCTCTGGGCAACGCTGGTTTGAGCAGCGTGGTGACCCACAAAATTGGCTGATGGGCGCTTCATGTCGTTATGAGGCCCGTAATTAGGCACTGGTTAACTGAATCGGGGCTTTTTTGTCTTTTGCACCCCAATTAATGCCCATCAAACACACCAATTCTGTGTTCATGCTGTAGCCGGCAAATGTCCACGAGCGAGATACAGATTGGTCTGTGCTGCCATCACGTTGACTTTGCAGCGGTTCTTGGCCAGACCACGCAGCCTGGTCTTCTGAAAGCCGAACTGCTGCTTGATCACCCGGAATGGATGTTCGACCTTTGAGCGGATGTGGGCCTTGGCGGTCTCGATCAGATCGAACAAGCGGCCATCCGGCGTGTTCGGTAGTGCTCGGCGCTTGCCGGGTCGCATCGCCACCCTGAAATCCGCTGCAGTGCC
>Ga0194130_10008724_pt1 | contig 10695 bp, 11 predicted proteins | sample TA2KigsurfametaG_FD_160084 | JGI IMG/M metagenome (GOLD analysis project Ga0194130, IMG submission 160084) | Freshwater microbial communities from Lake Tanganyika, Tanzania - TA2015050 Kigoma 12 surface | ecosystem: Environmental > Aquatic > Freshwater > Lake | place: Tanzania: Lake Tanganyika... | reverse complement strand
TGCAAACCAGCCCCAGAGATACGAGTTAGGTTCGATGTTGTTCATGAGCTGGTGAGGTTATAAATAACGTCACTAGGAACGTTAGTGGCTGGAACTAATCAAGCCCGAGCAGGCTCCTCAACTCGGCCACGGTCAGGCCGGAGCGCTCCAGCTTTTCTTCGGCGGTCAACTCAGCCGGTGGCTCGGGCTGCGGGCGGCTTTGGATCTCAGCGATTTCCTCTTCAGTGAGGGGAATAGTCGTTTGCTCGCCTGTGATGACGTTGACTTCAATGCGTTCCATGATCAGCCCTCGTACAGAATGTTGATGGTGCCAGCGTCAAAGGTGTCGGTGCCGTTGACGGTGGTGATGCGAACGCGGTCGAGGGTTGCGGAGAGAGTCTTGGTGCCAGATACAACCCAAGAAACAGTAGAAGTGCTCTGACTTATTGCTCCAGATGCAGCCCATGTATTAGAACTTAAAAGGGAAAGCGTGACAGCTCCGTGCACAAGTCTAACTGCACTACCTTCGCCAGTAACGTTAAGAAGAAATGCACTTGAATGATTTGTGGTAATAGCAACTGTAGAGACAAGACTTGTGGCGCCAGTGTAGCTTGTTGTTTCAATCCCACCAGAATCGCCTAGTTGGATCTGCGGCAAAGAAGTGCCATTCGTACTTACCCCATCAAACATCAACGTAATCCGCTTAACCCAACTGGGGATCCCAGTGAAGTCAATGCTGGTGCCGCTGGTGGATGCGACGGCGGTGCCGCTTTTGATGATGTTGCTGGGCGCTGCAATGGTGGTCGTCCCATCGCTGGCCAGCGTGATGTTGGCGCTGGCTGCAGATGCGTGTTGCAGGTTGGAAGTCTTCAGCGTGCTCATGATTCAACCTCATTGGGATAGGGAAAGCGAGCACGAATGTCAGCGACAGTAGACTGCCACTCTTCGATGGTTGCCTCGCCGCGCTGCGCTTTGAAGAACAGCGGGTCGGATTCACTGGCGTAGGCAGCGGCTCGTGCCTGGCGGGCTTCCATCCGCTGCGCTTCAGCTTCAACGGCTGCGCGGTCATAGGTGACAGGGTTGCCATCAGCGTCGAACGCATCCTCGCCAACGGTGCCTACTACGTTGGGATAGAGCTGGTAGATGGCAGAAGTAAAGTACATCATGCTGCTATCTCGTAAAGAGTGATTGTTGAAACTGATGAGTTAAGCTGAAGGAAAACGGTTGCAGCGTCGGCGTTGAACTGTGTCTTGTACGTTACTGCTGATGTCGTAGCGGGAGAATCAAGGTACGAAATAGATACCGAGCCAAACCTGTTAGCTGTAGTTGTATTTGTGTACCCCGCTGTGTCATCAAGTTTGGCAATGTCGGTGGAGCCTCGCAATAGCTTTAGCCCCATGAATGTGTTGTTCACTTTGCCGCATCCATTATGGTGTACGACAACTAGCACCTTGCTTGAGGCTGATGTTGGGGTAATACTTGCCGTTAACCCTGTGTCCGCGTAAGTAGCACTGCCCTTGCTCTCGGCTGTCGAATACGTCGCATTGACCACCTGCAGCACATTGCCCGCCCGGTTGAGGCGGTCCAGCGTGCCACCCGTGCCAGGCAGCGTGAAAGTCTGATCGCCTGCGACGGCTGGTGCATCCAGCTGGCTGTAGCCCGATGTCGAGCCTGTGAGGCGTAAAGGACTCATGGTGTCACCTCCTGGTTGTGGTTGTTGTTAGTCATGGGAGTCATTAGAGGACCCGTCTACTCCGCTGATGCCAGTTGATCCGTTGATTGTGATAGGCATTGTGATTCTCCTTAAACGACAACCCAGCTGGCTCCAGAGGGCACCGTGACGGTGGCTCCAGAGTTGATGGTGATGGGACCAGCGCTAACGGCGTTCTTGCTGGCAGTCAGAGTGTAGTTGGTGGTTACGGTTTGGCCGTTTTCGTAGAACACGTCATCAGCGCCGCCGCCGGTTGCTCCGCCGCCGATGGCGCCCCAAACAGCATTTTTATAGCCCTCAAACTGGTTAAGTGTAGTGTTGTACCGAATCATCCCGTTGACAGGGCTGCCGGGACGTTGGCCGGTGGTGCCGTCGGGAAGTTCCAGCGCGGTGGTGGTCCCGAGGATCACATCGCCGGTAAAGGTTGCGCCAGCCAGAGAGGCAAGGCCGAGGTTGGTGCTGGCTAATGTGCCAACAGTCACCCAGGCATTATTGGCCGAGTTGCGGATCTTTAACAGGCCAGCGGTTGTGTCAGCCCACCACTGGTAGGCGTAAGTAGTAGCAGGGGCGGTCGCGCTACTGTTGTTGCTGACGATGGCCGACAGCGCATCGTTCAGGTCGCTGCGTACTGCAGCACCCGTGCCGTTGGCAATGATGTAGTCGTGGGTTGCCACAGATCAGGCACTCACTGTCCTACTAGCTTACACTCGCTTGCCATATCCGGTAGCTGTCCAGGTGAAATTACGGCTTACCGCCACATTGCTGGAGTTGTAGAACGTCACCACGAAATTGGTGCCCGTGACTGAACCGATCTGGAAGTAGTCGCCGCTTTGCATGTTCTGCGCCGTGATGCCTACGCTTGGCGGATAGGCGTTTACGCCGCCCAGCACTGACGTTCCAGCAAAAAATGGGTGATCGTAGGTCACGGTGGTGGCGCCAGCGCTGCTGGTAATAGTTGTCTGGCTTTGGTCTGTGCGCCGCTGGAATGTGGCCTCGTAACCAAGCTGGTCCACAAGGATGTTCTGGCTGACGTTGTTGCTGATGAGTTCTGCCTTGAACTGGAACCCGCGACCGTTGAAGGTGCCGTTGACGAACTCCTGCCAGTCGCTCCAAGTTGGGGCGCCTGCTGGGTCGTAAGGTGTGGCGCGGAACAGCAGCTTGGCGTTTACCTGGTCGATCACACCACCGTCAAAGTCGGTCCAGAGATCCATCAGCTCCACGCGGGCATCGATGGTGTCGTTGGGGTAGAAGCCACGGGTGACGAAGTAACGCTTGAGATCCAGGGCGAAGTTGCCGCCGAGATCCAGCGTGTTGGCAAAGGTGTATTCGCCGGAACTGACTACATCGCCAAGAAAATCAAAGCTGTAGATGGCATCAACATCAAGGACATCATCGATGGTGTCGCTACCGTCGAGCGTTAGGGCATCGAAGATTTCGTCGTAGAACACATCGGTCTTGGCGCCTTGGAATGGTGGGGTGTCTTGGTCTTCGCGGCGGGTGTCAACAACAAGGAAGCCCAGTGCATCAGGGAAATCGACGATGACGCTGGTTTCGCCTGCTGATTGCCTGCCGCCGTCATCCTCGAACTTGACGATAATTTCGCCTTCGACCAATGGCACGATTGCTTCGGTCTGGGCGCCAGACTTGGCTGGGATCAGGTCAATGCTGTTGCTCCAGGTGGCGGTGCCATCGGTCAAGCTGTTGTGGCGGATATGGACGCGGCCACCAACCTTCACGTCAAGGTCAACGGTCTGATCCCAGCGCAGGCGAGCGCTGTTGGCATTGATTGGTTCGATCGTCAGGTTCTGGACGTTGCCGGGAACTGCTGTCTTGCCTACAACCTCGTAGGTCTCGATTGCAGGATTGCCGATCTTGCCGATGGTGTTAATCGAGCGGATCTGAACTTCAAGCGTGCCAGCCTTTAGTCCGGTCAGGCGAATTGATGCGGTCTGGGTGTCAAGCAAAACCCAGTTGTTGTTGTCGAGGCGATACTCGACCTTGTAACCAGAAACGCGCTGCACTGGGCTGATCCAGCTCACATCTACAGCGGTCAGAATGTTCTGGCCTTCTTGGTACAAATGTTCAGTGAACTTGATGCTGCTTGGTGGATCGGGTAGTGCCGACAGGTTGCTGATGTCGCGGAACTCCAGCGTTAGATCCGCTTCAATCGCTGCGTAGATGCTTTCGTTGTACGCCAGCGCCGTAACGCTGAAGACACCGCCCTCGCCCTCAGTGACAGAAATAACGCGGAACTGGTTCGCTTCGATGTCGTTGGTTTCGATCAGCCAAGCGCTTTGAGCGTCAGGCGCCTGCGAAAAAGCATTGGTGACCGTAAAAGTTGTTCCAGATTGCTGCTGGATGGCACGCAGTTCAACATTGCCGGTAGGCAGCACTACTGAAATTGTTGGTGCTTTGGTTAGATCCAGCGTCAGGTTGGCATCATCGATCGTGATGCTTGTCGTTGTAGCGGCATGAATACGTCCCATGCGCCGCGCACCAGCCTTGACTGGATCGGCAATGTTGATGACCATTCCGGGGCGTAGGACGATCCCGCTGTCGATGCTGACGCCAAACGTGACAGTCTCGGTCAGGTTTTGCTCTGCCAGCAGCAACCACTTGCCAAGGCGATGCGCTTGTCCACGGCTATAACAGCCCATGGCGCGGATGTCTTTGTTGATGACGCCGAACTTAGCGATTGCTGCTGCATCCTCGACATACTCAAACTCGACTTCGCCCAGCGTGTCGTAGCTTTGATATGCAACAGTTGCGGTTGTGTGGCGTGTTTTCTGCGAGCTGCCGCTGTAGCTGAAGTTGCCGTCGATGACATTGCTTGGTCCCAGCAGATACTGCGCGTCGACAGGTTTGTCCTGCAGCACCACCATTGCACCAGCGCCGTAGTACGCGATGCCACGGAACAGTGAAACAAACTCTTGGATGACGTTGTAGACCTCTTCACGGCTATTCAGCAGCATGTGGCACTGGAACCGTGGCTCCTGAGCGCCAAAGCCGTCATTGACAAGCTCGTTGCAATACTGGCTGATGTTGTAAAAGTCGAACTTGTCGAGGCTGCTGGCTGGGATGCCGGCGCCATAGCGTGTATTGGTCAGCAGGTCGTACAAGCACCAGGCAGGGTCAGCGCACCATGTAGCAGCACCGAGAGTGCCATCCCAGACACCGCTGTAAGTGACGCGACCTTTGTGTGTGGTTGTATCGACCGTGGCATTACTTGGTAGTTGTACTTTGATGCCACGGACAAGGTATTTACGCGCTGGGATATTGTTGAATTGGCGTGAATCAAAGCGCAAATATGCCAATGCGCTGTTTGGGTAGCGCAGCTTTTCGTCGATGATTTCGGTGTAGCTGGTCCAAATTGTTTTGTTTTCTTTTTTAATTGTTGCTTCGTTAGGAGATATACGAACAACTCGAACATCAACGGGAAATGCGCCAGAAAGAGTAATCAGATAATCGCGCTGGTAAGCATTTGTTGTTTTGCCACTAATCGTGTCATCAACAACCGTGCTGTAGCCACCGCCGTTGTACTGGACTTGAATTTGCAGGCGAGCTGAGAAACCAATGATGTCGCCATCGTCTTCAATCTGACGCAGCGATGGAACTTGAATTGTTACGCGAGTGCGATCAACATTGCTATCAGTAATGGTGCGTGTTACGGGAGTGCCATTGAGCACTTCAGTTCCAACACCTTTTTCTGATTCGGATCCAGCAAGATTTGGGATATACGTCTGCGCTTGCGTGCCAGTCCTGAACGCAGCGGTGTAGCCGGTGAAGTTATCGTTGCCACTGCTGCTTTGAACTGGTGTGCCGTCGAGATAAACGCTTTTCAGGCCGTCATCAAGACCTTGAATTTCACCTTCGCTGATTAAATCAAGGATGGTGGCATATTGAACTGAACGCAGCGAGTCATCGGCTTCAGTTGGGATGTAAACCTGTCCGCCACCACCGCCACCTTTGCCGCCGCCACCGCCGCCGCCAGCACCTTGAATCAGCTTGAGATCATCCATCAGACTTGATCCACATCAAGGCCAGCACTAATGACAGCCGAACCGACAAAGGTACGACCGTAAACAACTGGGACAGGCAATCCCTGTTTTGCCGTATTCACAATGCCGGAAAAGGTGAAACTCTCAAGCCGCGCTGATTCACGGCCAGAAGTAAGATCTCCCATTCTTGCTTGAGGTGAAATCATTTGAGCAACACCGCCCAAAATTAAACTTGCACCAATCGCGCTAAAAGCAGTACCAATAGTTGTCAATGTACCCGCCGTACCAGCGGTGGCTGCTGCGGCACCAAAAAAGCTAGTGGTACCAAATAAACCGGCACCAGGCAAGAAAAACGAAAGTGCAATCAAACCGATACCAAGCAGGATGCGGCCAAAACCGCCCGCACCAACGATCACAGGCGTGATGCTGAACACCTCGCGCTCGGACCAAGGCAGCACCAATTTTTCTGGTGAGTCGTGTGTGATCTTGTCGCGGCCAACGGTGACGCGAAAGCCCATGCCGTCGGCTTCACGATCCATCAGCCACTTCTCCAAGCCGGGGAAGTTGACGCAAAGTGCCTTCAGCGCTTGGGCTGGGGTGTCAACATCAAATTGGAAGCGGCACTGACCCAGCTTTTTGCGGAGAGCGCCGTAGACCTTAACGACTTTCATGCCGTAGGACCATGGCAGTGCTCTTTACATAGTAGCCGCCGTACACGTCCCGACTAGACAATCGTCCCTGAACGTGATGCAGGATTTGCTGATCGCTAAGGTAGATCGCGGCGTGATTGGGCAGCTCAGCGCCAAGCTGCATCAGGATCGCGTCGCCGTATTGCAGCTCTTCAAACGGCACCTGACGGAAGCCTTGTGATCGGTAGCTGTCTAGGTACAGGTTTTCGCCGCGCTCCCAGAAGCCATCACGACGCGGAAAGTCAGCCAGCTTCAAGCCCCACTCGCGGTTGTACCAGTCGCGTACCAGCGAATAGCAGTCCACCACTCCAAACACAAACTCACGTCCGACATAGGGCAGCTCAAAGTCGATTGGCTCGCAGTAGCCCCATTCTTCGGTCTTGGGATTGACGATCACCCATGGCAGGCCGGTGTTGTTGCAACTGATCTGATCTGCAGGTGATGGTTGCGGGCGGCTGGTGGGGTGACTATGCACTACGGCCACGATTTCGCCCATGTCCTCGGCAATGGCATAGTCCTCGGGGTCGAGGATGAAGTGCTCGTCGGGCGTGGTGGCGATGTTGGTACAGCGGTAATACCGGCGCCGACCTTTGACCACATGGATCAGGCCACACGCTTCTTTGGGGTCAGCCTCTTGGACGTGCTGCAGGATCTCAGCTTTCAGGACAGGAGTTAGTTTCATTGAGTCAGGCCAGCACCTGGGTAGCTTCCAAACGGTAGTTCAGCCGTTTCACCAAACCGTAGCTTGCAACTGCTAAGCCGCTTGCCGCATTTGTCCTGTGCCAATGTGCCAACGACCTCATTGCGCTCGTTGAAGTAGTTGCTGCCTGTATAGCTGCACTCGGTAGATCTGTACTCCCATTGACAGATGTTGGCGATGATTTGACGCTTGGGCAGCATCATGCCAGCCATGTCAAACTTACTGGCCAGCTCCCACTGCACCACGTCGCGGGTTTCGGCGGATTTGCGGTCCACATACCAGATCTCGTCGGGAAACTTGGCGTGAACATCAGCCGTGGCTTCACCGTCAAGGAACTTTTTCAACGTGCGGATGCGCGTTACCTTGGCACCACCCAAGTCATTGCCGGGCGTGATGGCATTGGCCTGGAGCAGCAAGGCGCTAATCTCACCGCCAAGGTTGGCAACACTCAACGTTGGTCTGGGCAAGCTGCCGCCGCTGGAATAGTCAAAGCCTTCGGCCTGAATTGGCAATCTGATGTATTGGTTGCCATTCCAGACGATATTGCCGGTTACGTTGGCATTTGCACCAGCGTGGAAGTAGTAGATGTCGCTGGTGCCGTGGATGGCGGCGATCAGTTCAAGCTGAAATAGCTCGATGATGGCGTTGGGTGCCAGGGCAGCAAGTTCTTCGTAGACGCTGCTGATGGCATGCCATGTGACCGTGTTATCAGTGACGGTGCTGCCAATGTCAGTCGGCCAGTTGGGTTGAGTGCCAGCGCTGGTGCCGGCGACCGTGCAACGAAAGACAAGACCGCTGGCCTGTACAGACGTTGCCCGTACAACATCACCAACGGCGTAAGCAGTGGCTGCGACCCAGGCGGAGTAGGCCATCAGGGTTCAAATACCTGTCTGAATGTTGTACGGATCGTTGCGCGTGATGGTTGGTCAATGATTTTGCTCCATTCGGCGCAGATCCATTTGTAGGACGTGTTACTGTCTGGCGGCGTCCAATCGAAAGCTTCCGCGCCAGCGCGAGCTTCGAGGAATGTCTCAATTTCGTCGGCTTGTTCTTCAGTGACGTTAAATTCAAGCGTCCATTCCTTTGGGTCCTGATTCAAGCCAAAAACAAGACGCTGCTGGTACCCGTCACCAAACTGCACGCGACGTACAGCAGGCTGGCTTGTTTTGCTCGCCCCGTACAGAGGGTTGTAGCTAGGAAAAGTAGGCATCAGCGTGTACCAGCAAGAAGGCCGCCAGGGCGTTGTTGTTTGACAATCTCAGCTTGGACTGCGGCACTGATGGCGCCACCCAGAGCCTTGGCTTGTCCTTCATTGCCTTGGACTTGGCTGCCGCTTGCATCTACATTGACAGTAACGCTCACATCGCCACCGCCGCCTCCAAGCTTATTGTTGGGAACAATGGTGCCGCTGGAGTTCGGAACAAATAATTCAGGACCGCGCTCACCAACGATATAAGGACTGCCGTTATTAACGGGACCGCCATTGGCGCGAAACAGGAATCCAAGCAAGCCACCGCCAGTTCCTGTACCACTCTTGACACCAAACAACGCCAAGTTAACGGCAATATCCAAAAGCTGATTCGCAATTTTTTGCAGCAGATTGGTTGCCACGTCCTGCAAGCTTTTGGTGCCATCGATGGCACCTTGAATAGAAGCTACAACGCCTTCTTTGATTGAAGTGCCAATGTCTGCATAAATCTGTTTCATTTCCTCGGCTGTCTTTAGACGATTTTTTAGGGCTTCATTTCCTCGAACTAGCGCTCCAACTTCGTCTTCAGACAATCCCTTTGTATCTTTCATGATGTCGCGGATCTGTTGCCTTAAAAGCACCTCTGCTTCATTGCCATTGATTTTTGCTGTTAATAATTCTTGTTCGTCAAGCAATGATTGCAATTTTTCTCGATTGGCCTTGGCGCTTTTTTCTTCTTCAGCAGAAAGTGCAATTGCAGTTCCAAGGCGGATTTGATCAGCTTCGGCCTGAGCTAATGATTGGAATGTAGTTCGCTGCTGAGTAGTTTCAGCACCGGCTAGCTGTTCAGCAAGCCTATATTGTAACTGAAGTAGCTTTTCTTCATTTTGCAAACTGATGACAGTTAATTGATCTTTATCGGCTTCTGCATTGGCAATTTGCTCTTGAATAAAACTAAGTTGTTGTGTAAGTGCAATTTGTCTCTGCAGGCCTTGCACTTCAGCTTGAATACGCGCAGCAGCGTCTGCAGCCCTAGCTGCATCACCACCGCCGCGAGCGCCGCCGCGAGCATTTTTGCCTGCTGGCGATAGCAATGCTGGTAAAGCGCCTGTGCTTGGTGTGGGGGGTGCCTTGACGCCGCCACCTCCCATCATGGATGGCAATAAAGATTTTTCAAGCCGCGCTCGATATTCTTGAACTTCTTTGTCAAATGGATTTATAGCGCGTATGCCAAATTTCTTTTTTGTACGAGTAGCAGCTTCTTGGTATGCCTGAACACCAGCTTGCAATCTTGATGCACTATTTACTCTTTCTATAAATGCATTAATCCCATCGATCAAAAACTTAAAAACTGGCTCAAAGAATTTGCCAATATTCTGAGCCAGTCTTTGAAAAGAATCTTGCAAAGTGCTAAGTTTGCCATTTAGAGTATCGCTTTGTGCTATTGCACCGTTGGCATATTTGCCGCCAGCATCTGTAAGTTTTTTAACTGCAAATTCAACAGCTTCTGCGCTGATTCTTCCCTTGCTCAAAGCGTCTTGAAATTCTTCACCGCTTAATTTGTATTCTTCTTTTAGGACTTTCTGTAGGGCTACCCCACGCTCTTGAAATTGCAATAGTTCTTCGCCTTGCAACCGACCTTTAGCTTGAACTTGACCATAAGCAGTTACTAAGCCTTGAAGTTCAGCGCCAGTTGCGCCGCTAACATCTGCCAAACGTCGAGTAGTTTCTACGACGTTTTCTGCTTCAACACCAAATGCTTGTAACCGTTTGGCGGCATCGATTAGTTCAGTGCTAGTGAATGGCGTAACTGCGCCTAATTGTTGAAGCTCTTTAATAATTTGATTTGCTCTTTGAACGCTTCCGGTAAGCACTTCAAGGCTGCGCCGTTGCGTTTCAAGTTCTGCCGCTTGAACAAATGCAAATTTAACTGCTTGTATGGCGGTAAACGCCACGGCAAGTTTGCCTACTGCGGCTCTTAGGCCGTTAATTGCACGCTCGGTTGTTTGCGATTGAGCTTGAACTTGGCGCAACTGTTGAATTGCATTACGCGCATCAACGTTTACCGCTACATTGGCGACGACTGACACAACCTACCTGCGGCGCTGCTTCAGTCTACGTTCCTGCTCTTCGTTCTGCAGGTCAAAGTAGCTGCTCCATAGCAGCAGCTCTTCAAGCGTTAACTCTTGTTTGAGTTTGGCCAGCGTGTAGCCCAACTCCTTGGCAATCGCAAGCTGCAAAAGCAGCAGCGTATCTTTCTTCAGTTCAGCCTTTAGCGCTTTTCATGTCGGTTTCGCCTTCCTCTGGGTTGGTGATGATTGCCAGCATCAGTGCTTGCAGGTCAGCGTCTTTAACCTCGTTCTTCAATTCAGCAATCTCGCCAGCTTGAAACAGCCGTTGGCCAGTGTCGTCAGTTGCCTTGGTGACCA
>Ga0194130_10008720_pt1 | contig 10699 bp, 10 predicted proteins | sample TA2KigsurfametaG_FD_160084 | JGI IMG/M metagenome (GOLD analysis project Ga0194130, IMG submission 160084) | Freshwater microbial communities from Lake Tanganyika, Tanzania - TA2015050 Kigoma 12 surface | ecosystem: Environmental > Aquatic > Freshwater > Lake | place: Tanzania: Lake Tanganyika... | reverse complement strand
AAGGTGAACCAGATCGGCTCCCTCACCGAGACCCTCGACGCCGTGGAGATGGCCAAGGAGGCCCGTTACACCGCCGTCATCAGCCACCGCTCGGGCGAGACCGAGGACGTGACCATCGCCGACATCGCGGTCGCGACCAACGCCGGCCAGATCAAGACCGGCTCCCTCTGCCGCACCGACCGCGTCGCCAAGTACAACCAGCTCCTCCGCATCGAGGAGGAACTCGGCGCCAGCGCGATCTACGGCGGCAAGATGCTCAAGGGCCTCTGAGCCCGTGGACCCGGCGCGGGTGCGGCTCCTCCGCCGGCTCGCGCCCCGCGCCCTCCCTCAAATCCCGGCTCCGCCTCGACAGGGGTGCTCCCCGGGCCTAGCTTGCACGATGAAAACGATGAAGGCCGCGTTCGTCCTGTCCCTGCTCGCCGCGGTGCCCGTCCTTCCCGGGGCGGAGGAGCCCGCCCCGAAATCCGCGGCCAAGGAGGCGCTTCGGGCCCGGATGGCGGAGAGCGCCCGGACCGCGCCCCCGTCCGCCCCCAAGGCGGCCCCCGCACCGGCCAGGCCCGCCCCGCCGGCCGCCACGGACGCCCCAACCCCGCCCCCCGTCGCCGCGGCGCCCTCGACCGCATCCGCGCCCGCCTCGGAAGCCCCCGCGGTGCTCCCTCAGGTCGAGGTGCGCAAGGGCAAGTTCTCGGAACGCGATTACCGCCTCGCCCAGGAGCTCAACCAGCAGGACCAGGCGATCGAGCGCGAGCGGCGCAACCTCAAGACCACCGAAACCGACCGGGCGCTCAACGACAGCCAGGTCAGCCGAACGCTCTCCATCTTCGGCGGGAACTCGGCCGCCTTCCGCCAGCGCGTCGCCTCCGAGCGGGTTGAACTCCTCGAGGCGGAGAAGGACATCATCGAGCAGATCGCCATCGCCCAGCAGCCGGAGGAGAAGAAGGCGCTGCAGCGCCAACTCGATGAATTGCGCGCGATGCGCCGCCAGTTGGACCAGACCCTGCGCTGAACGCCGCGACCGCGCCCCGGGCCGCTATTCGGCCCGCAGCAGGTAGCCGCGCAAGTACTCGCTTTCCGGCATCGTCGCGAGGACCGGGTGATCGACGGGCTGGTGCGCCCACTCGACGACCCGCAGCCGCCGCCGCGAATCCGCCGCGACTTCCGCCAGCACGTGCCGCAGCTCGGCATCCTGCATATGGTGGGAACAGGTGTAGGTCGCCAGCAGGCCTCCGGGCACGAGCCGCTTCACCGCGCGCAGGTTGATCTCCTTGTAGCCCCGCAGGGCGCCCTCGAGCGCGGAACGCGACTTCGCGAACGGCGGCGGATCCAGGATGATCACGTCCCACAGTGGCTCGATCCCCCGCGCCGGATCGTTGAACCAGTCGAACACGTTCGCCGTCTGGAATTCCGCCATCAGCCCGTTGCGCTCCGCATTGCGCCGCGCCGCCGCCACCGCGTCCTCCGCGCTGTCGAGGCCCAGCACCTCCAACGCCCCCGCCCGCGCGGCCTGCAGGGCGAAGGCGCCCTGGTTGCAAAAGGCGTCCAGCACCCGAGCCCCCGCGCAGTGGCGCGCGACCGCCGCGTGCTGGAACCGCTGGTCCAGGTAGAAACCCGTCTTCTGCCCCGCCTGCAGGTCGAGCCAGTACTCCAGGCCGCCAATCCGCACCCAACGCGCCTCCCACGGACGACCGGAGCGCGTGCGCACCTCGAGCGGCAGACCCTCCAGCCGCCGGATCGGCGCGTCGTTGCGGAAGATCACCTCCACCGGCCGGAGCAATTCCGCCAGGAGGTCGCCGATCAGCCCCGCGCGCCGCTCCATCGCGAGGGTTTGGAGTTGCACCACCACGGCATCGTCGAACTGGTCCACCACGACCCCGGGGAGGTCATCCGATTCACTCCAGACCAGCCGGCGCGTCGCCTCCGGGGCCCGTCGGGCGATGGCCCGCGTCAGCGCCCCGCGGAGGTAGTCCGCATCCAGCGTCACGCGGTCCCGGCTCAGCCGCCGCCACACGATCTGGGAACGGGAATTGTGGATTCCCGTGCCGATGAAGCGCCCGGTCCGGTCGCGGCATTCGACGACCTCTCCGTCGAACTCGGCCGCGAGCGGTGCTTCCACCTCGTTGGTGAAGACCCACGGATGCCCCTGCAGGGCACGCGGACGGACGTTGGGACGGAGCTTGAGAAAGGGCGCGGCGGACACGCGGCGGACGATGCGCGCTTCGCCCCGCGGCGCCACTTAAATGCGCTCTAGGCGCAACTCCAGGGACTCGAAGCCCAAGGGTCGGTCATAACCCGACTCGTGTTCGACGCGTTCCCGCGCCGCGACCACGGTGACCCGCCGCACGCGTTCGCAGCACAACCGCAGGAGCGTCCGCAGGATGAGCCGGGCGTGCGGCGCCCCGAGACAGAGGTGGGGGCCGAATCCGAAGGACAGGTGCGGGTTCGGTTTGCGATCGAGCTTCACCTGTTCTGGCTCCGGGAACGCGGCGGCGTCGAAGTTCGCCGAGGCCCAGCACAGGGAGACGCGATCGCCGGGGGCAACCTTGACCCCGTGCACCTCGGCGCCGGCCGGGCAAACCCGCCCGATGTGGGTCAGGGGCATAAAGACGCGGAAGAACTCCTCGGCGGCGTGCACGATGCGGCGCGGGTCCGCGCGGAGGAACTCGAGGTCCTCCGGCCGCGCGGCCAAGTGTGCCAGCGCGCAGCAGATCGTATGGATGATCGTGTCGCGCCCGCCGGCGAAGGCGAGGTTCGCGAACCCCATTTGCTCGGCCCGCGTCAACGGCCGCCCGCGGAAGGAGGTGGTGGCCAGGGCACTGAAGAAGTCCGCCCCGGGCCGGCGCTCCGCCTCGTCGAATTTCCGCGCCAGGTAGTCCTCCAGCACCGTGCCTTGCTTGAACTCGCCCCCGGTGACCTTGAACACGTGGATCCCCCAACCAATCCAGATCTCGGCCTCCGCCTCGGGCACATTGAGCAGGTGGGTCAGCGCGCGGGACTGCACCGGCAGCGCGTAGCCGTGCACCACCTCGGTGGGGTGTCCCGCCAGCAACGGCTCCAGCGCCCGCGCCATCAGGGCCTCGACCCGAGCGATCACCACGGGGTCCTTGGCCCGGTCGAAGAAGGGCTCCACTAGGGCCCGGTACTCGCCGTGCTCCGGCGGGTTGGTCTCGATCGGCAGCTGCCGCATCGATCGCACCGCCTCCTCCGAGGGGATCGGGACGCGGAACGGCGCATCCGAGGAGAACTGGCCCCAGTCGCGGGCCGCCGCGCGGACGTCCGCGTGGCGCAGGATCATCGTGATCTCCTCGCCGTGGAACGGGCAGCGGAGGACCCCGCGGGACTCGCGGGCGTCGCGGAACGGGTCGGCGGGGGCGGACATCGGCGGGACCCGCCGAGCAGGAGCTCCCCGCGCGGGCGGGTCAAACCGCGAACGCGCCATTTTCCGCTTCCCTGCACCCGCGACGGACCGTTTGCTCGCCGACTCCCGTCCCTTGACTCCCGCCGCCGAAATCGCCCGCCGCCGCACCTTCGCGATCATCTCCCATCCGGACGCGGGCAAGACCACGCTGACCGAGAAGTTCCTCCTCTACGGGAACGCCATCCACCTCGCGGGCACGGTCACCGCGCGCAAGAACCAGCGCGCCACCACCTCGGACTGGATGGAGCTGGAAAAGCAGCGGGGGATCTCGATCAGCTCTACCGTGCTGCAGTTCGATTTCGGCGGATTCGCGGTCAACCTCCTCGACACCCCGGGCCACAAGGACTTCTCGGAGGACACCTACCGCGTACTGACCGCGGTCGACGCCGCGCTGATGGTGATCGACGCGGCCAAGGGCGTAGAGGCGCAGACCCGCAAGCTCTTCGAGGTGTGCCGGCGCCGCGGCGTCCCGATCTTCACCTTCATGAACAAGTGCGACCGGCCCACGCGCAACGCGCTGGAGCTGCTCGACGAGCTCGAGACCGTGCTCGGCCTGCAGTGCTCGCCGGTCATCTGGCCGCTCGGCAACGGCCCGGGCTTCCGCGGGGTCTTCGACCGCCGATCCCGCGAGGTGCACCTGTTCGAGCGCGTCCCGGGCGGCAAGTTCCGCGCGCCGGTTAACGTGGCCTCCCTGGAGGATCCGCGGGTGCGCGAGCGGCTGGATGACCACACCTACGGGGAGGTCACGGAGCAGCTGGCGATGCTCGACGGCGCCGGCACCCCCCTCGATCTCGCGGCGATCCGCGCGGGCCGGCAGACCCCCGTCTACTTCGGCAGCGCGGTAAACAATTTCGGGATCGAGCTGCTCCTGCACGGATTCCTCCAGGACTCCGTGCCGCCCGCGCCGCGCTCCAGCGCCCGCCCGGCCACCGCGGGCGCCCCCGCGGGCGAGCGCACCGTGGTCCCGGTCGAGTCGCCCCGCTTCTCCGGCTTCGTCTTCAAGATCCAGGCGAATATGGACCCCAAGCATCGCGACCGCATCGCGTTCCTGCGGGTCTGCTCGGGCAAGTTCGAGCGCGATATGCTCGTCACCCACCAGCGCACCGGCCGCACCGTGCGCCTCTCCTCGTCGCACAAGCTCTTCGGGCAGGAGCGGGAGACGGTCGACGAGGCGTGGCCGGGCGACGTCATCGGCCTGGTCGGCCACAGCGATTTCGGCATCGGCGACACTCTCACCGAGGACAAGGGGATCCTCTTCGACGAGATCCCCAGATTCCCACCGGAGGTCTTCACCTACATCTCGAATCCGAACGCGGGGGACGCGAAGAAATACCGCGCCGGCCTGGAGCAGCTCCTCCAGGAGGGCGTCGTGCAGGCCTTCAACGCGCGCAACGCGCCGCCCGGCTCCACGCTCCTCGCCGCCGTCGGCCCGCTGCAGTTCGAGGTCGTCCAATGGCGGCTCCAGAGCGAGTACGGCGCCGAATCTCGCCTCGCGCCCACGCCCTGGACGCTCCTCCGCTGGATCGAGCCGCATCCCAGCCTGGCGCAGCCGGGAATGCTGGTGACGGCCAGCGGCGTGAGCTTCGGGACCGACAAGCTGGATCAGCCGATCGTGCTGTTCCCCTCGGAATGGACGCTCCGTTACTTCCAGGAAAAGAACCCGGAGCTGCGGCTCCACGAACTGCCGTTGGAGCAGACGCGCTGACCCACGCCGGCCAGGATTCAGCCAAGCAAGCGCGCGCGGACGAGCGCGTAAGCCTCGGCGGGCGAGGCCACATCGCGCCAACACACGGCGGTCACCGCGGGGGCGATCGTCCGTTGGTGCCGGATGAGCACCGTCTCCACCCCACCGGCGTGGCCGCCGAGAACGTCCACGTCGGCATCGCCGACCAGGAGCGTTTCCGCCGGGGCGCAGCCGAGCCGGCTGACCAAGGCCAGCAATCCCTCCGGGTCCGGCTTGTGCGTCGGAAGGTCATCCCCGCAGACCACCCCGTCGACGATTCCATCCAGCCCGTGCGACGCCAGCAGCGTGCGGGTCGAGGCCCGATCGCGTCCAGTCCAGATCCCGGCCGGGATACCCCGCGCCCGGAGGTCGCGCAGCGTCTCCACGGCGCCGGCATAGGGCTGGATCAGGCGGTGGTTCCCGTGGTGGAAATCCACCATCCGCCGGAGCGCCACGGGCACGTGAACGGGATCTGGGAGCAGGTCCGCGAGGAACCGCTCCGGTGGGCCGCCCAAGCGAGCGAAGATGTCCATCGTCGGCGAGCCGCCAAAGGGCTCCAGCGCGTGGCGGATGGCCTCCAGGACGAGCGGCAAGCTGTCGAGCAGCGTGCCATCGAGGTCAAAGACGACGGCGCGCTTGGGTCGGAGGGAGGCGCTCATTCAACGGGCAGGACGAGGGCGGCGGCGGGCGGCGCCCAAGGCTCGGCGAGTGACGCAGGCGCAAAGGCTCCGGCCGGCACCGACAGATGGAGGGCGGCGCCAGTGACTTGGAAACGCGTCTTGTCGCGCGTGAGCTCGTTACGGTAATCGGCCTGCCGGGGCACGTACTGATCCCCAACCTTCTTGAGGCTCACGAGGTAGAAGGTCTTCAGGACCCCGCCGTTGGCCGCCACGAGTTCGGTCTGCATCAGGGCGTTGAACTGGGTGTCGAGGTAGGCGCGGGCCGCGGCGTAACCGCCTCCCTGCTCCAAGAATCCGGGCGGCGCCTTGAAGAGGTAGGAGTAGGCGGGCCGACCGAAGGCGCGGGCGAGCTTCTCCAGTTGCGCCTCCGGCCAGTAAAGGAAGGGCATCTGCAGATCAAAGGCGGAGACTTCCACCCCGGGAAACAGCGGCGCGACGGCGGCCGCCGGGGCCACCTGCTCGACCTGAGCGCCGGCCCAGCGCCAGACCCCGCCCTCCACCCCGTTTCTCAGGATCAGCCGGCGCACCCCACCCTGGCCGTCATCGACCTCGACACGGAAAACCGGACCACTCGCCTCCCGGCCACCCCAAAGGCGGCCCGGGAATACGCGTTCCTCGCCACGCCGGGGCAGGGAGCGCAACTCGATCGCCAGATAAAAGCTGCCCGCGATGCCCGCCTGCCGGAATTGCCCCAGAATCCGCGCGGCTTCCACCTCACCAGGTTTACCCACTTGGGAGAGTTCGGGCGGCCGGTTAGGGGCGGCCGCGAAAAGATCCGCCAAGCCCCACGCGATTAAAGCCAGTCCCAACCGCCAACCGCCGGGCCGGACAAGGACGGTCGGGCCCATCCGGATGCGTCGGTTACTTCTTGGGCGCCTCGGGCGCCGGAGCCGGCGCCGGGGCGGCCGGAGCCGCTGTGGCAGGCACGGCCACCGCGGGAGCAGGGCTAGTAGCCGCCGGGGCGGCGGGGGCAGTGATGGTCGGGAGGGCTCCGCCAGCGGCGCCCTTCTCGGCCTTACGCTCGTAGATGCGACCCAGATAGAGCAGGAAGGCCAAGACGAAGAAGAGGATCGCCGAATACTTGGTGGCCTGCACGAGCACGTTGTTGGTTTCGGCGCCAAAGGCCGCCTCCGCTGCCCCCCCGCCTAGGGCGGAACCGATCCCGCCATCCTTCGACTTCTGCATCAGCACGATGAGGACCAGAAAGACGGAAACGAGGATCAGGATGAACGTCAGGATGCCGAGGGCGATGCTCATGGAAGGGGCAGAGGTGCCTCCCCGCCGACCGGATGTCAACCGCGAGTTGGCCCGCGGCCGCGACCACCGCGCTCAGGAGCCGCGGCCGGGGGCGGCCGCGGCTGGAGCCGGTTCCGCGCCCCGGCGACGGATGAAGTCCACGTCGGCCCCGTCGGCCCGGACCTTCACCGTGCGCTGGCTCGAGGTGTCGGAGCCGATGTAGTCCACGGTGGCCGAGGCCAGGATCGGCAGGTACTTCCGCAGGTCCTTGCTCTCGTCCTCCGTGCTCGCGTGGATGCTCCAGAGCTCGGCCGGCGGGCGGCCCTCGCTGGCGGGGCGGTTCTCGCGGGCGGAAATGCGCACGTACTTCTCGTAGACGGTCACCATCCGCGGCACCTCCTCATAACCGACGATCTCGTTCCGAGGCGGTTGATAGACCGCCACCGTCCGGAGCGTCGCATTGCCGCGGGAATCCGTCGCGGGCACCGTGTCGTACCGGACCCCGCCCCCGACCTGAGCGTAGACCGGGACACTTACCCGCTCGATCTTCGAGCGCGGCGCCTCCATCCCGTAATCGAGTTCCACCACCATGTCTGCCCGGTCGGCGGAGGGCGCCTCGTAGAGCCCCTTGCCCGCGAGCGCGGTGCGGATGAAGTCCGAGGCCTCGCGGTGCCGCAAGCTCTCCTCCCCCTTGGTCGGGTCCTTGGACTTCAGCACGTAGGACTGGGCGTCCGCGCGCGCCGGCCGCGAGATCGCATCGACCTTGACCGAGTGCGCCGGGGTCCCGCAGCCGCCGAGAAACAACACCCCGACGGCCAGCGCCGGGAGGGCGGAAAACCGGGTTGCGGCAAGCCGGCGCACAGGGAAGTGGATCAGGGTCCCGTCCGGCCGGGCGCGGGTGGCGTTCCGGGGGTGGCGGGTTCGCCCGGGGGCAGAGGAGCCCCGGGGACCGTCTCCCCCTTCAGGCGCGCCAACTCCTCCTCCAACCGGGCGATCTCAGCCTCGGTGGAAAGCGTCTTGGCCTGCGCGTCATCGAGCTCCTTTTTCTTCGCCAGCGCGGCATTGCGCTCGCCTTGCAGCTTCTTCAGCCGGTCGGCGGCGGAGTCCAGCTTCCGCTTGGCTTCGTTCAGCTCGAGGTCCGAAATCCGGAACCCTTCGGCAATGGCCAGCTCCTCCTCGAGGGCCGCCTTAGCCTTGGCCTCCTCCTGCAACCTCTTGGCCTTGTCCTGCTGGAACGCCCGCTCCTGCGCGAGCCGGTCTTGCTCCCGGCGGTCCTTCGCGTCCTGCACCATCCCCACGATTCCTCCAATCAGGGCGCCCGCAGCCGCGCCGCCCACCAAACCCGCGCCCGAGCCCATGCTGCTGTTACTGCCGACGACGGCGCCGCCGGCCGCGCCGACCATCGCCCCAGTGCCGGCCCCGGTGGCCGTCTTCGAGGGCGCCACCCCCGACTGGCAGCCGGAGAGGATCGCGAGGAAGAGGAGCGCGGAGCCGGGGGAGACGAGGAGGCGTTTCATCGGACGGGAACCGTGGGGGCGGGGAAGCTGCATGGGGAGGGACGGTATCGGACCGCGAAGGTTGCTCAGGGGGCGAGTAAACCGCGGATGTTTTTGAATTCAACCCCGGCCTTGAAAAAAGGCCGGCCGACCGGGTTCGGGCCGAAAGTTTGAACTTTCCGGGGAAACGATCATAACCTCGCATCCGGGCCTGCCGTCCTACCGGCGACCCGCTTTCTCCCATGCCCACCCGAAACAAGGGGATTTTCTCCGCGGACTTCCTCGTCCCCGTCCTCGGCCTGCTACTCGCCGTCGCCCTCGTGGAGCCCTACTACGCCGCGGTCGTCCGCCCGCGCGTCGCCGAGATCGAGCTGAAGCAGCGGGTGATGGCGGCCCGCGGGGGGACGACCGCCGTGAACTCGGAACAGCGCTCGTTCCACATCATCATCAAGGACCCCGAACAGCAGATCGAGATCATCTTCGCCCTCTGGGGCACCTTCCTCCTCGGCTACAAGCTGCTGGAGCTGCGACGCGAGCGCGGCCTGTTCCGGCACGACTTCGTGCATCTCCAGCCCGGGGAACGCATTTTGCCCGAGGACGCGCTCGACCGCCACCGGGAACTCCAGGCCAGCGTGGAACGCGAGTCGCGCTGGCGGGGCCGCCTCCTGCCCGAGTGCATCCTCGCCGCGCTGCACCGGTTCCACGCCACCCACTCGGTGCAGGACGCCGCCAACGCCGTGAAGGAACGCGCGGAGCTCGCGGCCGACCGGCTCGATTCGTCCCTCTCCCTCGTGCGCTACATCGCGTGGGCCATCCCGGCCATCGGCTTCATCGGCACGGTGCGCGGCATCGGCCTCGCCCTCGCCTTCGCCGAGCAGGCGATCAAGGGCGACATCACCCCGGTGATCGAGGCGCTCGGCCTCGCCTTCAACTCCACCCTCGTGGCCCTCGTGCTCTCGATGGGGCTGATGTACCTGATGCACGTCGTGCAATCCCGGCAGGAGGCGCAGGTCATCGAGACCCAGACCTACTGCCGCGACGCCGTGATTGACGTGATGAAGGTGCCGACCCGCGAGGAGGGATCCATCGCGTGAGCGCCCCCCTCCCGATGCCCACGCTCGGACTGGAACTCTCGGATGCGGGCCTGATGGCCGCCCTCGGGCCTGCCGACGGGATCCACCCGCAACCGGTCCTCGTCCCGGATCGACCGGGAACCCCGGACTGGCCCGGCTACGCCTGCAGCGACGGGAAGACCGTGACCCTGGGCCGCGCCGCCGAGGACCTGTGGTTCGTGCACCCGCGGCGCATCGACCTCCACTTCTGGGCCCGCCTCGGCCACGACCCGTCCGCCCTGCAGGTCAACGGCAAGACGCTCTCCTCGTCCGAATTGGCGTTGATGTTCCTGCGCGAGTTTCTCGCCCGCCTGGAAGCGGTCGCGGGACGCCCCGGAAGGGTGGTCCTGGCCGTCCCGGGCGCCTACCTCCGGGATCCCACGATCGAGGAGGAGCGGATCGGGCTGCTCCTCGGCCTGGCCCACGAGCTGAAGCTGCCCCTCGTCGCGGTCGTCGACGCCGGCCTCGCCGCCCTGCGCGATCCGCGCGGTCCCGGGTGCGATCCAAGCCTGCCCGTGGTGCTCGTCGACGCCGGGCTGACCGGGGCCGACCTCAGCCTGCTGCAACCGCGGGCGGGCCGGCTCGCGCGCACGGCGCACCTGCACCTGCCCCAGGCCGGTCTCGCCGCGCTGCGCCGCCAGCTGACAGCCGCGCTGGGCAACCGCTTCCTCCGGCACACCGCCTTCGACATCCTGACCGACGGCCGCGTGGAGCAGGCCTTCTTCCGCCAAGTCCACGACTTCCTGCAGGGGGACGCCCCCGAACAACGGTTCGTCATCGGCACGGGCGCGCGCACCTACGAGATGAACGCCAAGCGGGAGCAGCTCGCCGCCGACGCGCCCGGCGCCGCCGCCGCCATGGCGCAGGGACTGCAGGATCTGCTCGCCCGCCGGAACGGTGGTCCCGTCCCCGGGACCGTGGCGCTGACCGACCGCGCCGCGCGGATTCCCGGGCTGGAGGCGCGGCTGCGCGCCGTGACGTCCGCCCGCATCCTCCGGCTCCCGCCCCAGGCCGCGGCCGTGGGCGCCGCCCTGCTC
>Ga0194130_10008718_pt1 | contig 10701 bp, 8 predicted proteins | sample TA2KigsurfametaG_FD_160084 | JGI IMG/M metagenome (GOLD analysis project Ga0194130, IMG submission 160084) | Freshwater microbial communities from Lake Tanganyika, Tanzania - TA2015050 Kigoma 12 surface | ecosystem: Environmental > Aquatic > Freshwater > Lake | place: Tanzania: Lake Tanganyika... | reverse complement strand
CCAGATATAGTTTCAATGGCTAACTTTGTAGCAATTTCACTTGTTAACCCAAGCTCAACTCCGGCCTTTATCATTGCCTCTACAAAGTAAAAGAAATAAGCAGGTCCTGAACCACTTAAAGAAGTCACTGCATCTATCTTGTCCTCAGTCAAAACTACAACCTCACCTGTAGTGGAAAACAATGCAGTTGCAATCTCCAAAGCATCACGGCTCACTTTTGAACCTGTTGCAATTGCCGAAATACCTTTACCAATCTGTGCTGGAGTGTTTGGCATAACTCTAACAACTGGCGTACTTGGTGGAAGTTGATTTTCAATAAATTTAATTGTCTTACCTGCTGCTATTGAGATAACAAGAGTTTGTTCTTTAATTGTTAACTTCAACTCGTTTAATACATCAGGTAAGTCTTGAGGTTTTACGGCAAGAATTATTACATCACAACTCTGCCCGATTTCTGAAATACTCATTGCTTTAACCTGGTGATGATTTTTTAATAGTTCAACCTTTTCTTGACTCTTATCAGCAATACAAATTTGATCGCTTTTAAGTGAATGGCTAAGCAAACTTTTTATAATCGATGAACCCATAACGCCAACACCGATAAAACCTATGCACTTGTTTGTAAGTGGGGTGTTCATACTTCAAGCCTACCCAATTAGTCTTTACCCGTATCTGACCCTTAAACTATGGCGCTATGGCGACTAAAAACAAAGATAAATCCAAGCTTTCAAAGAATGAAGTCGCTCCTAATTTTGCACGTGACTGGGTTGAGTTTGAAAACCCAGCAAATACTGAGGAAATTTTTAAGTGTGATCTAACTTGGCTCACATCATATTGGCAGTGTATTTACGGAAATGGTTGTTGCGGCATTGATGGTGATAGACCAGATGCGGGCTGCTGTTCTGATGGTGCTTACTTCACAGGTAAAGAGGATGAAAAAAGAGTTTTTGAGGCTGCTAAAAAACTTACTCGGGCCAATTGGCAATTTTATGATCAAGCTCGACCAGGAAAAGCTGGTGGTAAATTACAGATTTCAGAGGTCGGATTAGATAAAGATCGTAAAACTAGAAATGTTAAGGGTTCATGTATATTTTTAAATCGAGCAGGTTACGCAGCACCTGGCTATACCGGTTCCTTTGGCTGTGCACTTCATCATTTGGCAGCTAAAGAACAGGTGCATGTAGTTGAAACTAAACCTGACATTTGCTGGCAACTACCAATCCGTAGATCATGGGAGTTTCGCGAGTTTGGTGGAAAAGAAATAACTGTGGTTGTAATTGGTGAGTACACCCGCGCAGCTTGGGGTGAGGGTGGTGCTGACTTTGACTGGTATTGCACTAGCAACTCTGAAGCTCATGCTGGCAAAGTTCCAGTTTATAAATCAAGCAAAGTTGAGTTAACTAAAATGATGGGTAAAAAAGGTTATGCCGAACTTGAAAAATTATGTGAAAGTCGCATGGCTGCAATATCTGCCACGCGCAAGGCGCAGAAAAAGCGAGAGCTGCCTCTATTTGTGATTCATCCGGCCACCAAGGCTGCGCAAGAGGGACGATAGTCAGCCTTAGCCATTAGATTAACGCCATGGCAAAAGCACCAGCAAAAGATCCTTTTCGTTGCGTTGAATGTGGCTGGAGTGCCACAAAATGGGTCGGTAGGTGCGGTGAGTGCCAAGCTTGGGGAACAGTTGAAGAAATTGCAGCACCAAAAAAACTTTCTCTTGTTGCTGGAGCAATTACCTCAGCGGCAAAACCAATCGGTGATGTTGATTTAGCAAGTGCAAAGGCTAGAAGTAGTGGAGTTGGTGAGTTAGATCGAGTTTTAGGTGGCGGATTAGTTCCGGGTGCTGCAATCTTGCTTGCAGGCGAACCTGGAGTTGGAAAATCAACATTACTTCTGACTGTTGCAGCAGAGACTGCCAAGCAAGGAATTCTTTCTCTTTACATAAGCGGAGAGGAGTCAGCTTCTCAGGTGCGGCTACGGGCGGAGCGACTAAACGCAATTGATAAAAATTTGTGGTTAGCCGCCGAGTCTGACTTAGGTGCTGTTATTGCCCATATTGATTCAGTAAAACCAGAGTTACTAGTTATTGATTCAATCCAAACTATTTCAAGTACCACAGTTGATGGTGCGCCAGGTGGAGTAACTCAGGTTCGTGAAATAGCTGCTGCTTTGATACGAATTGCTAAAGAGCGATCAATTACCTTGGTATTAGTCGGACATGTAACTAAGGATGGCTCAATTGCTGGGCCTCGGTTACTGGAGCATTTAGTGGATGTAGTTTTAAATTTTGAAGGAGAGCGTCACTCAAGACTTAGGTTGATTCGAGCAATTAAAAATCGATTTGGTGCCTCTGATGAGGTCGGCTGTTTTGATTTAAATGACGCGGGCATTGTTGGACTACCTGACCCAACTGGCCTATTCACCTCCCGCCATACCAATCCAGTTCCAGGCACATGTGTAACAGTTGCTTTAGAGGGAAGAAGAGCCTTGCTCGCTGAGATTCAATCCTTAGTTAGTGCACCAAATTCAGATGGTAGAGATTGGGGAAACTCAAGAAGAGTAACAAGTGGATTGGATAACTCACGCACTGCGATGACTTTGGCGGTGTTAGAGCTTCGTGCAGGAATTAAAATCTCAGGGCGAGATGTCTATGTCGCAACTGTTGGTGGTATGAAGATAAATGAACCTTCCGCTGATCTTGCAGTAGCTCTCTCAGTTGCCTCTGCTGCTAAAGGTTTAGCTCTGCCAGCTGATTTAGTTGCTATCGGTGAGGTTGGGTTAGCTGGTGAAATCAGAAAAGTAACTGGAATTACTCAAAGAATTTCTGAGGCTGCCAGGCTAGGTTTTAAAAGAGCAATCGTGCCAGTGGGAAGTGATTTAAAAATATCCGGTATCGAAGTTCTAGAGGCAGCTCGAGTTGAGCAAGCAATAAGTAAGGTGAAAATTAATTAATTGGAGGGTCTACTAAAAATAAAGTGCTAGTAAATCCACCATCGACTGGGATTGCCACACCAGTAATAAAATCACTTTCCGAACTTCCTAAAAACTTCGCAATTCCAGCAAAATCTGCCGGCTCTCCCCACCTGCCGGCTGGAGTTCTATCAAGGACCTTATCTACAAAATTTGGCAACGATCTTGTTTGTTGCGTTAGCTCTGTTTTAATCCAGCCTGGTAGCACGCTGTTCACTTGAATATTATCCCGACCCCAAGCATTGGCTAAACTCATAGTTAATTGCACAACCGCGCCTTTAGTGGCTGCATAAATTGGCGCAATACCAAAGCCAAATACACTAGTGAGTGAGCCAATAGTAATTATTTTTCCCCCGCCACGCTTTTTCATTATTGGATAAACCGCTTGGCAGCAATCAAAGACACCAGTTAAATTAACTTTTATTATCTGATCAACTTCATCGGGTAAATAGTTTTCTGGGGCTTTGCGAATATTTATACCAGCATTAGCAACTAATATATCAACGCCACCAAACTCTTTTTCGGTATCAATCATCCCTTGCTTAATTTGATTTTTATCTGATATGTCAACATTAAACGCTTTTGCTGCTACGCCAAGTGATTTTAGTTTTGCAACCGCAGCTTCACTTTTTTGAATATTTCGAGCCCAAATTGCAATATCTGCACCAGCCTGTGCTAAACCGGTAGCAAATCCCAAACCAATACCACCATTGCCACCAGTAACAACTGCTACTTTCCCCTTAAGGGACATATTAGGCAGAGGCTGGGTCTGTTAAATCTTCAAATGTATCTGGCATAGCAGATTTAGAGGTTCCTTTAAAGGTAAAGGTTGCAGTGTCACTCTCATCTGAAACATCTACCAAAATAATCTCACCAGCTTTTAGATCACCAAATAGCATCTTCTCAGATAAAACATCCTCTAGCTCTCGCTGAATGGTTCTGCGAAGTGGGCGAGCGCCTAGCACTGGGTCATAACCACGCTTTGCCAAAAGTGATTTAGCACCAGCGGTTAACTCGATACCCATATCTTTTGCCTTTAATCGCTCATCTAATTGCGCAACCATTAGGTCAACAATCTTGACGATCTCATTTTCAGTCAACTGGTGGAAGATCACAATGTCATCAATACGATTTAAGAACTCAGGACGGAAGTGAGTTTTTAACTCATCACTTACCTTTGCCTTCATTCGCTCGTAACTGCCTTGAGCATCTGCCACATTTGCAAAGCCAAGTGAGAGGGATTTAGAGATATCTTTAGTTCCAAGGTTGGTAGTCATAATGATAATGGTGTTTTTAAAATCCACTACTCGGCCTTGGGCATCAGTTAGGCGACCATCCTCAAGCACCTGCAGTAATGAGTTAAAGATGTCGGGGTGTGCCTTTTCAATCTCATCAAATAGAACAACTGAAAATGGACGGCGGCGAACCTTCTCAGTTAATTGACCACCCTCGTCATAACCAACATAACCAGGAGGTGCACCAAATAAACGTGAAGCGGTATGTTTTTCAGAGTACTCAGACATATCTAATTGAATCAATGCATCGGCATCGCCAAATAGGAATTGCGCCAAAGTTCTAGATAGCTCTGTCTTTCCAACCCCAGATGGGCCAGCAAAGATAAATGATCCGCCAGGACGTTTTGGATCTTTAAGTCCAGCACGAGTTCTGCGGATAGCTTGGGACAAAGCTTTGATCGCTTGATCTTGACCAATCACACGGCGGTGTAATTCATCCTCCATCTTAAGTAAGCGAGCAGTCTCTGCCTCTGTTAACTTAAATACTGGAATACCAGTTGCAGTTGAAAGAACCTCAGCAATTAACTCCTCATCAACCTCGGCAACCACATCCAGGTCTCCTGCCTTCCAATTCTTTTCTTTATCTGCTTTCTCAGTAATCAAGGACTTCTCTTTATCGCGAAGTGAGGCAGCCTTTTCAAAATCTTGTCCATCGATAGCTGACTCTTTTTCTTTTCGAGCAGCAGCAATTTTTTCATCATATTCACGAATTTCAGGTGGCACAGTCATTCGACGAATGCGAAGTCGAGAGCCAGCCTCATCAATCAAATCAATTGCCTTATCTGGCAGATGACGATCTGAAACATAACGATCAGCCAGAGTTGCAGCAGAAACTAATGCGCCATCTGAGATGGAAACCTTATGGTGGCTCTCATAACGATCGCGAAGTCCCTTTAAAATTTCAATTGTGTGAGCAACGGTTGGCTCGGCCACCTGAATTGGTTGGAATCTGCGCTCAAGTGCTGCATCTTTTTCTAAGTGCTTGCGGTACTCATCCAAAGTAGTTGCACCAATTGTCTGTAACTCACCACGAGCCAGCATTGGCTTCAAGATTGAAGCTGCGTCAATTGCACCCTCGGCTGCTCCTGCGCCAACTAATGTGTGAATCTCATCAATAAACAAAATGATGTCTCCGCGAGTGCGAATCTCTTTTAAAACCTTCTTTAATCGCTCTTCAAAATCACCGCGGTATCTAGAGCCGGCAACTAATGCACCAAGATCTAGTGAGTAAAGTTGTTTATCCTTTAAAGTCTCAGGGATATCACCTTTGATAATTGCTTGAGCTAAACCTTCAACAACCGCTGTCTTTCCTACCCCTGGCTCACCAATCAAAACTGGATTATTTTTTGTTCTGCGAGAGAGCACCTGCATTACCCGCTCAATCTCTTTCTCTCTGCCAATTACTGGATCTAACTTTCCTTCTCTTGCTGCTTGGGTAAGGTTTCGACCAAATTGATCTAAGACTAATGATGTTGATGGTTGACCCTCAGCTGGTCCACCAGCAGTTACCGCCTCTTTGCCTTGATAACCAGATAGCAACTGAATAACTTGTTGGCGAACTCGAGATAAATCAGCACCCAGCTTTACTAAAACTTGTGCGGCAACACCTTCACCTTCACGGATTAAACCTAAAAGAATGTGTTCGGTGCCGATGTAATTGTGTCCTAATTGCAGCGCCTCGCGAAGTGAGAGCTCTAAAACTTTTTTAGCCCGTGGTGTAAATGGAATATGTCCAGATGGTGCTTGTTGTCCTTGGCCAATAATCTCTTCAACTTGTGAGCGAACTGCCTCTAATGAAATACCAAGTGATTCAAGTCCTTTGGCTGCCACACCTTCACCTTCATGAATTAAACCTAAAAGAATATGTTCAGTACCAATGTAATTGTGGTTGAGCATGCGTGCTTCTTCTTGCGCCAGCACAACAACACGTCTGGCACGATCGGTAAACCGTTCAAACATTGCTCAAACCTTTCTTGTCTTGATGCAAATAGCCTAATGCCAAGTTGGGACATTATGCACTTCGATTAGGCTGTGAATAACTCACCCATATATTGGGCCTACTCTGGCTCTATAACCCCACAATTGGGGTGTTTATGCCCGAAAACTTAAAGAATTTTAAGCATTCTCGTGTTTCCCAGTGTGTTGGGCTTAACACTCTCTAGATCTAGGAACTCTGCTATTCCCTCATCATATGAGCGAAGTAGTTGCGTATAGATCTCAGGATCAACTGGTGCACCTTGTATTTCTGCAAATCCATGCGAGCCAAAAAACTCTGTTTCAAAGGTTAAACAAAAAACCTTCTTCACCCCAACCTCTTTTGCTCGAGCTAATATGTTTTCTAAAATTAAATGTCCAATACCTTTGCCATGCATTTGCTCTACTACAGCAACCGTTCTAACCTCAGCAATATCCTCCCAGAGCACATGCAACGCCCCACAACCGACAACTTCACCGTCAGATTCGGCAACGACAAACTCTTGCACGCTTTCAAATAAGGTAACAGTCTCTTTTGAAAGTAACTTTCGCTCAACTGCATAAGTATCAACAATGGCTCTGATCTTCTTTACATCAGAGGTTTTAGCTGGTCTAACTACAATTGACACTACTCATCACCAGCTGTTGGCTTTACTAATGGAAACAAAATAGTCTCTCTAATTCCTAATCCAGTAAGTGCCATTAATAATCTATCAACACCCATTCCCATACCACCCATTGGTGGCATGCCATGCTCCATAGCTCTTAAGAAATCCTCATCCAATCCCATCGCCTCTAAATCACCAGAGGCTGCTAGTTTTGCTTGTTCAACCAATCTCTCCCGCTGAATAACAGGATCAATCAACTCTGAGTAACCGGTTGCTAACTCAAATCCTTCAACATAAAGATCCCACTTCTCAGCCACACCAGGTATTTGACGGTGGGCTCTGACCAAAGGTGAGGTATCAATTGGAAAGCCCATAACAAATGTTGGTGCACTTAACCTCTTTACCACTGTGTGCTCAAAAATCTCCTCAGCAATCTTTCCTTTGATCCATTTTGGATCAAGTTTTATGCCCAACTTGGTGGCTATTTTCTTAAGTTCATCTAATGAGCTCTCACCAGTTACCGTCTGACCAACCTCTTTTGAAATCGCTTCAAAGAGAGATATCTGCTGCCAATCACCACCTAGATCTACCTCTCTGCCATCATGATGTTTTACCTTATGAGAACCAAAAACTGCTTTAGCAGCATCTTGGACAAGAGTTTTGGTTAACTCCGCCATGCTCTGCCAATCTCCATATGCCTCATATGTTTCAATCATGGCAAACTCAGGTGAGTGTGATGAATCTGCACCTTCATTTCGGAAATTTCTATTTATCTCAAAAACTTTTTCAAGTCCACCTACTACACAGCGCTTTAGGTATAACTCTGGAGCAATTCTTAAAAACAAATCCATCTCATAGGCATTACTAAATGTCTTAAATGGCCTAGCAGCTGCCCCACCATGCATTACCTGCAGCATCGGTGTTTCTACCTCTAAAAAGTTTTTCCTGCTAAAACTCTCACGAAGTGATTTCATCACTGTCGGACGCAATCTGGCATTACTCCTTGCCTCAGGTCGAACAATAAGATCCACATATCGCATTCGAACCCGACTTTCTTCCGAAAGTGGTTTATGTTCAACTGGTAATGGTCTTAATGCTTTTGCCGCCAACATAAAAGAGTTTGCCAAAATAGATAATTCTCCTCGTTTAGAGGTAATTACCTCACCTGTTACTGAGACAATATCGCCTAAATCAATCTCTGATTTCCAAATCTCAAGTTGCTCATCCCCAATTTTGTCCAGCGAGAACATTGCTTGAAGCTCGGTGCCATCACCTTCGCGCAAATTTGCAAAACACAATTTGCCAGTATCACGCTTAAAAATTACACGACCAGTAACTGACTCAATAATCCCAGTTGTTACATCTATTGGTAGATCTTTATGTTTATTTCTAATCTCTAACAATGTGGTGGTCCTCGGAACAGCCACTGGGTAGGGCTGACCACCCCGGCTTAATATCGCAGCCCGTTTTTCTCGGCGGATCCGCAATTGTTCTGGTAGATCATCCTCATCAGCCATAATGTGTTAGATCTTAGCGGGTGTGATCAGAGGTTATGATTTAATTTCGCTCATGTACTAAGCGCAATCCGATCAATGTCAGATCTGGTTCATGAAATTCGATCGTCTCGCTAATACCAAGAACGAGCGGTGCAAGACCACCAGTTGCAATTACGCAGACATCGCCAGAATCTGGATACAAATCCGCTAGCTCATCAATTATGCGATTGACCAAGCCATCTACTTGGCCCGCAAATCCAAATATCGTCCCCGATTGCAAGGCTTCAACAGTGTTTTTGCCGATAACAGATCTTGGCTTAACTAACTCAACTTTACGAAGTTGAGCAGCTCTTGCAGCTAAAGCATCAACTGAGATCTCAATACCAGGGGCAAGTGCTCCTCCTAAAAACTCACCTTTTGGTGAAACTACATCCAAATTTGTTGAGGTTCCAAAATCCACCACAATTGATGGACCCTCTGCACCGTAAAGAGTAAAAGCTGCTAGCGAGTTAACGATTCGATCAGCACCAATCTCTTTTGGATTATCTACCAACAGTGGCACGCCAGTCTTAACACCTGGTTCAATGATTGTGCTCTTTACATCTTGGTAGTGATCATCTAGTAGCTTTCTAATCTCTCTTAATACTGCTGGCACAGTTGAACAAATTGCTACCCCGGTAATATCAAATCCAGCAACTAGTGATGAGTATTGCAGCCATAACTCATCTGCAGTGTCTCTAGGATCAGTCTTAACTCGCCAAGATTGTTCTAACTTATCCTTGTTAAAAATTCCCAAAACTGTATTGGTATTTCCAACATCTATCGTAAGCAGCATTACTTTTCCTCTCTAAAATCTAGGCCGATATCTAAGGCTGGGGCTGAATGTGTCAATGATCCAATTGCTAGATAATCAACACCTGTGTTTGCATAGGCTTTAGCATTTTCAATTGTTAGACCACCTGACGCCTCTAGTTTTACACTGCCGGCTGTTATTGCTACCGCCTCTTCACACATTTTTACACTCATATTGTCAAGTAATATTAAATCTGGTTTTAATATAACTGCTTCTTTAAGTTGTATGAGTGAATCAACCTCTATCTCAATAAATTTGCCTGGATACATTTTCTTTATAGCGTTAAAGGCTGCTGTTATGCCACCTGCGGCAGCGATATGGTTATCTTTAATTAATGCAGATTCAGATAATGAGTGGCGGTGATTTACCGCTCCTGCAGCTCGGGTGGCAAATTTTTCTAAACTTCTCAACCCAGGGATAGTTTTTCGGGTGTCCCTAATCTGACACCTTGTGCCAGCAATCTCAGTAACCCACTTACTAGTTAATGTTGAAATGCCACTTAAGTGAGATAAAAAATTAAGTGCGGTTCGTTCAGCAAGTAAAATCTTTTGAGTATTTCCTTGCAGAGAAATTACTGCTTTCCCAGCAGCGACTTTTGAGCCTTCGTTAACCAAAATCTCGTAGTGATTAATCCCGCAGTATTCAAGAACAGCAGCTGCCACATGTAAGCCACTAACCACCCCATGATCTCGCGTAATTAAATCACCTTTAGAGACTGAAGATGAAGAGATTGTCGCAGTGGTGGTCAGGTCAACACCACCGGCTAAATCTTCGCTAATTGCATCTTTAACTAATTGGAAAATGTGATTAGGTGACAGCCCTAACTGCTTTAGATTATCTCGAAGCTGATTCACTTAAATCACCTCCAGATTAGATGACCAATTACCAGATGAATCTATCTGTTGAATAATTCTACTCAGCCATTTATCTTCTGTATTTGGGTAATCACTACGCCGGTGCGATCCTCGAGATTCAGTTCTTAGCAAAGCTGATTTCACGATCACAGTGGCCAATAGATGAAGATTTGTTGCCTCCCAAGCTTCGATACATGGCTCTTTACTTGTTAACTTGGACAACTCAACTAAAGTTTGTAAAGTTTTAGTTAAAGAAGCCTCTGATCTTAAAACTCCTGCTCCTTCACTCATTGCAATTTGCAGCGGTAAAAGAATTTTAGGATCTAGCAGAATATTGTTTTTTTCATTAACTGCCTCTTGCTGAGCAGGTAAATCTTTTGATAAAGCGGCAGCAATTCTTGCGCCAAACACCAATCCTTCTAACAATGAATTAGAGGCAAGTCGATTAGCTCCGTGAGCGCCAGTACAAGCAGATTCACCACAAATATAAAGCCCATCAATCGATGACTTTCCATTTAAATCAACCAATACGCCCCCTGATGCGTAATGTGAGGCTGGTGCAACAGGAATCTTTTCTTTGGTTGGGTCAATTCCATTTTGTATACAGGAGCTGTAAATGGTTGGAAATCTATTAGCAAAATCTTTAACACC
>Ga0194130_10008717_pt1 | contig 10701 bp, 9 predicted proteins | sample TA2KigsurfametaG_FD_160084 | JGI IMG/M metagenome (GOLD analysis project Ga0194130, IMG submission 160084) | Freshwater microbial communities from Lake Tanganyika, Tanzania - TA2015050 Kigoma 12 surface | ecosystem: Environmental > Aquatic > Freshwater > Lake | place: Tanzania: Lake Tanganyika... | reverse complement strand
GGTCTCTACATGGTCTACGTCCTGATCCGCTGCGCGATCAATCCGTCGCTGGGTCCGCCGGCGCCGCGCGAGATCACCGACATCCCGCTGACGCAGAAGCTCGCGGCGATGAAGAAGGTGATCCTGCCGCTCTTCATCATCGCCTCGGTGCTCGGCAGCATCTATGGCGGCATCGCCTCGGTCAGCGAGGCGGCGGCGCTCGGCGTCGTCGGCGTCATCGTCTCCGCCTGGATCCGTGGAACCCTCAACTGGGCGATGTTCCGTGACTCGATGTTCACGACGATGTCGACCTGCGGCCTGCTGATCTGGCTGACCATCGGCGCCAACGCGATGGTCGGCGTCTACAACCTTCTGGGCGGCATCACCTATCTCCGGGGCGTGATGACCGGCCTGCCGCTCGACCCGATCGGCGTCATCCTGGTCATGATGGCGATCCTGCTCGTCCTCGGCTGCTTCATGGACTGGTTCAGCATCATGCTGCTGACCATGCCGATCTTCGCGCCGACCGTGACCGCGCTGGGCTACGACCTGATCTGGTTCGGCGTGCTGTTCAACATGAACATGCAGGTGGGCTATCTCTCGCCGCCCTTCGGCCAGGCCGCCTTCTATCTCAAGTCGGTGGCGCCGCCGGACATAACACTCGACCACATCTTCAGGTCGATGCTGCCGTTCATCGGTCTGCAGGTCATCGGGCTCGCGATCGTGCTGTTCTTCCCCGAAGTCGCGCTCTGGCTGCCCAACCTGCTCAAGTAGCAGGCGCTGCGGCCGCGCAAAGAAACGGGGCCGGAGCATGCGCTCCGGCCCCGTCGGGCCTTCCCCTTCGGACGCGGCCTCAGCGCATGGTCGGCATCACGAACTCGGCGCCCGAGCGGATGCCCGTCGGCCAGCGCGCCGTCGTGGTCTTGATCTTGGTGTAGAAGCCGACAGCTTCGGGGCCGTAGCTGTTGCGATCGCCGAAGATCGAGCGCTTCCAGCCGCCGAAGGAATGGAAGGCGAGCGGCACGGGGATCGGCACGTTGACGCCGATCATCCCGGCCTTCGCCTCCGCCGAGAAGGCGCGCGCCGCGTCGCCGTCGCGCGTGAAGATCGCGGCGCCGTTGCCGTATTCGTGGTCGTTCACGAGCCTGACCGCGCTGTCGTAGTCGGGCACGCGCACCACCGACAGCACCGGCCCGAAGATCTCCTCCTTGTAGATCCGCATGCCGGGCCCGACGTCGTCGAACAGGCAGCCGCCCATGTAGTAGCCGTCCTCGTAGCCCTGCAGCCTGAGGCCGCGGCCATCGACGACGAGCTTCGCGCCCTCGGCGACGCCGATGTCGACATAGGACTTCACCTTGGCGAGGTGCTCCCTGGTGACCAGGGGCCCCATCTCGCTCTGCGGGTCCATGCCCGGCCCCACCTTGAGCGCGGCAACGCGCGGCGCGAGCTTGCCCACCAGCCGGTCGGCGACGTTGCCGACCGCGACCGCGACCGAGATCGCCATGCAGCGCTCGCCCGCCGCGCCGTAGCCCGCGCCCATCAGCGCGTCGACGGTCTGGTCGAGGTCGGCGTCGGGCATCACGACCATGTGGTTCTTCGCGCCGCAAAGGGCCTGGACGCGCTTCGCGTGCGCACAGCCGGTCCGGTAGATGTACTCGCCGACCGCAGTCGAGCCGACGAAGCTGATCGCCGAGATGCCGGGATGAGCGAGCAGCGCGTCGACGGCCTCCTTGTCGCCATTGACGACGTTGAGGACGCCGGCGGGCACGCCCGCCTCCATCAGCAGCTCCGCCACGCGCAGCGACGAGGTGGGGTCCTTCTCCGACGGCTTCCAGATGAAGGCGTTGCCGCAGGCCAGCGCCATCGGCGCCATCCACATGCCGACCATCACCGGGAAGTTGAAGGGCGTGATGCCCGCGACGACGCCGAGTGGGTGGCGCGCCGACCAGGTGTCGATGCCACGCCCCACGTCGGGAGTCATGTCGCCGCGCAGCAGGTAGGGGATGCCGCAGGCGAACTCCACGACCTCCATGCCGCGGATTACCTCGCCCTTGGCGTCCTCGTGCGTCTTGCCGTGCTCGAGCGTGATCAGCCGCGCGATGTCGTCGCGATGCCGCTCCAGAAGTTCCTTGAACTTGAACATCGCGCGCGCGCGCATCAGCGGCGGCGTCGCCGCCCAGCCGGCCTGCGCCGTGGCCGCGACGCGCACCGCCTCGTCGACCTCGGCCGCAGAAGCCAGCGCGACGGTCCCGGTCTGCTCGCCGGTCGCCGGGTTGAAGACGGGGGCGCCGCGCCCCGAGGCACCGGCGACACGCTTGCCGCCGATGAGATGGCCGATCGTGTCCATGGAAGCTCCTCCGCTGGAAAGGCCGCGCAGTCTAGGCCCGCGGCCGCGCGAGGCAAGCGGGGTGGCTTCCGGCCGCGCGCCATGCATGATGCCGCCCGCATGCAGCCTTCCCCAGCGCAGGTCGAGGCCTTCGGGCGCGATGGCGTCGTCCACCTGCCCGGTCTCGTGCCGGCGGCGATGGTCGAGCGCCTGCGCGGCGCCGTGGACCGCGCGATGGCGGCGCCCGGCGAGATGGCGCTCGACTTCAACGACTGCGGCTCGCCCGGGCGCTTCTTCGGCGACATGTTCATGTGGCGCGTCGATCCGGATTTCCGCGCCGCCTTCTTCGAGACCGACGCGGCCGCGGCCGCCGGCATCCTGATGCGCGCCGCGCGCGTCCATCTCTTCTACGACCAGGTCTTCGCGAAGGAACCAGGCACGCCGGCGCGCACGCCCTGGCACCAGGACTCCCCGTACTGGCCCGTGACGGGCGAGATGCTGGCGACCACCTACCTGGCCCTCGACCCGATCGACCAGGGCAACGGCGCGGTCGAGTACGTCGCCGGCTCGCATCGCTGGGGTGGCGACTTCGCGCCGGCGCCCTTCCGCGAGGGCGGCCAGGGCGCGCGGCGCTACGCGAAGTCGCCGCTCCCTCCCCTGCCCGACATCGAGGCGATGCGGGGCACGCTCGAGCTGCGCCGCTTCGACCTCGAGCCGGGGGACGCCGTCGTCTTCCATGGCCGCATCGTCCATGGCGCGGGCGGCAACCCGAGCGCGCGACGCCGGCGCACGGTGGCGCTGCGCCTCGCCGGCGACGACGTGCGATGGCGCCCGCATTCCGGCACGTTCAGGCCGCTCGCGCGCGCCGGCCTCGCGCCGGGCGCGGAACTGTCCGGGCCGCTCTTCCCCGTGCTCTGGCGGGCGGGCGATCAGGCCTCGTAGCCGAAGGGATCGTCGACGGAATGCGCGGGGCGCGTGAACCAGCGCGGCCCGTCCGCGGCCATGTGGAAATGGTCCTCGAGCCGCACGCCGAACTCGCCGTAGATGCAGATCATCGGCTCGTTCGAGAACGTCATGCCCGGCGCGAGCACCGTGCGGTCGCCCTTCACGAGATAGGGCACCTCGTGGACCTCGAGCCCGATGCCGTGGCCCGTGCGATGCGGCAGGCCCGGCACGGCGTAGCCGGGCCCGAAGCCGGCAGCCTCGATGACGCGGCGCGCAGCGGCATCGACGTCCTCGCAGCGCACGCCGATGCGCGCCGCGGCGAAGGCGGCGGCCTGCGCCTCCTTCTCCAGGTTCCAGACCTGGCGCTGGCGCGCGCCGGGCTCGCCGAAGACGTAGGAGCGCGTGATGTCGGAGAGGTAGCCGTCGACCGGCGCGCCGACGTCGATCAGCACCATGTCGCCGTCGCGCAGCACCTGCGGGTAGGGCACGCCGTGCGGATAGGCCGTCGCCTCGCCGAAAAGCACGATGTTGAAGGCGGGCGCGCCCTCGGCGCCGAGCCGCTTGTGCGCCTCGACGAGGAAGGCCTGGACCTCGGTGGTCGTGATGCCCTCGCGCAGGATGCGGGCCACCGCCTTGTGCGCGCGCAGCGTGATGTCCTTGGCCGTCTGCATCAGCGCAATCTCGGCAGCGGACTTGCGCGACCGGCACGCGCCGGTGATGGCCGCGCCGTTGACCCAGTCGTAGGAGTTCGACGCGCGGCGCAGGCCGTCGAAGGCCGCGAACTGCGTCGCCTCGTCCAGGGCCACGGTGCCGCGCTCGACGCCCATGGCGCGCAGCGTGTCGGTGACGAGCGCCGTCGGGTCCTCGTGCTCCTCCCAGGTGACGACGCGGTCGCCCAGGGTGATCATGGTCCGCAGCTTCTCTTCCTCGAAGGCGGGGCAGAGATAGGCAAGCTCGCCGCGCGCCGGCAGCACCGCGCCGTGCAGCCGCTCGGAGCGCCGCAGCCTCAGGCCGGTGAAGTAGGTGAGGCTCGCAGAGACGTCGAGCCAGAGCGCGTCGATGCCGGCCTCGCGCATCAGCGCCTGCGCGCGCTCGATGCGCGCGGCGCGCTCCGCGTCGCCGATCGGCGGCGCCGCGCCGCGCATGGGGGAAAGCAAGGCGAGTTCGGCCTCCGCCGACGAGCCGCCGACACCGATCGTCATGGATTCAGGGCCTCCGGGCCGTTGCGATCCGCATGCGCGTACCCGGCCCCGATCACGCCCGCAGGATCTTGCCGGGGTTCATGATGCCGTCGGGGTCGATCGACTTCTTCACGGCGCGCATCACGGACAGCACGTCGCCGCCATGCTCGGCCGTCAGGAAGTCGATCTTGCCGTAGCCGACGCCGTGCTCGCCCGTGCAGGTGCCATCCATCGACAGCGCGCGCGCCACGAGCCTGTCGTTGAGGCGGTTTGCCTCGGCGATTTCGCGCGGGTCCTTCGGGTCGAGAATGATCGTCAGGTGGAAGTTGCCGTCGCCGACATGGCCGACGATCGGCGCCATCAGAAACGACGCCTTCACGTCCTCCTGCGTGCCGACGATGCAGTCCGCGAGGCGGGAGATCGGCACGCAGACGTCCGTCGCCCAGAGCTGCGCGCCGGGGCGCAGCGCCTTGCCGGCGTAAGCGGCGTCGTGCCGCGCCTGCCAGAGCTTCCTGCGCTCCTCCGGGGAGGTGGTCCAGCGGAAGCCTTCGCCCCCGTGCTCCGCGGCGATGGCCTGCACCATCTCGGCCTGCTCGGCGACCGAGGCGTCGGTGCCGTGGAACTCGAGCCACAGCGTCGGCGCCTCCGCGAGGCCGAGCCTGGCGTAGAGGTTGAAGGCCTTCATCTGCAATTCGTCGGCGAGCTCCATCCGCGCGACCGGGATCCCGGACTGGATCGTCTGGATGACCGTGTCGACGGCCGCCTTCACGCTAGGGAACGAGCACATCGCCGAGCTGATCGCGGCGGGGATGCCGTAGAGCCGCAGCGTCACCTCGGTGATGACGCCGAGCGTGCCCTCGGAGCCGACGAACAGCCGCGTAAGGTCGTAGCCGGCCGCCGACTTGCGCGACCGCCGCGCCGTCCTGACGATGCGGCCATCGGGCAGCACGACGGTCAGCGAGAGCACGTTCTCGCGCATCGTGCCGTAGCGCACCGCGTTGGTGCCGGAGGCGCGCGTCGCCGCCATGCCGCCCAGCGAGGCGTCGGCGCCCGGGTCGATCGGGAAGAACAGGCCCGTGTCGCGCAGGTGCTCGTTGAGCGCCTTGCGGGTCACGCCGGCCTCGACCGTGCAGTCGAGGTCCTCGACGGACACGCGCACGACGCGATTCATTTGCGAGACGTCGATGCACACGCCGCCGCGAAGCGCGGCGACGCCGCCCTCGAGCGAGGTGCCGGTGCCGAACGGCACGATCGGCACCTTGTGCGCCGCGCAGATCCGGACGACGTCGCTCACCTCCTTGGTCGAGCGCGCGAAGACGACCGCGTCGGGCGGCGCGGGCTGGTGCCAGGATTCGTCCTTGCCGTGCTGCTCGCGGACCGAGGCCGCGGTCGAGCAGCGGTCGCCGAAGCGCGCACGCAGTTCGGCGATGGCGGCGTCGCGCGCGCTCGGCTCGACGGGCTGCAGGGCGGGAAGTGCCATCTCGGTCTCCGGTGCTGGTGGCTTGGTCTGAAGGTACGGAGCGCCGGCGGCGCGCGCAATCGCGCGTCACCGGCGCGCCCTCACTCGAAGGGCTCGATCGGCTCGGGCGGCGCGTGGCTCGGCGCGTCCGGGCGCTGGTAGGAGAGGATGAACGCTATGACGTCCTCGCGCTCCTCGGGCGACAGGAAGAAGGTCGACATCACCGGCTTCGGCTCGCCCATCGTCTCGACAACGTGGCGCCGCGTGGCGAAGCCGCGGAGGTAGCCGCGGTTGCGGCCGGGAAGGTTCGCGACCTCCATGAAGCTCGGTGCCGCCACCTCCTGCGCCGGCGGCAGGTCGGGCAGGACCTGGTGACAGAGCGCACAGCCTCGCGCGGCGACTGCGCGTCCGCGCTCCACGGCGCTCATCGGCGCGGGCGGCGGTTCCCCGGCGCCCGGCGCGGGCAGCGGCTCGGGCGCGCAGCCCGCGAGGACCGGCAGGGCGAGCAGCGGCAGGCAGAGGAGGGCGCGGCGAATCGATGCGGGCGTCACGGGCGGCATACTAGCCTGCGGGCGCCTGCCCGGCGGCGGCTGCCGCGCGGACCCGCTCGCGCCAGATCACGTAGAGGCCGCTGGCGACCAGGATCGCCGTCCCGGCCCAGACATGCGGTGCCGGGAACTCGCGCCAGAAGATCCAGCCCAGGATCGTCGCCCAGGCGATCTCCGAGTACTGGAAGGGCGCGACCAGGCCGACCGGCGCCCGGCGGAAGGCGCGGAACATGAACCACTGGCCGGCGACGATCGCCGCCGCCATGCCGGCGACCAGGAGCAGGTCGTCCGCCTCCGGCGTCGTCCACGCGAAGGGCGCGATCGCGGACATGACGACCAGCACGGCCGCGTTCTGGAAGACCATCATCGATATCTCGCCGTCCGTCCGCGACAGGCGGCGCACATAGACCATGCTCACGGCCCAAGACGCGGCGGCCGCGAGGCAGAGCAGCGCGGCGGGCTGGAAGCCGTCCGCGCCCGGCCGGACGATCACCAGCGCGCCCGCGAAGCCGATGGCGATCGCGGCCCAGCGATGCGCGCCGACCCGCTCGCCCAGCATCGGCACCGACAGCGCGGTCATGATCAGCGGCGAGACGAAGCCGATCGCGATCGCCGTCGCCAGCTCGAGATGGCGCAGGGCCTCGAAGAAGCACGCCATCGAGACGATCGACCACGCGACGCGGATCGCGTGGTCGCGGGGGCGGCTGGTGCGCAGGACGGAAAGGCCGCCCGCCAGCGCCGCCCAGGGCAGCAGCAGGGCGAGGACGAGCAGGCTGCGGATCGCCAGCATCTGCGCGACCGACATCGCCGACAGCCCCGCCTTGGCGAGCGCGTCGCTGACCCCAAGGCAGGCGAAGGCCACGACGATGAACGCCACGCCCGCCAGGGGCCGGTCGGCCTGGGCGGGCGCGCTCACGCCGCCACCCGCGCGGCGCGCGCCCGGCGCCGCTCCGTCCAGACGACGAAAAGGCCGCTGGCCACGATCATCGCCGCGCCGGCGAAGACATGCGGCCCGGGCCACTCGCTCCAGATCGCCCAGCCGAAGGCGACGGCGAGCGGGAGCTCGAGGTACTGGAACGGCGTCACGGTCGCGATGGGCGCCAGCCGGATCGCGCGCAGCATCAGCCATTGCGCCGCGACCATGAGCACGCCGAGGAGGAAGCAGACCCCGACGGCGGAGGCCTCGATGTCGACCCAGGCCAGCGACGCCAGCGCGCCGAAGGCCAGCACGAGCCCCGTGTTCAGGTAGGCGAGGATCGTCGCGTCGCTGTCCGTGCGCGTCAGCTTGCGCGCCAGCAACTGGACCATCGCCCAGCCCATCGCCGACATCAGCGGCAGGAGCGCGATCGGCGAGAAGCCGGCCATGGCCGGGTTCACGACCACGACCGTGCCCGCGAAGCCGAACAGCACCGCTGCCCAGCGCGCGCCATCGACGGGTTCGCCCAGCATCGGGCGCGACAGCGCGGTCACGAAGATCGGCGTCGAGAAGCCCAGCGCCACGACCATGGCGAGCGGCAATTCGCTCAGCGCGTGGAAGAAGGCGAGGATGGCGAAGAACATGAAGACGAGCCGCGCGAGGTGGAGCCGCGCCTGCCCGGTGCGGAACAGCGAAAGCCCGCCCGCGCGCATGAAGTACGGGATCAGCACCAGCATCACGAACGCAGAGCGCAGCGCGAGCATCTGGAGGACCGGGATGCCGGCGACCGCAAACTTCGCGAGCACGTCGATGCCGGAAAGGGCGAAGGCCGCGCCGACCATGTGCAGGATGCCGGCCAGCGGCCGGTCTCCCCCGGGCGCGGCGCGGCTGTTCTGGGTCGACATGCGCCGGCGCGGCTCCCGGGGGGGAAAAGGACTGACCCTGAGATCCTGCGCGATCCGGCGTCCCGGAAGCCAGCGCCGGCCGCGCGGGGCGGCCGCGCGCGGCGCGGATGGCTCAGGCGGCGACGGCAGGCGCCTCGCGGGCCGTGGCCGCCACCTGCGGCGAGCGCGGCGCGGCGCGCAGCTCGGCCTCCATGCGATTTCGCGCACCGGTCTTCCTGAAGATCGCGTGCAGGTGGATCTTCACCCTGTTCTCGTCGATGCCCAGCGCGTCGCCGATGCGCCGGTTGCTCTCGTCTCGCCGGATATGGGCGAGGATGTCGCGCTCCCGCTCGGTCAGGGGCTCGATGGGGCGTGGCGGGTCGCGGGGGACCGCCGGCGCGGCCACGGCGCTCGTGCGCGCCGCGGCGGCGGCGGCGAGCAGCGCCGCGGCCGACATGTACCCCGTCCCGGAGGCGACGATCCCGAGCACGCGGGACACGAGGGCCGGCGATGCGCTCCAGGGCAGCGCCGCGTTGGCGCCGGACCGCAGCAGGCCGAGCTCCTCGGCGCCATCCTCCGTGCGCGCAAGCGCGACGATGCGCAGGCCCGGCGCCTGGACGCGCAGATGCGCCATGCCGCCGCCAGGCTCGAGGCCCTGGAGGCCGCGATCGAGCAGCAGCAGCGGCGCCGGCCGCATGTCGCGCAGGCGCGCGCGCAGCGCGGGCTGGGAGGTCACGATCTCCGCCTCCGGCCGGTCGCCCGCCTCGTCGGCGAGGCGGCGCAGGAGCGAGGCCGCGACCGCTGGGTGGTTGGCGGCGACGACGAGGCGTGGCCTGTCCTTCATGATATCCCCCGGACGGAACATGGAACCCGCGCGAGTTAAGAGCGCGATCCTGCCCCCCGCTTGAGGCGGATCAACGCTGCGACGATCCGCGCGCCGACGCGGCGACCTCCGACTTCGCCGATACCGTCCGGATGGCAGGGCTCCGCGCGCGCTTCGGCTCGCCGCCCGCGACTGGCTGATCAGGCCGCGGCCACGGCATCCGCGCGCAGGATCGTGCCACCCGCGCCTTGCGCGCCCGGCGCGAGCGCGCGCGCGAGCAGGCGCTCCGGCCTTTCACCGGGCATGTCGAAGCCGAGCGGCGCGGCCGGCACGAAGCCGAACTGCCCGTAATAGGCGACCTCGCCGACGAGGAGCACCAGCGCATGGCCGGCGGCGCCGGCGGCCTTCAGACCGGCATGCATCAGCGCGCGCCCCGCGCCCATGCCCCTGAGCGCCGGCTCGACCGCGAGCGGCCCGAGCAGCAGGGCCTCGCGCAGCGGCGACGACGGCGCCGCGACCAGGATGGGCCAGAAGCGCAGCGTTCCGGCCAGGCCCCCGGCAGGATCGAGCGCGACCAGGCGCAGCGAACTCTCGCTCTCGATGCCGGCGCGGAAGGAATGGGAACGCTTGCGGCGGCGATCGGCGCCGAAGGCGCGGTCGAGCAGTTCCTCGATGGCGGAGGCGTCACCGTCGCGCTCGGCGACGATGCGGAAGCCCGTGGGCGATGTCATGGCGGATGTCTCGGGGCGGATGCGCGGGAAGCGGACTGCCGGCGCGCCGCCGGGCGGCGGCCGGGGCGATGCCGGCGCGACGGCTCGAGAACGCCCTGCCGCGCCTCAGCGCGCGGCCACGATTCCCTCGCCGCCACGGGCGTGGCGGGCGCATCGTCGTCGCGCGGGGAAACGGACCTTCATCGCCGCGGAAGATGTATAGGCACGCCGCCGCTGTCAACGCGCGCCAGCGCGGAGGCCGAGCACGTGGAGTTCCTGCGCGCGCGTCTCGATCGCGCCTTCGCGCGCCGCGCGCACCCGCGCGATCGCCTCGCCAGGCTCCGCGCCGAAGGCGACGGCAATGCGCGCGGCGATCGTCCCCGTGCGGCCACGGCCGCCGACGCAGTGGATCGCGACGCGCCTGCCGCTCGACAGCGCTGCGAGCACGCCGCCGCCATGGGCGCGCCAGCCGCGCTCGAAGGCCTCGCCCGGTGGCTGCATGTCGCCGATCGGGAGATGCAGCCAGGCGAAGCGCCGCGCGGCCGCGCGGCGCGCGAAGCCGGGCACGCCGTAGCGCGCGAACTCCTCCTCCTCGACGAGCGTGAGGAGCAGCGCCGCGCCCCACGTCTCGATCGCCGCGAGATCCGCGTCGAGGTCGCGGCCCCAGGCGCGCCCGGCATCGTCGATGCCGCGCCGCCCGGGCAGGTGGCACATGCCGATCGCGCCGGCGCCCGCGGCGACGTGCATCTCGTCGATGCGCAGCGCGCCGCCTCGCGCGCCATCCTCGCTGTCCATCCATTCCCCGGCCCGCGCCGCGAGGAGCCCCGTGCGGCGCACGGGGGGACGTAGCACGCGCGCCGCCGTCGCCGCTATGCTGCGTCCCGGGATCCATCGAATGTCCATCTGGCACAAGCTCGTCGCCGGTTTCCG
>Ga0194130_10008715_pt1 | contig 10702 bp, 9 predicted proteins | sample TA2KigsurfametaG_FD_160084 | JGI IMG/M metagenome (GOLD analysis project Ga0194130, IMG submission 160084) | Freshwater microbial communities from Lake Tanganyika, Tanzania - TA2015050 Kigoma 12 surface | ecosystem: Environmental > Aquatic > Freshwater > Lake | place: Tanzania: Lake Tanganyika... | reverse complement strand
CACGAGATTCTGCTGGCGATGCGCACCGCAGGACTGTTTTGCTTCGCGCGCTCGACCCAGGGATCCATCGCGCCCGGTGTCGGTGCCGTCGGCACAAAGGTCTTGCCCGGACCCGCAAGCCGCGGCGCGGCGCGGCCGATCAGCTGTTCCAGTGCGCGGTTCTTCACTTCAAGGTCGGCGCGCGCGGCGATTTCCTGGGCGGTCACCAGATCGAAGCGCGCCTGCGCCTCGTGGGTGTCGGTGATGGTGGCGTTACCGACCTCGAAATTGCGCCTGGCCTGCGCCAGCTGCTGTGCGATCGCGGTCTTCTGCGCCTCGGTGAAGGACAGGTTGCTCGCCGCAAGCAGCACGTCGAAATAAGCCTGTGCCACGCGCAGGATCAGGTCCTGCCCCGCGGAGGCAAACTGGGCTTCGGCGAGCGTGACCTGGGTCTTGCCCTGCTCGTAGGCGACGAGGTTCTGCCGCCGGTAGAGCGGCTGCGTCACCGACACCGAGGCCGAATTGGAATTGAATTGCGCCTGGCTCGGTGCGATGGCTGGATTGCGGAAGCGCAGGTCGCGGTCGTTGTGCTGGGTTGAGGCCGAGAACGTGGCCTGGGGCAGCAGGCCGGCGAGGCCCTGCGGCCGCTTTTCCTGCGCCGCCTCCAGCGCGGCCCGCGCCGAGGCATAGACCGGGTCGGAACCGAGGGCGAGGCGGTAGATTTCAACCAGGTCGGCGGCGCCGGCAGGTGCCGCGAGCATCAGGCTGGTGAATGCGGCCGCGATCGCGCGTCTCATTGCCGCGGGGCCGGTCTAGAACACGAAACGCCGCGGCTGCAGCGCATTTTTCAGCGGCGGGATGCAGGTCTCGAACAGCGTCACAGTGCGGCAGGCGCAGCCTTCCATGCGGGTCACCAGCTGCGCCTGCATCACCGGCGCTTCGCCGGTGACTGCAAGCAGGCGGCCGCCGGGTTTGAGGCTCTGCTGGAAGGCTTCCGGCAGCACCGGCACCGAGCCGGTGAGCACGATCGCATCGTAGGGGCCGTGCTGGTCCCAGCCGCGTGCGGCATCGCCGGTGTCGAGCGTGACATTGCGGATGCCGGCGGTGGCAAGCGCGGCGCCGGCGGTGCGCGTGAAATCGGGCAGGATGTCGACGCTGCAGACATGGCGGGCCAGGCTCGCCAGCAGTGCGGTCATGTAGCCGCTGCCGGTGCCGACTTCAAGCACGTTGTCGGTGTCGCGCAGCGCAAGGGCCTGCAGCATGCGGGCCTCGATTTTCGGGGCCAGCATCACCTCGCCGTGGCCGAGCGGAATCTCGAGGTCGGCGAAAGCGAGCGCGCGGTGCGCCGCCGGGACAAAGTCCTCGCGGTGCACGCGCATCAGCAGGTCGAGCACCACGGGATCGAGCACCTCCCAGGTGCGGATCTGCTGCTCGACCATGAAAAAGCGCGCGTTCTCGATGTCCTGCTCGGACGCGGTGACCGAAGGCGATGCGTTCATGACTTGTCGATAAGTGCTTGGCGGGGAAGGGGAATTCGACCCGGAACCGAACCGGTTTGAGCTTGCAATTATCCCATAATTCCATTAGCTTAAACATCGCACGTAGGGGTCCTTGCAGTCACGCCGCAGGCGCGGCTGCAGGGTGAGACAGACCCTCATGACCTGATACGGATAATGCCGTCGTAGGGAAGCGTGGCATAGCCGTCCGCCTTCGCTCCCTTTCAATGTTTGCCTGGAGCGAGCCATGAACGCCAATCCCAAATTCCTCAATGCCACCGCCCGCGTCGACGAAGGCGCGGTGAAGCCGCTGCCCAATTCGCGCAAGGTCTACATCGAAGGCTCGCGTCCCGACATCCGCGTGCCGATGCGCGAGATTTCGCAGTCGGACACGCCGGCATCCTTCGGCGCGGAAAAGAATCCGCCGATTTTCGTCTACGACTGCTCCGGCCCGTACACCGATCCTTCGGTCAGCATTGATATCCGCTCCGGCCTCGCCCCGCTGCGCCAGAAGTGGATCGAAGAGCGCAACGATACCGAGCAGCTTGATGGCCCCACCTCACGTTATGGCACGGAGCGTCTGAACGATCCCAAGCTCGCCGAACTGCGCTTTAACCTGAAGCGCAATCCGCGCCGCGCGAAGACGGGCGTCAACCTCAGCGGCAACGTCACGCAAATGCACTATGCGCGCCGCGGCATCATCACGCCTGAAATGGAATTCATCGCGATCCGCGAGAACCTCGAACGTGAACGTTATATCGAGAGCCTGAAGGCATGCGGCAAGACCGGCGCGAGGATGCTGGAGCTGCTGCTCAAGCAGCACCGCGGCGAATCCTTCGGTGCCGCCATTCCCGAACGCATCACCCCCGAGTTTGTCAGGGAAGAAGTCGCGCGCGGCCGGGCCATCATTCCGGCAAACATCAATCATCCGGAATCCGAGCCGATGATCATCGGCCGCAACTTCCTGGTGAAGATCAACGCCAACATCGGCAATTCGGCGCTATCCTCGGGCATCGGCGAGGAAGTCGAGAAAATGACCTGGGCCATCCGCTGGGGCGGCGATACGGTCATGGATCTTTCCACCGGCAAGCACATCCACGAGACACGCGAATGGATCATCCGCAATTCCCCGGTGCCGATCGGCACGGTGCCGATCTACCAGGCACTGGAAAAGGTGGACGGCAAGGCTGAGGAGCTGACCTGGGAGATGTACCGCGACACGCTGATCGAGCAGTGCGAGCAGGGTGTGGACTATTTCACCATCCACGCCGGCGTGCGCCTGGCGTACATCCCGATGACCGCGAAACGCATGACCGGCATCGTCTCGCGCGGCGGCTCGATCATGGCCAAGTGGTGCCTCGCCCACCACAAGGAGAGCTTCCTCTACACGCACTTCGAGGACATCTGCGAGATCATGAAGGCCTACGACGTCAGCTTCTCGCTCGGCGACGGCCTGCGCCCCGGATCGGGTTACGACGCCAACGACGAAGCCCAGCTTTCGGAGCTGCGCACGCTCGGCGAACTGACGCAGATCGCCTGGAAGCACGATGTGCAGGTGATGATCGAGGGGCCTGGCCACGTGCCGATGCAGCTGATCAAGGAGAACATGGACATCCAGTTGAAGGAGTGCCACGAGGCGCCCTTCTACACGCTGGGGCCGCTGACCACCGACATCGCACCGGGTTACGACCACATCACCAGCGCAATCGGCGCCGCCCAGATCGGCTGGTATGGCACCGCGATGCTGTGTTACGTCACGCCCAAGGAGCACCTCGGCCTGCCCGACAAGAACGACGTCAAGGACGGCATCATGGCCTACAAGATCGCGGCGCATGCCGCCGATCTGGCCAAGGGACACCCCGGCGCGCAGATCCGCGACAACGCCCTGTCCAAGGCGCGATTCGAGTTCCGCTGGGAGGATCAGTTCAACCTCGGGCTCGATCCGGACAAGGCCAAGCAGTTTCACGACGAGACCCTGCCGCAGGAAGGCGCCAAGCTCGCGCATTTCTGCTCCATGTGCGGCCCGCATTTCTGTTCGATGAAAATCACCCAGGATGTGCGCGACTACGCCGAGAAACAGGGCGTTTCGGAAAGCGACGCGCTGCACAAGGGCATGCAGGACAAGGCGCAGGAGTTCAAGCAGCAGGGCGCCGAGATCTACCACAAGGTTTGAAGGGGGCCGAGGGGTCTGAAGGGGCTGAAGGGGGTTGAAGGGGATTTGAGGGGGGCGGTTTGAAGGTGCCGGTTTGAAGTCCCCGGTTTGAAATCTCCGTACACCAGCTGGCCGGCCATGCGTTGTGGTTTGCTGGAGCGTTTACGGAGTCCCCCGCCGATGAATCGTCGCCTTCAGTCCCTGTTCTGCCTTGCGCTGGCGTTGAACCTGCTCACCGCGGTTCCTGTCTCGGCTGCTGACCGCGACCCGCTGCCTGGCGTCGAACGTCTGCTCAATCCCCAGCTCCTGTTCGGCGGCGTGGTGCGTGAAGCCGATGTGTCCCTGCTGTTCGACCATCTGCGCGCGACCCTGGCGGCCTCGGCTGCCAGCCGCGAGCCGCCGGCGATGCCGGAGGCCCTGGCGCGCCGCTTCGATGAGGCCGGCGGCGAACTGCGCCAGCGCGGAACCCTGCTCGGACTCGCCCTGTCCCATGTCGCGGAACGCGCGCTGCGCGAGGCCCTGCGCGATTTCAACGCCGCATCCCCGCGCGCCACGGAATAGCCGCGTAAGCCGCTAGAATGTGCGCGTGACGCCGCGCCCGGTCGCGCGGTCCTTCCCTGAATACGCGCAAAGGTCCGGCTTGAACAAAAAACTCTGGATTGCAGGCGGTGTTTCCGCCGTGCTGCTGCTCGCCGGCCTCGCCTGGTGGCAATTCGGCGGCGAGAGCGATCAGCCCGCCTTCCGCACTGCCAAACTCGACCGCGGCGGCCTCGTGGCCGCAGTGTCCGCCACCGGCACCCTCAATCCGGTGACCTCGGTGCAGGTCGGCTCCCAGGTCTCGGGGCAGATCAAGGAAATCTTCGTCGACTTCAACTCGCCGGTGAAACAGAACCAGGTCATCGCACGCATTGACCCCGATTCCTTCTCTTTGCGCGTGAACCAGGCGATGGCCGACCTTGAGGCCGCGCGCGCCACCGCGCTGACCCAGCGCGCTAACGTCGCCGCGCTGCAGGCCGAAGTCTCTCGCGCCGAAGTCGCGCTGGCCGAGGCCGAGCGCAACTTCAAGCGCAACCAGATGCTGGTGGAGAAGGGCTTCGTGTCGCAGGCCGCGCTGGAAACCTCGCAGTCGGCGGTGGCCACCGCGCGCGAGCAGGTGAAGACGGCACAGGCGCAACGCGCGGTGGGCGAAGCGCAGGTGAAAAACGGCGAAGCCCTGGTGCGCCAGCGCGAAGCCCAGCTCGCACAGGCCAAGGTGGACCTCGAGCGCACCAGCATCCGTGCGCCGGTGGACGGCATCGTGATTTCGCGCAGCGTCGATGCCGGCCAGACCGTGGCCGCCAGCCTGCAGGCACCGACGCTGTTCCTGATCGCGCGCAACCTCACCGACATGCAGGTCGAAGCCTCGATCGACGAGGCCGAGATCGGCCGCATCGCCGTCGGCCAGGAGGCGACCTTCACCGTCGATTCCTTCCCGGGCCGCAGCTTCAGCGGCAAGATCACCCAGGTGCGCAAGGCCGCGCAGGTGGTGCAGAACGTGGTCACCTACATCGCGGTGATCGCCGCACCCAACCCCGACCTGACCCTGCTGCCGGGTATGACCGCCAACGTGCGCATTGTCACTGCGCGGCGCGAGGACGTGCTGCGCGTGCCCAATGCCGCGCTGCGTTACCGTCCGCCCGGCGCGACGGATCCGGCGAAGGCCGAGAAGGGCGAAAAATCCGAGCGCGCGGAGAAGGGCGACAAAGGCGACAAAGGTGAAAAAGGCGGCGGCGACCGCGGCGCCGCGCTGCGCGAGCGCCTGACCCGCGAGCTCAAGCTCAACCCCGAACAGCAGCAGAAGCTCGAGGCCATCCAGCGCGACACCGGGCAGAAGATTGCCGCCATTGCCACCGACAACCCGGCCGACCGCAAGCGCGAGATCGGCCGCCTGCGCGCCGAATCGCGTGCGCGCATTGCCGAGATTCTCGACCCCGAGCAGCGCAAGCTCTACGACGCCATCGTCGCCGAGCAGTCGGGCCGCAGCAGCACCCGCGGCCGGGTCTGGGTGCTCGATGCCGAGGGCAAGCCGAAATCCGTGGCGCTGCGCCTGGGCATCTCCGACGGCAGCTTCACCGAGGTGCTGGGCGAGGACCTCAAGGCCGGCGACGAGGTGCTCATCGGCACCGCCACCGGTGCTGCGGCCGCAGCCAAGGGCGGCAACCCGCCCCGCTTCGGCTTTTAAAATTTATTCTATAAAATCAATTACTAAATATAAGTAAGCAAGCGCTTACATTCACCATGACCGCGCCCCTCATCATCACCCGCGAACTGCGCAAGTCCTATGCGCTCGGCGGACTTGAGGTGCAGGCGCTGCGCGGGGTGTCGCTGGAAATCGGCAGCGGCGAATTCGTTGCCGTGATGGGGCCCTCGGGCTCCGGCAAGTCCACCTTCATGAACCTGCTCGGCTGCCTCGACACGCCCTCCGACGGCGAATACCTGCTTGCCGGCGAGCGGGTGTCAGGCCTTGGCAGCGACGCGCTGGCGGCGATCCGCAACCGCCGCATCGGCTTCGTGTTCCAGAACTTCAACCTGCTCGCGCGCACCTCCGCGCTGGAGAACATCGCGCTGCCGCTGCTCTACTGCGGCGTATTCGCGGCTGAGCGCGAGCGCCGCGCCGCGGCGCGGCTGGCCGAAGTGGGGCTGGCCGACCGCGGTCACCATCATCCGGCGCAGCTCTCCGGCGGCCAGCAGCAGCGGGTGGCGATTGCACGCGCGCTGGTCAACGACCCGGTGCTGATCCTTGCCGACGAGCCCACCGGCGCGCTCGACACCCTGACCAGCTGCCAGGTGATGGCGCTGCTGCAGCAGCTCAACCGCCGCGGCATGACCGTGGTGCTGGTCACCCACGAGCGCGACATCGCCGAATTCGCCCAGCGCGTGGTCACCTTCCGCGACGGCCGCGTGGTCGAGGATCACCGTGTCGCCGCACCCAGGGACGCCGCGGCAATGGCGGCGCAATTGCGCGCCGAAGCGGGAGTGCAGCCGTGAACCTCGTCGCCAGCATGCGCATCGCCCTGCGCGCGCTGCGCATCAACAAGCTGCGCAGCGCGCTGACCATGCTCGGCATCATCATCGGTGTCGCCGCGGTGATCACCATGATCGCGGTCGGCTCCGGCGCGCAGGAGCGCATTGAAAGCCAGATCAAGGCACTGGGCACCAACCTGATCATCCTGATGCCGGGCTCGACCACTGCCGGCGGCGTGCGCATGGGCGCGGGCTCGCGCAACACCCTGACCGAGGAGGACGGCTACGCCATCCAGCGCGACATCCCCGCGGTGCAGGCCTCGGCGCCGACGCTGCGCGGCACCGGCCAGGTGGTCGGCGGCAGCGGCAACTGGTCCACCGTGTTCCAGGGCGTGACGCCGGAATTCTTCGAGGCACGCAACTGGGTGGTGGCGCAGGGCCGCGGCCTCGAGCCGCAGGACATCGCCGGCTCGGCCAAGGTCGCGCTGATCGGTGACACCGTGGCGCGCAACCTCTTTGGCGACAGCGATCCCGTGGGCCAGTCCATCCGCATCCGCAAGGTGCCCTTTGTCGTGATCGGCACCCTCGAGAAAAAAGGCCAGAGCCTGATGGGCCAGGACCAGGACGACATCATCCTGATGCCGATCTCCACCGCGAGGAACCGTGTGCTCGGCCAGTCGAGCGGGCGCCTGCGCACCGTGGGTTCGATCTCGATCAAGGTGCGTGACGGCGAGGACATGAAGGCTGCGGAAGAGCAGATCCGCGAGCTGCTGCGCCAGCGCCACCGCCTGCAGCCCGGGCAGGAAGACGATTTCTCGCTGCGCAACCTGTCCGAAGTGCTCGCCGCGCGCGAAGAGTCCAGCCGCATCATGGGCCTGCTGCTCGCCGCGGTGGCCTCGGTGTCGCTGCTGGTCGGCGGCATCGGCATCATGAACATCATGCTGGTGTCGGTGACCGAGCGCACCCGCGAGATCGGCCTGCGCATGGCGGTGGGCGCGCGCGGCCGCGACATCCTCACCCAGTTTTTGGTCGAGGCCACCACGCTGGCGCTGATCGGCGGCCTGCTCGGCATCGCGCTCGGGCTCGGCGGGTCGCTCGCCATCGGCCATTTTGCCGGCTGGCCCATCCACCTCAGCGCCGAGCCGGTGCTGCTGGCGGTGGGCTTTGCAGCGGCGATCGGCATCTTTTTCGGCTTCTATCCCGCGCGCAAGGCCTCACGCCTGCTGCCCATCGAGGCACTGCGCTACGAGTAGGGCAGCGGCGCTTCGCGTACAATCGAGCGCACCATGGATCCCGCGCTGGCCCTGAAGGCCGTCATCCTCGGCATTGTCGAGGGACTCACCGAATTTCTCCCGATATCGAGCACCGGCCACCTCATCATCGTCGGCAGCCTGATCGGCTTCAACGATTCCAAGGGCAAGGTGTTCGAGCTGGTGATCCAGACCGGCGCGATGCTCGCCGTGTGCTGGGAATGCCGCGCCCGTTTCTGCGGTGTGTTGCGCGGCATGGCGAGCGAGCTGCCGGCGCAGCGCTTCGTGCTCAACCTGGTTGTGGCTTTCGTGCCGGCGGCGCTGATCGGCCTCGCCCTCGGCGGCTTCATCAAGAGCCACCTCTTCCATGCGGTGCCGGTCGCGATCGCGCTGATCGTGGGCGGCTTCGTCATCCTCTGGGCCGAGGGCCGCGCCGCGACGCCGCGTATCGACAACGTGGATGACATGACCTGGCGCGACGCGCTGAAAGTGGGGCTCGCCCAGGCGGTGGCGCTGTTTCCCGGCGTCTCGCGCGCGGGCGCCACCATCATCGGCGGCATGCTGTTCGGGCTGTCGCGCAAAGCCGCCACCGAGTTCTCGTTTTTTCTGGCGGTGCCGACGCTGGTGGCCGCCGGCGCCTACGACCTCTACAAGAACCGCGCGCTGCTTTCAGCGGACGATGTCAGCCTCTTCGGCATCGGCATCGTCACCGCCTTCATCTCGGCCTTTGTCTGCATACGCTGGCTGATCCGCTACGTCGCCAGCCACGACTTCAAGCCCTTTGCCTGGTACCGCATCGGCTTCGGGCTGTTCGTGCTGGTCAGCGCCTGGACTGGCTGGATCGCCTGGTAAGGCGCGCCGGGCTGCGGCCCGGCGTAAGACTGCAGTTCAGCCCTGAATCCAGGGCAGGCCGGCCGCGCGCCAGCCGCCGACCGTGTTGCGATGGCCCGCACCATCGCGGTCGCCCTCGAAACCCTCAAGCACGTTGTAAGCCTCGGCGTAACCCGCCTGCATCGCCAGCATTGCCGCGTTGTGCGAGCGGGCGCCGCTGCGGCAGATGAACATCACCGCCGCATCCTGCGGCACCTGAGACAGCAGCTGATCCACAAAGGACGGATTCGGGCGGCTGCCCGGATAAGTCAGCAGCTCGATCTCCACCGCGCCCGGAATGCGCCCGACCCAGTCCCACTCGGCGCGGGTGCGCACATCCACCAGCCTGGCGTTGGGCAGCGATTTGAGCAGGTCATAGGCTTCCTGCGGCAGCAGCGCGCCGCTGTAGGGCAGCCCCATGTCCGCGCCGCGACCGGCGGCGGCTTCGAGTATGGCTTTGGTGTCGCTCATGGTGTGTGTGTTCGGTGAGGTTGGAGATGATCTTGCGGCGGGAGGCATTGTAATGGAGACACCCCGAGCCCCACGGGGCTGCTGTCATTTTGGCCCCGTGAGCCAAAGCAGGCAGGCCCAACGTATCCGTCAAATTTGAAATTTGACGGATATAAATGCCTCCGTTAGTATCCGTCAAATTTGAAATTTGACGGATACTAAGCCTTACCGATACCAAAGGGCAGACTGCGATGTCAAAATCGCTCTTTACGGCACACAAGGCAGCGCTCACCGCGCTGTATGCCGATGTGGATCAGTCCGCTGCAGGTTTGGGCGAACTTTCGGTGGGCACGGCGGGTTCCGTGCTTGAGCGCAGCAACGCCAACGGCACGCGCTTTTACGCCCATCAGTACTACGATGCCGAAGGTAAAAAGCGCGAGAGATACATCGCCGGGTCAGTAGGCGAGGTGGAAGCCGACCAGCGCGCTGCCGAAATGCGCGACCGTATCGCTGCCAGCAAGGGGCTGGTGCAATCCGCGCGCCTGCTGGTGCGCGAGGGGTATTACCTGGCGGATTCCAGGACCTATGCCGCGCTGGCCGCCCTGCACAACCACGGATTGTTTGCGGCTGGCGCGGTCCTGCTTGGCTCACATGCGTATGGCGTCCTGCTCAATCATCTGGGCGTGCGTGCCGCCGTGTATGAAACCCGCGATGTGGATATCGGCCGCAGCGAGCCGCTGGTACTGCAATCACCCCTGGAGGAGGGCATACTCGGCGCGCTGCTGACCTCGGACCTGCGGCTGGTGGAAACTCCAAGGATCAATGTACGGGAACCTTCCACTTCGTTCATGAAGCCTGGTGCCCCCCCGTTTCAGGTGGACTTGCTGACCCCGGTGCGCAGGAACCAGAAACCGTTTGTGCCCGTCAGCATCCCAGAGTTGAAGGCGCACGCCACCGGCTTGCCTTATCTGGACTATCTGCTTGACGAAACCCTGTTCGCGACGGTGATCGCCCGTGAAGGTGTCTGTCGAGCCAGGGTGCCGGTGCCGGAGCGCATGGCCTGGCACAAGCTGCTGGTGGCCGGACTGCGCGCGACGCAGTCATCCAAATCTCGCAAGGATTTTGAGCAGGGCTGTGTATTGCTGGCGGTTGTCGGTGAACTGGATAGTAACGCCGTGGTGGAGGCGGCTGCCAGGTTGCCAGTGCCAGCCCGCAGCAAGATTCTCAAGCAGGCTGAGCAGATCGAAAAAATGCTGGAGGCGCACCCGCGTGCGCTGGATGCGTTGAGGCAGTCATTGAAAACTGGATAAGCCAGTTCCGATAACAACCACTCAGATTTAAGCAGCGCTGCTGCTGGCAGTTCGCCACCCTTTCCTTCGGAAGATTTGCAAGCGCATGGTGGCGCCAACTCAATTTGTCCGTACGGGCTGGGTCAGTTCACTCGGGTATTGAGATTCCGATCCAGTTTCTGTCTTGGTATTGATTAAAGACTGGGCGCGCTC
>Ga0194130_10008714_pt1 | contig 10702 bp, 10 predicted proteins | sample TA2KigsurfametaG_FD_160084 | JGI IMG/M metagenome (GOLD analysis project Ga0194130, IMG submission 160084) | Freshwater microbial communities from Lake Tanganyika, Tanzania - TA2015050 Kigoma 12 surface | ecosystem: Environmental > Aquatic > Freshwater > Lake | place: Tanzania: Lake Tanganyika... | reverse complement strand
ATCGTGGTCCACGAATACTACATGTACGTGCGGTATGTTAGCGACCATGCGGAGAAGATCGGGAACGTTCGCCGACTCGTTTCGTACAGGTATTACCAGTACGAGGGGTCGTTTGACGGGGGTGTCAGCAGGGTTCATGAGTTCATCCTTTATGGAGCATATATCAGACTCTCGACTTCCTCGGTGGAGATCTGCTCTAGAATATGTTTAGGTATATTGACGCCGACATTATCGCCCCGATTCTGTCTGTCCCTAAGGTACTGCAGTATCCCGGCCTTGCAGGCGTTTTGCATGTATGCCTCAATTTGTGTGCACATTTTAAAGCTTTCAGCGTAGTCTAGACGCAGGGATTGGTACGACCAGGATGTCGCTATCACGCAGGTATTGATATTCTTAATACGGTCGGGATCTGTGTCCGCGATGACGGTTTCGCACATGTCGGCGGCCTCGTTCGCGAATTTCACATAACGGTCCGTACAGTTAGCCTTGCAACTGGCAGGGTCCGCCATAGAGTCCCACATTACCAATAGTCTACCCAAGGCCATGTAGCAGGCATCTACAAAGCGCGGTGTCGTCGCGCACCATTCCAGGGATTTTCGGTATTCTACGGGCTGCGTACCCGAGAGCGCACCCTCCACGCAGCCTTTCGTCGTCGTACCATAGGGAGGCGCACATAGGTCCAGTGTTGTTGAGACCGCTGGTTCCGGGGCGTCCTGGGGACGACCGTTGTCTACGGCGGCATCCCTAGCGAAAACCCAACTCATAACTGCCCCCGCGCGGCATTCCTCCACCCACACAAGGTTTTTCAGGGTTTCGCACACGGGCGCCGCCCTCGTGAGGTTGCCGTTGTGCCTCCACATGACGGCATGTCCCACGCCGTGCGCGCAGTCCCTGGCTCCTATCCCGTCAGGACTCACAGAGAAACGCTCAACAAGACGATCGCATACCAGCAGGGCCGTCTCCGAAAACTTCTCGTCGGTCACATAGGTTCCCATGGTTTCGAGTATCCCGTGGAAGTAGCCGAAGTTGCACGACAGGGTTCCGCTGTCTACCAGGGTTTCGGGGTCCAATTCCGTCTTCCACCCGTACGCGCCGATGTCGTGAGATAGTCCGTGACAACGCAAGTCCCAGTCACCTTCGTCGCGCTCGCTCAGGAGTTCCAGACGAGACATTGCAGCCGCAACGCCTTCCTGTAACACCAGAGTCTGCATGTATGTGGTCATGCATTCGTAAATGTCCTCGCTCACGTAGTAACCAGCGGGCGGGCACGGGTCGGTCGCGGAGTTCAGGTCGATCTCCGGGAGCAGATTCCCGACCAAAGGGACGCCCAGGGCGACCACCAGGGCCAGTGCCCCCAGCCGCCGGCGTTTGGTCATATACAGGGCCGCGGCCAGTACCAGCGGAGGCAGGCCTAGCAGCCAAGGGTTGAGTTTCGGATCCGATTTCGGTTCGTTGACTTCTGTTGGTGTCTGCGGTTTACCGACTACGATCGTCTCCACTCCCCCGGGGTAGGATAAAGAGTATGTGCCTTTTCCGAGTTTCGGCGGGAATACAAGCAGGGCTTCCGCGTCTTTACGGGCCTGCTCGCCGGTCATGGGTATTACGCGTCCGTTGTCGTCGGTCAGTTTTACGGAGCCCGCATCCACGCCGGCCGGTAGTTTGACGGCACGCGGGCTCACCATTCCGCACCAAAGGCTTATTGTATCCGTTTTTACCACTAAGGACTCTGGGTTCGGATTGCACTTGGAGACCGGGTCAGTCTGCCCGCTGTTAGCATATGCCCGCGCAGGAGGGGCCACGAGCGAGACGACGAGTGCCAGTACCCAGATTCTTCTGAGATTTGTTTGCCTGCGCATTGTACTAATCGTGCCGCGGGAAACCGAATTTACCACTAAGCGTATTTTCCGGAAACGGTAGTACTGAGGTAGTATGCTAGATCACTGTCGCTCGACCAACTGTCTGCACATAGAGCGGTCATCCACCGTGCACGAGAAAAAGAGGAGTCTGAGCGGGTGTACGTTTCCGTAGGCCGTCGAGGGATCCTGTTTGTGAATCATTATGGTCTCCACCTCGCCGGAGATCAGTGTCGGGCATACCGCCCCGTTCGCACCTCTCCAGCAGAGCAGCGCGGCCTCTACGGGCGGCGGGGTTGTACTGTCGCCTGCGAAAACCTGGTCGGAGTTGACAAACCACTCCCCGCCCCCGGTGTCCCAGGTTACGACGAACGCCGGGAGTGTTACGCCTTCCTCACAATAGGCACCCTCGTCCACGAAGGTACCCATTACTGATCGTGGCAGGTTTGTGATTACGCAAAAGATCTCGTTTCGTCTCTCTAGTTCCAGTAGCACACCGCTAGAGGAAGATAGCCATGTTGGTTCCGTGAGAATGAATGCGAACGGCTCCCCGCCGGATCGTTCGACCACGAAGTCCGCCATAGCGGAGACGTGTTGTCCGTCCACACCCCCGCCCGTAGACAGATTTTCCGGCAGTATCCCGTTAACCGTAAGGACTGTTAAGGTTAATAGTGCCGCGCCGATCACCCAGCCGCTCACGCCCCGCGCCACGCCTTGTAGGCGCCCGCCCGCGGGCACCTTTTCAAGAAGCCGCGTCGCCAGCGTGACGATTCCGGCGCCTGCCGCCGACCAGGCAAAGATTATCACCCCGGAAATCCAGACAAGTTCGGTACCGACTATTTCCTGTGCGGGCGATGCCATCACGGTGACCGCCGCCCAGAAAGTGCCCGCGATCAGGGCGAGTGAGGCGAAGGGGTTCCGCCTGAGAAACGGTACGGCTAGCAGGACAGGTAGCAGCAGGGCGGCTGATAGCGCCCATAGAGGTAATCCGCTGTATGCGACGAGTTTATCCAGTCCCGTGCTACCGTTCGCCGTCCCGGCAATTTCCCGCCGGTATCTTGCCGCCTCGATGTAGTTTAAGGGAAAACCTGGCTCGGCGAAGACTCTTACGCCAAACGGTACGGCGAAAATGACCATCAACGCGATTCCCGATCGACGCGGTCGCCTGTCGCCGCGTCTTATGATCAGAGCCCCGGCTCCCAGCAGCAGAGCAGTTATCCCCAGTGGAAAAGATGGCGTGTGCAGGTGCGCGGCTATGCCGGAAGATGCGATGAGAAAGTTCGGTCCGCAGCGACCGCAGGCAAAGGCCAACGCGCCGGCCAGCAGGATGAGAACGGCCCACGGGCTCAAAAAGTGGATAGCGGAACCGTTCATGTCCAGTTTGCTGAAGTAGCCTTCCATCATGCCCACCGCCGTGGCCGCACCCAGTGCCGCCGCCCAGCCGGATAGTTTCGACCCGGTTATTCTCGTAAACAAGTACCCGGTTATCGCCACGGCCGTCAGCCTTAATCCCAGGAACATGCTCATAACCATAGCGTACACCGACCCGCCGATCCCCGCATCGTACAGCGCCGACGCAACGGTCTTGAGCCACAGACCGAATGGTCCAGGGTGATGCACTCCCACGTCACTGTGGTGACCGGTCGTGTACCAGCGTCTCTCTAGCGCGCGGGAAACTTGCAGCATGTCGCCCGCCGAATCCCCGGCCTCGTGGAGAACTTTCCCGGGAAGCCCCGTACGCATCAGGTACCATACGTACACCAGCAGCAGGCATCCTGGTAGCAAGAGTTCCGTTATGCCTGCCCGCATGGCTGTTTTTACCGGGACAGTTCCCTGTTCGGTACCTGTCGGCGATCTCTTCGCTGCGAACATTCGGGTGACAGGGCGCATACTGACCACGGTACGACTATCATCTACTATGTCAATGCTGCGCTTTGCGTTTTGCGCAACCCTAGGCAGCCGCCCATCCGCAACCCCCTCTCGGACAGGTCGTGCACGCCGCCGCCCCCGGTTTACATCATTTTCTGCTGTCTTCCGGTGCATCTGCACCGGCCCGCCAGGTACGATCCACCCCCGAGGGCCGCTCTTGTGACCTTACTGACGCAATCCGGCGGCACTACACGGTATGGTGCGTGAATGGACGCACCTACTTCCGGACTGGGACGGTGATCGTCACAGATTACTCAAAGCAAACCGTCACCAAAAAACATCCGGACAGGGGAAAGATACGGGATGAAATAAACTGGTACCGTAGCCTTCCTGCCGACCTTACGGCTTTCGCGCCAGCCCTGGTGAACGTACTCGAAGACGAACAAGGATATGAGATGACGCTCATCCCGGGCCCCAACCTGGCCGAGTTGTGGGTTTTCGGAGCACAGGGATGGGGGTTCTGGGAGGTCGTCCTTAATGAGGCCGCCGACACGATTCGTCTCCTGCACGCACATCCACGACAGGACGCACACGACGCAGGCGTGGCGCAGCGCACAATGTACGTCGATAAGACCCTCGAACGTCTCCAACTACTGGAACCGGCAAAGGACGTGACGCTGCCCGCCGCCCTCTGGGACGGCCCCCGCGTCGACGGCAAACCGCTGCCGGGTCTGCTGGCGGTACGGGATGCACTGGAAAGTAGATACGACCACTCGATGCTGGCGGAGCCACGGCCCCAAACTATCATACACGGTGATTTTCATTTCGGGAACCTCTTCCGTCTGCCACAGGGGCGTTCGGTCATCATGATAGATCCTCGCGGGAGTTTCGCCGGACCTGCCGCCATCCACGGCGACCCGGTCTACGACTACCTGAAACTCGGGCACAGCATAGTCGGCAAATACGACCAGACCAGTCTAGGCCAGGTTCGCGCACGATACAGCGGCACAGACTTCTCCTTCACGCAGGACTCGTTGTCGAGCCAAGACCGACCCGACTGGCAAGCGGGTACTTGGATCGTCGGACAACTAATGACGGACCACGGTTTAGGCGTCGAGGATTTCAATCTCGGTGTGAGTCTGCTGTTGCTGTCTCTTGCCGCACTGCACGGCGACCCGGCGTTGCAGACGACGCACCTTCTCCGAGGGCTGCAACTGTTCGGGGAATCCTTCTGATGCGCCCCGTTGTACTGCTCACCATGGCCGGCCGTTCCGAGCGGTTCGGCCGCGCAGGGGTCGATGTTCCCAAATGGTCGCTGGTCCTGGGGGGTCGCAGTATGCTTGAACGTGCCCTCGATTCGCTCGCCCCCCTCCTGAAGACGGGAGTCGACTTGCGTTTAATAGTGCGCCCTGCGGACGCGGATTCGCCGCTTCTGACGGATATCCTGCGCAGATACCCGTTTCCTGCGAGGATCGTGCCGTCGGACGGACGTGCGAGAGGCCAGGCCGTCGACGCCCTCGGTGGCATCGGGCACGGGGAGGAGGACAGGCCGTGCATCGTATGGTGCGTGGACACGTTCGTGCGCTGGTGCGACGAAACTGCCGCAGCGCTCGTCCGCGCGGAAGGAAACTGGTTGCTGACGGCGCCGTTAAGTGGCGAACAGTGGGCCTTTGCCGCCGCGACTTCCGCCGGCGAGGTGACGGCTACCGCGGAGAAACGGCGCATCGGCCCCGACGCCTCAGTCGGAATGTACGGCTTTGGTTCGTGTCAGGTGTTCCGTGACGCTGTGGCCGCCGTCGCGGACTCGCAAGCCGAGGTGTACGTTGCACCGGTGTACAACGTAATACTGGGGGATGGTGGCCGTGTACGTCTAGTACGCATATCCGACGAGGCGGTAACTTCCGTCGGGACCCCCGCGGAGATGCTAGCGGCCTGCAGCAGGCATGGCTGGAAAGTGCCACCCGAACTGCGCAATTACGCCGAGCAGAGACGCCCGGTGTCCTGAGTCTTCCCCAAATCTATGTGTTCAGCGTCACCCGGTGAACCAGTCAGCCGGCAAAGGACTCTCGATCAGCACTTTCCTGCAGGTGCCGGGATCGTTGGACTGCGCAGCGCGAGTGTCACAGAGGAGTGCGTGAATACGGTCGACTTCCCCGGGGCCGAGAGATACTCGACGGACAGCCGCCCGATATACGCCTCTCCTGCAGGCCCGCAGCGAGGGCTCGGTCAGCAAAACGCAGTACTCAAGGGAGTTGCGTGCGAGTCTCTCGATGTGCTGCGGGTCGATTCGCTGCGCTTGCCTGACAATGTCGAGCGTCAACGCGGTATGGTTAACCACGGCTTCGCCCAGAGGCAGGAAGCACTCGAGAAACCACTGTTCTCCTAGCGTTTCACCGCTTTCCCGGCATAGTGCGGGGTAGGCCGTCATCGCCGCGTCGATATCGGTGTACATTGGTGTTTCCGCCGGGTCGTGCTGCGGGGAGAGAACGCTCATCATAACCCCTGACATGCAGGGGTGTACCCGGATCGGTTCCCTGTATGTCGAACAGAGCTCGGCGGCGGCGCCGGCGTCGCGTACTGCCGGCCATACCGCGTGACCTACTGCGTGTATGCAGTCGGCCTGGACGGGGGACGGGACCTGTTCGCAAACCGTCATTATTTCAGCGACCCTGTCGGGATCTCTCGTGCGTCCCAACTCCCCCATTACGCCGTGGAGGAATCCGTTGTCGCAGACGGAGGTCCCGCTGATACCTTCTAGTACCAACTTTAACCCGTCCCCTGAGGTTTCGTAGGCGCGGATACCCGCCGTGTGTGCTTGGTCGTGGCAGGGAATTTCGAACTTCGGGTGTGCTGCGACGAACATCTCCATGACCCCAACGAATGTGGGCAGGTACCCGTCGCGCACCGCGTTGTCCCACACCGACTGCACACAGTCTTCCCGGTAACCGTAGACGGCGTCCGCCGCGATGCAGGCGTCGAGCCGGGCCCGCACCCCGTCGACACCAGGATCCGCCCGTCGGACACTCGCGACGTAGACGAGCGCCGCCGCAGAGACCATCGCAACGGCCCCGGCAAGGATCTGTTTACGCATGATACCGACCGTCCATTTGGCTGCCGCAAGGGCAAGCATGGAATCTAGCCGGGAGAAAAGGACCGTCGATAGGGTGAACCCTGAAAAGTCCTCGGAAGACCCCTCGACCGACCCCGGTTCCGGGCTGGACGCATCGATCACGGATCTCGAGGTACTCCGTGCCGCGATCCGCGATGCGCGTTCCGTGGAGGGGGCACTGGGGGAACTTTTTGCCCGGCTGGCGGAAAAAGCCGGGCGAAACGAGGCTTCCAGACTCTGGCTCACGGTGTTTTCCGAGAGCGACGCCTCCGAGACGTGACCACCATCGTCGCCTTGAGCCGCCCCTGCCTGGTTCGTTGCCACGACGACCTCCCGGAAATCCCGGGGACGGTCGGCTAGCGTTATGCCTCCCGGCCCCCGCTGACGGATGAATGTCAAGTACAACCGGAATGGAACAGTCAGGTACATGACTAAGGCCAGCCACCTTGATCCCGGTTCCCGGGCCGGGGATTTGTCGCGATTCCGAGTCCTTCTCCAGAGCAGCGAGAACGCCGCCACCGCCGCCCCCGATCTGAAAGGGAAAGTTTCCCTCGCAATCACATCCCCGCCGTACCACAACGCCATAGACTACGAGCAGCATGCGGAGGATTCCACCAAGAACTACCGTCAACGAACCAATATAAACTACGCAAAGGACTACTTGCCCCTGATGACCCGCGTATGGGACGAGGCATGGACCATGCTTAAGCCCGGCGGGCACCTGGTCATAAATGCCGGAACGGTACTGGACGACGGATTTCACTACCCGCTGCCCCAGGATCTCCTGCACCAGGCGCTAAGTAGCCGTAATTGGCGGTTCATCCGGACCATCGTCTGGTTCAAGGTCACCGCCGGCGTCAAAAGGGCCGGTTCCGTTATCCAGCACCCCTTGCCGGACTACTGGTCGTACAACATCATGACCGAGCACATCCAGGTCCTCAGGAAACCCGGGCGCCCGAAACTTAATCGCGCGGACACTCCCGACGAATGGTGGGAGTCTGTGTGGGACCTTGCGCCCGTGCCGCCAGGCCAGGTGGACCACCCCGCGCCGTATCCCGAAGACCTGCCGCATCGGTTCATCCGGATGCTTACGCAGCCCGACGAGTGGGTGATGGATCCGTTCAACGGCGCCGGGGCGACCACCAAAGCGGCGGTAGATCTCGGACGCAGGGCGCTGGGTTTCGATATCTCGGAGAAGTACGTGGACATCAGCAAGGTCCGCGTGTCCGAAGAATCCTCGGTGCGCCGCCTGCAACTGTCCGTAGAGCCGGTACCCGCACCGTTGTTCGTTCCGGGCAAATCGCGCGGGAAAACCCGTCACGGCGCCGGGTTGGCGACCCGCCGGGGGTCTGAACATGGCTGAACGGGGAAGTGCCACAGGTGCGGTGTTCGTGGTCGTCGGGGACGAGAAGGCAACCGAGGTCAGGTCCATCGTCGAGCACGCCGCCCTCGATGTACCTTGCGGCCGCATATTGTTTGTTCTCTGGACCCAGTCGGATTCGTGGTCTACGGGCATTCCGGTCGAGTCGACCGCCGTTGCGTCCGTTCTCGGCGACCCGTCCCGACGCGAGGATTCCGCATGGGACTTCTATGGCTGCGGCGCGGCGCGCCTGTACACGAAAAAAGGTAAACGTCCGAAGAGCTCGGTGCTGTGGGTAGGTTTCCGTCGCAAAGGCGAAAAAGCCTACCTGCGAAACAAATCTGCCGCCCTTAAGAAAACCACGATCGCGGATTCCACCATACCCGTATCCGACAAAGTTTTCACACGTGACGTAGCCAACAACGTCTGGCACGTCAACCACCGAAACGGCATGGATCGCGTAATCTCCCGCCTGCAGGCTTTAACTACGTGGTCGGACGAGATCGCGCTGGTTCATAAGGGTCGTTCAAGGCGCCGCAAAAAGCACGTCACTTTGGATTTGACCGATGACCTGGTACCGGTCGCAAACAAGGTCGAGTATTCGATCGAGAACTTCCCGTTTGCCCAAACCGGTAAACGGAAGAAATAAGAATAACCAACTTAGGTACATTCGCGTCCTGGGACGTTTCGGGGTTTATTGACCGGGCGCGGCAGGGTTGCGGTCGGTCGATACGTTGATGATGTGGCCGTCGATCCTGTTCGGGTATATCTGGTACTTGCCTCGACGTTTCTTCCCGTTGGAATTTTTCATGCCTTCTTGAAACGGCTTGATTGCACCCGTTGAGATCCCGTGCCTCAGGGCCGCGGCGTCGAGGTGGATGCCGAGCATCTTCGCGGGCCGGAACGAGGTTTTCCGCAGTCTGGACCTACGGCCGGTTGCGGAGCCCTTCTTCATGTAGTCGGAGGGATTCCCTTTGAGGTCGTCGTGCCACTGCTTGAACGACCTTATGTCGTCGTCGTAGGTGGCGGTCCCCTCTAGCAGGAAGTAGTTGATGTATCCGTGCTCCTCGATGCAGGCGTGGACGGCCTCGGCGTCGTTCAAGATCGTGGCGGGTTTGTCCATCAGGTGGACTTTCAGGTCCCACGGACCGGTGAGCATCAGGTCTATTGTCGTGCTGCCGTACGTCGGTCCCGTCGTCCCGTCTACGGTATCCAGTACTTTGCTTGCGACGAAATGCTCTAAATACCAGCCGATCCACTCCATTTGTCTCCACTGGCCTTCGGCGGCTTTCATCTCCAGGATAGCCGCTTTGCCGTCAATCTCTCGGGGAAGTTCCCTGTCGACTATTGCGCTTACGCGCTCAAAGTCGGTCACTAGCGAGGGAACGTTACCGGTAAGTCTGTCCGCCGAAAGTAGTACGCGACCGTTGTTTGTCACGCATACAATGGTGCACCGTAAATTGTCCGACGCATACGCACGTCGCCCCGCTCGCCTCCTAAACTGCTCGCGATCTGCCGGGTATGCTGGGCCCGCGGGATTCCGGGGCGTGGATGATCTCCGGAACGGTGACGGACGTCACACGGGAAACGGTACGTTGAACGTAAGTAGAGGTCAGCGCGCAGGTGGATGTAGCCACCGGCTAATCGGACGTCGACCCAGTTGAGGCGGCCAGCAGTCGCAGATACTCTGCACGATCATGCAGCAACGGCTCGATACGGGCCCGTACGGCATCGGTGGAGAGATCGCGGTACGCGTCACTGGAACCGAGAGCGGCAGAGAAAACAAACACGGCGATGGATGCAAGCAAACCGACCGTGGACAACAACTCCCAGCTGAATGTAAGCGTTGCAACAAACTCGACCTCCACGGCGGAAACTTGGCGACCGAGCCACGACTCGAGCACATCGACGCGAACCAGCAGGACCCCCAGCAAAAGCAATACCACCGAAAAAGCCGCCCCCGCTAAGAAGGAATTCCGGTGATAGTCCCCGCGAACGACCATAGGCAGTCCCACATGAGGTCTGCCGCTTTTAGATGTCGTGCTGGGGTAGTGGACGGGTGGACGGTTGTATGTATGACCTTCAACGTGGAATGGACCAAACCGGCAAAACCCTGGCATTATGCAGTTGCAGTAATCGTCTTTCTGTTCTGGGCGTTTAGCTATGGCAAGTCCACCTTCACTGGTGTTAACCTTGAAAAGGACAAGGCCACCGTACTTAGTATAGCCACCGGGGAAGCCAGAAGATCGAATGCCCTTGCTGTGCTCAGTGAAACCCGAAACATAACTACCGCTGCACACATCGCCGAGGCCCTCTCTGAGAGCGCGCTGGATCCATCTATCTATGAAATAACCAAGACACCCCAAATTCTTGCAACTTCGTGCGCCACGATTACGCTGAAGCGTGACGGGGGAGAAACCGTGAGCGCCCATATCAGCCTTGAGACTAAGCCGGATGGATCTGTCGTGGCGGTGGCGGCGGAGGGGCGCTGCCCGGCTTGAGGTGTGTCTG
>Ga0194130_10008709_pt1 | contig 10704 bp, 11 predicted proteins | sample TA2KigsurfametaG_FD_160084 | JGI IMG/M metagenome (GOLD analysis project Ga0194130, IMG submission 160084) | Freshwater microbial communities from Lake Tanganyika, Tanzania - TA2015050 Kigoma 12 surface | ecosystem: Environmental > Aquatic > Freshwater > Lake | place: Tanzania: Lake Tanganyika... | reverse complement strand
AAGTAGAGGGCAGTACTTGGAGTTACTTCTGGATTGCCCTTCTCTTCGGTGCGATCAATGTGACGATTGGCTCGTTAGTAAGAGTCTTTACTTTCCCAGCAGTCATTCTCACTCTTGGACTCTTTCTTATTGTCGTTAACGCTGCAATGATCTCCCTCACCGCTAGATGGAGCGACCTACTAACTGTTGAGGATTTCTGGTCAGCCATCTTCGCAGCTCTCATCATTTCTCTTATCAACTGGCTCTCAACCAAGATATTTAAGCGGGCTTCTTCCTGACCTCGATAATCCTCGTTTTCCTGGGTGGCGCGATTGGTTCGTCGCTTCGATGGATAACGAGCGAGTTCATCTCAAATAGCGCGCTCGTCGTCTTGATGGTCAATGTCATCGGTACCGCGGTGGCGGGGCACTTTGCATATCAACGAGTGCCAAGTGAGCCGAACCGTGCCGCTCAACGGAGTGCTTTTTGGATCACTGGCTTTGCAGGAGGTTTAACCACTTTCTCTTCGCTCTCATTTTTTGTCACCGAATTAGCCCCGTTTGAAGCGGTCTTCTTCGCGGGGCTAAATCTCTTTCTCTCTATGGCGCTCCTCTTCGCCATTCATCGTTCAGTGGATCTCAATGAGAACAGTGAGTCATCATGAGGTTGCTCTATTTCTCTCTTGGCTCAGGTTTAGGTGCGGTTACTAGATATCTCACCGATCGCTATTTCCGCCGAAATTTCACTTTTCCGTGGGGCATACTGATTGTCAACACCTTTGGCTCCTTTCTCCTTGGGTTGATCATTGGCAATGACTCAGAGATGGCCTTCGCGGGTTTCGGATTCTGTGGCGCGCTGACCACCTGGTCAGCTTTTGCTCTTGATCTTGATAACGCGAGGCTCAGAGGCAATAGTCTTCAACTATTTGCCAATATCGCCGCGAACTTCATTCTTGGAGTCGGTGCCCTACTCCTTGCTCGCTCCATCTCGGGGTAATCTCAAATAGCCTAGGTATTTAGAAGTTGGGCCATCCAGACTTCGATCTCGTCCGGATGCTTAGGAAGAGCTGAGCTCATTACTCGACAACCGCTCTCTGTTACCAGGACATCGTCCTCGATCCGTACACCGATACCGCGATATTCAGGAGGGAAGAGTTCATCATCAGGTTGAATGTAAAAGCCTGGCTCGACAGTAAGGATCATTCCTGGCTCGAGAATGGCATCGGCGTACTGGTCCTTGCGGGCCTTTGCACAGTCGTGAACGTCTATACCTAAGTGATGTCCTGATCCATGGAACATCCACCTACGGTGTAATCCATTCTCTGGCTTCAAAGACTCTTCGGGACTAATCGGTAAGACCCCCAGCTCGTATGCGCCTTTTGCGATTACTGCCATACATGCTGCGTTGATATCTGAGAACTTATTACCCGGCTTTACCGCCGCAATTCCTGCTTGCTGTGCTTGTAGAACCAAGCTGTAGATCTTGCGCTGGGCGTCGTTGAATTTTCCATTGACCGGAAGAGTTCGCGTGATATCTGCTGTGTAGAAAGATTCGACTTCAACACCAGCATCAATAAGAACTAAGTCTCCGGACTTTACTTCGCCATCGTTCTTGATCCAGTGCAAGACACATGCGTGGGAACCTGAAGCAACAATACTGTCATAGCCGAGGTCGTTACCCTCCACTCGAGCTCTACCAAAGAATGCTGCCTCGATGATTCTCTCGCCACGCTTATGAGATGTCGCTACCGGAAAGACTTTCACCATATCGGCAAACCCTCGGCTAGTGGCGTCGATTGCCTTCTGCATTTCCTTGACTTCATATTCATCTTTGGTCATGCGCATAACCGAAGTCACATTGGCAAACTCTTCTTCACGATCACTTGGCTTGATTGCTGCATCAATTCGTGGATCTCCGCCACGAATCAGAAGCGAGTCGCCAGCGTTGTTCAGAAAAGTTTCCAGAGAATCCAAGAGGGCAACTTTGATTCCGTACTTGGTTTCAGTCTCTTCGAGAGTCATTCGGCGACCAATCCAAAATTCGCCGTATCTTGCATTTCGGTAGAACTCATCGTTATCTCGTGGTGATCTTGGATGAAGAAAGAGAAGAGCTTCGTGACCGAGTTCTTTTGGCTCAAGGATCAAAACCGAATCCGGAACTGAATCCTCTGCTGTAATACCTGAGTAATATGAAAATGCTGAATGCGCTCGAAATCGATAATCAGTGTCATTGCTTCGAGTCTTGAGCGAGCCGGCAGGAAAAATGAGCCGCATTCCAGGAAATGCCTTCGAGAGCTGTTCCCGTCGTTGCTTTGCAAACGAGATGACTTCGTGAGCGGTGATTCCATCGAGAGGAGTTGGCGCCCATCCACCCTTCATGAATTCTTGCAGCGCTTCAGGGGTGGGGATATCGTGGCTTCGAACGCCAGAGGCTTTTTGCTGGAGCGGCTTTGAGTCGGATGTGCTCATGAGGCAAGAGTACGGCAGGTGCGCTCAGAGGAAAATTGCCTAAGTTACTTTGCCTTCCTTGGCTGTCAGATTCTTGTATTCCCCGCTTGCGACAAGATCGCGAAGCCGCGCGAACCCTTCATATAACTCTGTGAAGGAAGTTGGGAGTGGCGAGAAAGAAAACCGAATTCCATTTGGCTCCCGGTAATCTGGGTAAACATTCTTCAACTCTCGAAGTGCGCGGGCGATCTTGGCACCTTCTGGATGAGTGATGATGATGTGACCACATCGCCGATGACGCTCTCGTGGTGTAGCTAGAGAAAAACCAAGTGGTTGAAGCCATTCGTCGAAGAGTTGAATCATCAAATCTGTGCCCTTGAGGCACTTCTCATTGATGGCTTTCATCCCAGCTTCTTTGATCATCTCAAACCCAACTTTTACTGCCCGGAGGCCGATAATTGGTGGTGTAGAGATTTGAAATCCTCGAATTCCTTCCTCTCGCTCAAAGGTTCGTTCCATTGCGAATTGATTCTTCGCAGCGAACCAGCCTCTAATCGGCACGTTGAGTTCTCTTTGGAGTTCGTGTGATACGTAAAGCCACCCCGGTGCCCCAGGTCCTGAGTTTCCGTACTTATACGTGCATCCTGCTGCTAAGCCGACTCCGTGCTTATCGAATTGCAGATCAACTGATCCAACAGCATGTGAACAGTCCCATAGCATCAGAGCTCCTCGAGCTCGAACCGCCTTCTCGATAGCGGCATAGTCATTAAGTGCGCCAGATCGATATTGGACTATTTGAAGTGTGACAAGAGCGACGTCATCATCAAGATAGCGATTGAGCAAATCAAGGGTTATCTCTTCTTGAGGCGAAAGAGTGGGATCTTCGTTTTCAATATAAACGAGTTCCATCTCGAGGCTTTCAGTGATTGCTTCAATCGCGTATCGATCGCTAGGAAAGTTAGCTCGATCAATGAGGATTTTCTTGCGTCCTGGACGCGCCTCGATAGCTGCTACTGCTAGCTGATAGATATTTATTGTGTTGGTATCTAGCGCAAGGGTCTGTCCTGCTGAGGCCCCGAGTGCCGCCTCGCCGATCAGATCTCCAACTCGTTCGGCCTCATCAATCCAATCCGCCCAACCACCAACCAGCTTCTTGCCCCACTCATTAACCAGCAGGTCATTTATCTCGTTGATTGTGCGTTTTGGCATCCTACCAAGTGAATTTCCATCAAGATAACAAGTACTTTTGTCATCAATTACGAACTGTTCTCGAAATCGGGAAAGTTGATCTGAGTCATCACTATTCATGAAAACGTCAATATTCAAGGGTGCACTCAATGAGCTCTTGTGGGCTAATAAAGCCATGGGGACGAGAAATCATAGGCTCACCAGATTTTAGCTACTTTCATCTTTTCTAAACCGCCCACCGACCATGGCTGCAATGACACCAAACATCGCAGAGGCTCTTATCTTCTTTCCTTCATCGTAGCTTCGTCCATGATAGGAAATGGGAGCCTCGTAGATCTTGCCTTTAGATTTCACCAGGATTGAGAGAATTTCTGCCTGCTGGCCCCAACCCCGAACCTTTAACCGTTCTGATTTAATCAGTTTGGCTTTGAAAATCAGATACCCAGAGTAAATGTCGGTGAAGGTCGTATTGAATAAAACATTGAAAATCAGGGTTATTAGACGGTTTCCGACTTTGTGCCAGAAATAATGCACCCGAACAAGTCCTCCCCCGTTCAGGCGAGTGGTAAGCAAGACATCGATGTTATGGTCGCTGACAAGATTCCAAAGGCGAGGGATTTGAGCAGGATCATATTCCAAATCAGCATCTTGTATGAGAACGTACTCAGAAGTTATGTGTGACAGCCCGATCTTGACTGCTTCACCCTTGCCGGAATTTACCTCTAAATCGATGAGAGAATCGTATAAATGTTGATTTGCTTTCAGCGTGGCCCCAGTTCCATCACTAGAACCATCATTGACAATATTAATTGTCATTTTTGGAATTGATTTCTTTATCTCGTTCAATCTATGCAAAACGTGAAGGATTGATCTCTCTTCATTGAAGACGGGAACAAGAACTGCCAAAGATGCCATCTCTCATACCCCTCTCTCAGGCTTAAAACTCTATCCTAGAGAAGCTGCGCGAAAAAACTGTCGCCAAACTGTGAAGAGTTCATCGGATTGACTTGGTTTTGACAAAAAATCGGAGAACATATTCTTTAAAGGCTCTTCACCAGTGGTGGTGACTTGCTCATAAAGGTCAAGCTGATAACTTCCTTGAGCTGAGTTAGAAATTTCCCATTTCGCCACGCGGTTTTCAAATAGGCCAATATGCAAATCGAATTTGACACCCGGAAGGTGCGCCCGAATCCGAATCGATTCACCTTCTAGATCAACAGCATCAACGCTGAAATTCACGGACTCCGGAAGTCGTGAAATCATCCCTAGATCGTGGGGTAGCCAGTCCAAGTAGCTGGGAATATAGCTTCTCTGTACTGGGCCCCCGCGATTCACTCTTACCTTACTTTCTTCTTGCGAAGCGAGCCTTCCCCGAATGGATGCCATGGAAGGTGAATAGTTCCAGGGTAATGAAAAATACAGATTCCCCTGTCTTTCCATGTACTCACGGTAAACCAACTCAAGTTCAAGCGAATTCAAGAAAGCTGGCTTTTCCAAAACCACTTTGGCTTGCTTAGGGATAGCGGGCAAAATGCGCAGTTGATTCGTGGGTGTTGTCGCCAACCAGAAGATGTCTCCACTGAGAGATTTATTAATCACATCCCGTGCGCCCACGGTAATGACCTTCAGCGGCGTTACAGATTCAATCACTGGACGAAGCTTTGCCGACCAGGGTCCATTCCCTACGACTACGACAGCCATCAAGAATTGATGATTGTTGCATAGTTCGCCTGGGTCCAAGTCAGAAATCGAGTTAAACCAGTGGTTAGGTCCACAGACGGTGCGTATCCGAGAGTGTCTTTCAGTTTAGAGATATCCGGACAACGTCTATTCGGCTCGTCTTCGGGATAGGTCGAAGGGTAAGCAACTACATGAGCGCCAGGCTCGTGATTGACAAGCGAGGCGACAAGTTTTGCCAGATCAATCATGGAAATTTCAGGGCTAGGATTTCCAACATTAAAGACGTCGGGTTGATCCGCTTTAATGAGAATTTCTAGAAATGCCACGATTGCATCCACCACATAGCAAAAAGTTCTCGTTTGAAGACCCGAACCATAAATATTTAAAGGTAGACCTTTTGCTATAGATGTCGCAAAATTTGGCAGTACTCGGTAATCCCTAGGCAACATTCCAGGACCGTAGACGTTAAAAGGTCTAACGACTGAAACGTGAACATCAAAGTATGTTTGATAGACCCAACAGAGGGTTTCTCCAAGACGCTTTGACTCGTCGTAGCAGGCTCTGGGTCCTCGCGTCGACACGTTACCTCGATACATTTCTGTCGTCGGTACGTTTTCTGGTGTGGGGTCACCGTAGATCTCTGAGGATGAGAAGAAGAGCATCCGTGAACCTTCGATCTTTGCCTTCTCAAGGAGATCTCTTGTTGCTCGAATGGTCACGTCGATAGTCTTTAGTGGATTTGCGCGATAGTGCTCAGGTGATGCGATACCAGCGCAATGCAGAATGTAGTCGTATTTTCTATCAAAAGAGGTGTCGATTGAGAGGTCCCGACTCAGCCACTCGACATCTTCGCTAGAACCCGACACTTCATCAATTGACCCGCCGGTTATAAATGAGTCAACGGCCGTAACTTTCACCGGATCTAAGCTATTGGCACGAAGATCTCTGTTGAGCGTCAGAAAGACCTGATTGAAATAGGTACCTAGGAACCCTGCCGCACCAGTAAGTAATACAGTCTTTCCTGAAAGACTTCGTAAAGAAATCTTCGAGCGATTCACTATTTCCTCGATATCAGAATCTAGGACTAGCCTCATGAGATTACCTCCTTGGACAGGGTTGGGAAGAATGTAACTAGTTCACTGCCCTGAGGCAGCGACCTTCTAATCTTTGCGCGAAGTTCTTGAGAAAGATTCCAGGCAAAGACAAGACAAATAAATTTCTGCCCAGGCCTTTGAGTAACTTCATTTTCCAGAAATTTGGCTTCGACTATTGGTACACCCAGCCCAGGCAAGAACCTTCCTTGCTTCAGGGGATTGTCATCCACAATGAAATTGATCTCGTTGGGTTTTGCAGATACTTGATAAAGGAAAGTGACGACCTTTGCTGGCGCTGCATAGCCAAAGACGATGGACTGACTCGCACTATCCACTATTTCCTTAAAGCTCTCACGCGCATTACTCACCAACTCTGTCAAAGAACCAAAAACTTGCGGCGAGTCAAAACCCAAATTTCTTTCAATAACTTCTATTGCATTTACTTTATTGAGATCTGATGTTCCATCCTTTTGCGCAAATATACGGAGACTTCCACCATGGGTTTCAATCTGCTCTACATCAACTAGACCGAATCCCAGAGATTCGAGATATGGTCTCAATGCAAGCAAAGTGTGAAAGGAATGGTGTTCGTGATAGATGGTATCGAAGATTCCTTTTCGCAAGATTTCGATTGCATGGGCGACTTCTATTACAAACAACCCACCTGTTTTAAGTAGAGAGTTCACGTGCTTGAAAGCTTGTGCAAGGTCAGGAATGTGGGCGAAAACGTTGTTTCCGACTATGCAGTCAAACTGACCTTGACTCTTGAGGATCGCAGAGACACTGTGCTCATCAAGGTACCCCTGGTGAATTTGAAGACCAAACTTTCGACTCTCCTCTACCAGGATTCTTGATGGTTCTAGACCCAGACAATTCAGACCAGATTCCTTCAATCGGGAAAGAAGATAACCATCATTGGATCCAACTTCTAACACTGAAGCCGATGGCGGAAGAGATCCACAAATTCTCAAAGCTAGTTGATCGAAATGAGTCTTGAAAGTACTAGATGTGGATGAGGTGTAAACGTAAGAATCGAATAGCCTTGTAGAGCTGACTGCCTCATCAAGTTGAATGTGCCGACATCCACTGCACATCGCCAGTGTCAGCCTGAAAGTTTCTGCCGCTAGGGCGGTTTCTCGAGATGAGTACAACTCATTCGCAAGCGGGGTCGGGAGAAGACTCAGAGTCTCGGGAAAGAAGTCGCCTCCACAAAGTCGACACTGTTGTACTCGGGTCGAAGACGTTTTAATTTCCAAAGAACTCAGGATCCAGTCTCACGGTGTCTTTTTCATATAGTTCTGCCATACGACTCAACTTAGACACTGCTACAAAAGTGGTCTCTTTAGAAAACTTCATACGATGCGGAATTCCTGTTGGAGTAAATATCAACTCACCTGGATAGAACTCAATTCTATGCACCTCGTTACTCTCAAATCCACTAGTCCACTCATACGTGATTCCACCAGTTACAACATATGTAAAGTGCCAATCATTGTGATGGTAGTGATTCGCTCTTACTGCGCCTGGGCTTGATTCGATAATCGCAACATCACCAAGGCTTCCATCCGCTATGTTTCTAATTGTTCCACGACTATCTCGAAACTCCTGTGGAATTTGGATTCTTGGATAATCTGAGAAGTGCGAGGGTTTGAAAAAGTGTGCAACCTCTTTTGGAATGGGGTGGTTGCTCGCATCCCATACTTCAGGTGTCATCGACATAAGGGGTCAGCTTAGGCTCATTTGTTGCAGTAATCACGAATCTGATGGAAACGACTTCACGACTACAATAAGGGTCCAAAGGAGACGTCGCATAGCCCGGTCTAGTGCGCCTCACTGCTAATGAGGTTGACCAGAAATGGTCTCGGAGGTTCAAATCCTCTCGTCTCCGCAATTGGCCCTCAGAAGATGATTTTATGAAAAAACTAACAAGATTTTCTGATACCAAAGTAATGATAGAAGTCCTACTCCACTGTTTTGAGCTAGATTTCACTTGTGGAACCAAGAAGTGATTACTATGGACAGCATTATGGACCTATCCAACGAAGCGGATTTCAAGGTTGGGGCAATTCTCTTGTTGATAGGTTGGTCGAATCAAAAGTAAATCGGGAAGAAAATTTTTCGATTCTAGAGTTAGGCGCTTCTTCGGGTGAACACCTTACTTATGTCTCAAGAAAACCAAAATGGAAAGAGTACATATGTCTAGATGTCCAACCAGGCAAAACCGATCCGAGTTTGTACCGAGAAATTCTGATCAATAAAGACGGGAAGTTTCCTAGAGTGAGATTCGTTGTCGCGGATGCTCATGAAATTCCATTTGATGATTCAACTTTTGATGTTGTTGTGGCGACCTGCATTCTTGCCCATGTCGACCAACCTGACAAGGTGATGCAAGAATTAAGAAGAGTTGTAAAGAGTACTGGACAAATTGTAATTGGGTTACCTTGTGATCCTGGTCTAATAAACCGACTGATTAAAGCATTTGTAACGTTTCCTATGATGCGCAGACACGGGATTGAAAATCCTGCTTTAATTTACGCATTAGAACATCAAAATTCAATCCACAACTTAATCGCACTGGCTAAGCATATTTTTCGAAAAGACTCAACAAAAATCTCCTATTTTCCATTCAAAGTCCATTCATGGAATCTCAATTTAGTGACATTATTGAAAATAGTGGTAAACAAGACTGAAAAGAGTTGAAGCAAGAAGCCCAATAATTCACTCCAGAGAGAGCATGTTTGCAGACTTGTGCGCTCTAAGATATGGAAATGCGAATGTGGAGAAAAGTCCTGATGACCATAGCCTACAGTGCTTTCTTTTTCGTGTTGCTCTATGTGTCGGCCAAAGAAGAGTTCAAAGATGGGACGCGATTCAGGTTTTGGGATATGACTGCAGCTTTGGAAAAGTGGCCCAATTGTTATTCTAAGTGGGGTATTGATACTTTCACCTCGGATGCAGAAGCATTTGCCGTACAAGGTGAATGCGTGAAAATGAACTATGGATTGTTCACCATTCCACTTTATCGAGTTATGAGCGCTTTTTCCCAAAATGCCGCCATCTGGACGATAACTCTTGCTACTATTTCATTGATTCTTATCTTGTTGGTCACACCTCGCGCATACGCAAATCATTTGATCATGTTTGCTGTCTTCGTTTCACCTCCAGTGACACTCCTTTTTGAGAGTGGAAATCCAGACTTATTGAACCTAGCTCTCTGTTTAGCTGCGGGAGTTGCGTTAAGTAAACGTTGGGTGATGACCTTCATTGTCACTAGTTCTATCGTTGCTTTGCATAAGTACTATGGATCTGCTGTCTGGATAATCGCTACTCTGCGATTCTTCCGCGAAAAGACTTTGCGGGATTTCATCGCATGGTTGATTCTGATTGGTTCAGCGGTAACGATTGGCTATCAGATCGTCATTATGGGGTTGTATAAGTTTTCTGATGCTGGAGCTAATCACTATGGAATCACTATTTGGGACAACTACTTGCGCAAAGCAGGTTACAACGTGAACCAAACACTGATCCAAGTTATCGGAATTGCCACTCTTGTGTTCTTTGCATATTTGCTGATGAAAATGAAACCTTTAGAAGTTTCCGAAAATAAGAAACTGACAATGGCAACAAGTTCTGCGCTAGCAATCTATCTAGTCTTCATTTTTTCCTACGTTACAACGAGTAACGTTGATTATAGACTGACCTTTTTGGGTGTCGCTGTTGTCCTGGACTCTGGTCATTTCTTGTCACGGAGTTGGACCTCTCGAACACTTATGATCTTGGCATTGGCATCCTTATATATGTCATACCCAATGGGTTACAGGGAACTCATTCCAGGCCTGCCACTCCAAGCGGTTGGGGACTTCATACTCCACGTTGTTATGATTTATTGTTGCGCGCGTACTTGGTCTTTATTCCAGCGATTGCGAATGGACCTTTTAAGCAATCAGTTGAGGATTTGATTGCCCCTCTGCCACTCAATCTGCTTGATTATTCCCTCTTGAAAGGTAACTTTAGGGCGAAAGCCGAAGACGTCTTTGGCTTTGCTGTAATTCGCGGCCGTTTGTGCTTGATCACCAGATCGTGGGGGGAGGAAGTTTTTTTCCACTCTGTTTCCTGTAATCGTTTCGATTGTTTGGATAGCTTCTAGCAGCTTTATGGACTGAGAGCCACCGATATTGAAAATATCCCCTGAGAAAATCTGCTTTGAAGCCACCACTGTCGCGTCTACTATGTCTTCAACATAGGTATTAGTTCGCGTTTGTAAACCATCGCCATAAATATCGATACGTTTGCCTTCGAGGATAGCCGCAATGATT
>Ga0194130_10008703_pt1 | contig 10707 bp, 11 predicted proteins | sample TA2KigsurfametaG_FD_160084 | JGI IMG/M metagenome (GOLD analysis project Ga0194130, IMG submission 160084) | Freshwater microbial communities from Lake Tanganyika, Tanzania - TA2015050 Kigoma 12 surface | ecosystem: Environmental > Aquatic > Freshwater > Lake | place: Tanzania: Lake Tanganyika... | reverse complement strand
GCCACTTCGGTGGTGGTCTCCACCTTTACCCGCATCGCGGCCAGCACGCCCGCGGTCTGGACCGCCGAGGCCTGGCCCGACATGATGGCGCGCATGATGTCGATCATCTCCTCGTGGGTGAGATCCTGATGGGCCACTACCCGGTTAAGTGCTTGAGCAATCGTGAAAGCCATGGTTTTACCGAGGGTTATGTAATACCGGAATCATCCAGGAAATTTTTCAAAAGCGCATGGCCGGATTCACTGAGAATGGACTCCGGGTGAAACTGCACGCCATGAACGGGCAGGTGGCGGTGCTGCAGGCCCATGATTTCGCCGTCGGCCGTCCAAGCAGTCACGGTGAGTTCCTTGGGCAGGCCCTGCCGGCCAACCGCCAAGGAGTGATACCGAATCACCGTCATTGGGGATGGAAGGCAGTGGAAAACGCCTTGGCCAGTATGTTCAATTGCAGAGGTCTTGCCATGCATCAGGGTCTTGGCCCGAACCACCTTTGCGCCAAACGCTGCGCCGATCGCCTGATGGCCCAGGCAGACCCCAAGCAGCGGAATCTTACCCGCGGCCTTTTGAATGAGCTCAACCGAAATTCCAGCCTGATCGGGGCTGCACGGCCCCGGTGAGATCACGATTCGGTCGGGCCGCTCACCGGCCGGCCGGCCCAAAATCTGATCCACAGAGATCGCATCGTTTCGAAGGGTCTCCACGGATGCGCCCAACTCGCCCAAATACTGCACGAGATTAAACGTAAAGGAATCGTAATTGTCGATCATGAGCACGCGCATACCCACTCCAATCAACTGGGCCGCAGACGCTGAATCGCAGGGGCCGCATTCGGGTCGAGTCCTTGCTCGGCAAGCTCCGCAGCACGGATCACCGCTTTGGCCTTGTTTTCTGTCTCAAGCCACTCGTTTTCCGCAATCGAATCCGCCACGATCCCAGCCGCTGCCTGCACATGAAGCATGCCGTCTTTGAGTACTCCGGTTCGAATCGTAATTGCCAGATCTAACTCGCCCGAAAACGATAGATAACCGCAGGCACCGCCATACAAGCCCCGCTTGGTGGGCTCAAGCTCGTCAATGATCTCCATCGCCCGAATCTTGGGCGCACCGGACAGAGTTCCGGCCGGAAAAGTTGCACGCAATACATCAAGTGCGCTGAGGCCGGGCTTGAGTATTCCCTCAACATTGGAGACAAGATGCATCACGTGTGAATAACGCTCAACCGTCATTTGTTCAGTCACGCTTACTGAACCAATTTTCGCAATTCGACCAATATCGTTTCGCGCCAAGTCGATCAGCATGACGTGCTCGGCGCGCTCTTTTGGGTCATCGCGAAGCTCTTGCTCAAGGGCCAGGTCCTGCTCGACAGTCGGACCCCGTGGCCGTGTACCCGCAATCGGGCGAATTGTTATTCGTGTCTCTGGTTTGTTATCGATCTTGATCTGATCTTGGCGCACCAGGATCTCAGGTGATGCGCCAATCACATGAAAATCCCCGAGATCATAAAAATACATATAGGGCGACGGATTAATCGAGCGCAGGGCACGGTATAGCGTAAGCGGCGCGCCGTGATAAGGCTTGCGCAAAACCTGCCCAATCTGGACCTGCATCACATCACCGGCGGCAATGTAATCTTTAGCGGCTGCGGCTGCTTTAAGGTAATCCTCTTTTTCAAAGTCTCGAATCACCTCTGTCGGACTTAAGCGCTCTGATCGGGGCGCAACGACGGGTGCTACGAGTTTTGACTCCAGCTGATCCAGGGCTGCCATTGCGTTGTCAAAGGATTGATCTAGCGTTTGACCGCTGATAGTTGGATCTGCATAGACAACGAGATACAAATGTCCCGCCAGGTTATCAATCACCGCCAGCTGCTCAGTGAGCAATAAAATAATATCGGGCACGCCAATTGGGTCCGATTTCTGTTTCGTAGCCTGAGTCGCAAGCCGCGGCTCGATGTGTCGAACGGTGTCGTAGCCAAAGTAGCCCGCCAGCCCACCACAAAAACGGGGTAACTCAGGTGTCAAGGCCACCTTAAAACGAGCGAGATAGCCCTCGGCAAACGCAAGCGGATCGCCGGTGAATGATTCAACCAGCCTGCCATCATTGAACACCGAGATTTCTTGATCTCGGGCCTCGATACGAGTCTTTGCAGGTAGTCCGATAAAAGAATAACGGCCGAACCGTTCGCCGCCGACGACTGACTCCAAGAGAAAGCTATTTGGCCTGTTAGCGAGCTTTAGATAAAGCGATAGGGGCGTATCGAGATCCGCTTGGTGCATCCGCATCAAGGGAATGCGGTTATAGCCCTGGGCTGCCAGGGCCTTGAACTCAGCCCTGCTGATCAGTGCCCGCCCGACTTCAGCGCAGACCGAAACTTCGACATGACTCCACGATAGCCGCCATCGGCATCAGCGGCCCCGAAGATGGCTGAGCCCGCTACAAATGTGTCGGCACCCGCAGCAGCCGCGGCAGCCACATTCTCGACCTTAATCCCACCATCTACTTCCAAAAGGATCGGTTGACCACCTGCGATCACATGCTGATCAATTTTTTTTCGGACCGCTTTGAGCTTATCCAGGGTCGAAGGAATAAACGATTGGCCCCCAAAACCCGGATTCACAGACATTAACAAAACGATATCCAGCTTTTCCATGACCCAATCTAGGTGCTCCACTGGGGAGCCCGGATTCAGCACAAGGCCTGCCTTACAGCCCTGATCGCGAATGAGCGCAAGGGTCCGATCAACATGGGGTGAGGCCTCCGGGTGAAAGGTAATCAGATTGGCACCGGCCTTGGCAAACTCGACCACCAAGGCGTCCACCGGCGATACCATCAGATGAACATCGATTGCGATCTGGACATGGGGACGAATTGCCTTACAGACCATCGGCCCGATGGTCAGGTTGGGGACGTAGTGGTTATCCATCACATCGAAATGGATAAAGTCGGCGCCGGCTGCCTCCACCTGACGAACCTCTTCGCCGAGTCGGGCAAAATCAGCCGACAGGATGCTTGGGGCAATCCGATAAGTCGTGGAGGCTGTCATGGTTCCGATTCTAGATCAGCGCTTACCCCGCATGGTCCACCAGACAATAAAGAGCAGGAGGGCCAGCGCAACCCCGGCCTCGAGAAAGATGAGCCACATACGTTTGATGTTTAAGTTAAGGCAAAAGGATTGTACGGTGCGTCATCGGGTGCCGCTCGGACACTTTTTAGCGGTCCTTTTGTGGGTTTGCGCCCTCGGCGCACTGCCGGCGATCACCAACGCCCAGTCAGAGGCCCGGCTACGGCCCATCCCGTTTTCAGAGCTGCCAGGCTGGCCAGAAGACGATCTCAGGGGATTTTCGGCCGCGCTAACGACCAACTGCTCTGCGATGCGCGCTAAAACGGCGGTCTGGGGGCGCCTTTGCCGAGAAGCTGATCAAATCAACGCTGCCGATACAACGGCCCTGAGGCAATTCATTGAGTCGCAATTTTTTGCTCACGAGCTGACGGATACCAAAGGCAGCCGGGCCGGACTGATCACTGGCTACTACGAACCGCTACTTAAGGGATCGCGTACACGCGGCGGCGTATTCCAAATTCCTTTGTACCGGACGCCCAAGGACTTGATCAATGTCGATCTCTCCTCCATTTATCCGGAAATCAAATCGCTTCGGCTTCGTGGTCGGCTTGAGGGCAATCGCATCGTGCCTTATCCAACCCGCGCCGAAATCGAACGCGCCGGGCTTTTGGCAGGCGGAGAGCTGCTTTGGGTGGATGACCCAGTCGAAGCTTTCTTTTTACAAGTACAGGGCTCAGGCCGGGTCCAACTGCCAACCGGAGAGACGGTGAGGGTCGGCTATGCCGAGCAAAACGGTTATCCCTATCGCTCAATTGGCCGCTATCTGATTGATAAAGGCGAGCTCAAGCCCAACGACGCCTCGATGCAAAGTATCAAGGCCTGGGTTGCGGCCAATCCCCATCGCCGCGACGAAGTCCTGCACCAAAATCCGAGCGTGGTGTTTTTTCGAGAAATCACTGCGCTGCCGAGCGCACAGGGGCCCCTCGGTTCAATGGGGCTTCCCCTTACCGCGGGACGCTCGCTCGCGGTCGACCCGCGATTTGTGACGCCAGGCAGCCTTGTCTATCTCTCAACCCGCGTGCCAAAGCCCGGCGCGCCACCGAAAGATGCCGGGCTTTCTTTTCAGCGGCTCATGATTGCCCAGGATACCGGCAGCGCTGTTTTGGGTGCCCACCGAGGTGATATCTTTTTTGGTACTGGCAATGAGGCAGGAGAGGTCGCCGGCCGAATGCGTGCCGACGGGAAGATGTTTGTTCTACTTCCCAAATAATCGACAGTGCGATGATGAATTTGTTCGCTGGCGCTCAATAAAATTATTTGGCATCGGCAAACATCTGCTCCAGCCGATCCCGACTGATGGCGCCGGTGAGTCTACGACCATCAGCTAAAAAAGAAGTTGGAGTTCCTGAGACGCCGAGGGATCGGCCCAACTCAACAATCTTGGCGGCTGGAAATCGACAGTCTGCCGACGCTTTCGGAGGTTCTTTGCCAAAAAGCATCCAGTCATTCCAGGCCTCTTCCCGATTTCTCGCACACCACGCATTTCGAGAAACGGTTTCCGATTCTGCGCGCAGCGTGGGATAGAAGTAGGTATAGATGGTGACGTTGTTTAATTCAGTTAGTGTTTTGCGGTAAGTCCTACAAAAACTGCAATAGGGGTCCTCAAACACTGCGAGCGTGCGCTTCCCATTACCGCGAACAGTCTTCAGGGCAAGCTCCTTGGGGAGTTTTGCGAAATCAACTTTATTGATTTCTTCAAGTCTGGCTGCGGTGAGATTTTCACCGGTCTTCAAATTCACCATCTGGCCTTCGACAATTGCAAACTGACCCTTTTCGTCCGCATAAATAAGATCGGTACCCAGCCGAACCTCAACAACGCCGGGCATCGCAGTGCGACTGACGCTGTCGACTTTAAAGCGGCCTTTAAGCCAGGTCTCCACTGCTGTCTTGACCGCTGACTCAATTGCGGGGTTCACACGCTCTTGTGCCCGCAGAGGCTGCGACAACAAGCAAACTGATACCAGCAAACATAAAATGCAGGTCGTTAAATTTTTGCCGTTGTTGATTTGCCGAATTTTTGAAATATTAAAACTCCACATCTTGATTTCCTTAATAAGGACCCATTGCTTGCCGGATCAATAGCTGACGCAAAAGGCCTGTGTTGGCAACGAAACGCATCCCAACTTGGCTAAAACGCTGCAGCGTGGGGTGGGATTGAACCACCCAGCGCTGAAGAAAGTCCAGGCTCCACTGAACGGTTTTTATGTGGCGCTGTCGCTTGCGGCGATATAAATTAAGCGCTGCGCCGCTGCCCGGATCGGATCGATGCTCCTTCCAAAGAGCCTCAAGGCAAAGCAGATCTTGGATGCCTAAATTTAGTCCATATCCAGCAAGCGGATGAACCGTATGGGCGGCATCCCCCAGCAGTGCAATACGTGTTGCCGTAAGTTCATCGGTAAGCAGCATTCTTAATGGCGCTGCCGTCAGGCCCCCCTCAAGCCGCAGGCGCCCAAATCGCATCGCGCTTCGATCAGTGATCTGATCTGCGATGGTCACATTCAAATCCGGTGTGAGTAGATCGGGTTGCGAAGAGGACCAAACCATTGAAACCTGCTGAGGATCGGCTAAGGGCAGTAAGGCAAGGATATCGCCCCGATCAAACCACTGGGCAGCAACACCGCCGTGGGGGAATTCGGTGTGAAAAGCAGCAACGATCGCCTGCTGGTTGTAATCCCGCTGGCCCCAAAGAATTCCTGCCTGGCCCCGCACCCAGGAACGGGCGCCATCGGCCCCGATTACAAGCTGCGCGTCAAAAGTTTTTCCTTCCACACTGAGTCTTACATGATCAGGAAAAATCTCTAAGGCTGTCGGCCGCAAAGGAACTCGCGTAACCGGCGCACAAAACTTAAGCGCCTGCTCAAGGGCATCCAATAAATTCCGATGTGTCACCATAGTGGAGAGAAATTCGGCTCCCGAATCCGAGGCAGTCAGATCAACACGCGACGCCCCGGAGAACACCTCCATTCGGGTCACCGCACAACTGTTTGCCTCCAACGCAGGCCAGACACCAAGACGCTTCAAAAGGCCCACGGTTGCGGGTGAGAGCGCGTAATTGCGCGCATCCGCACCATCCGTGCGATCTGCCTCGGCCGGGCCAAACCAAAGCGCCTTCAGCCCCAGCTGCGCGGCCGTTAAGGCCGATAGGGCGCCCATAACTCCGCTGCCCACAATGGCAAGCGGTGAAGTAACAGTTGGGTGGGCTGCGGTCGGGGGGCTCATCGCGCTGAAAGGAATACCCGAGATGTTGCCTCATGGCAAGTGGGAAGACCGCTTCGGCTATACTTTTGCCTCTTTTCCGGCGTCTGATTTTCGGCGCCCGGCTGGCTCGGTAGCTCAGTTGGTAGAGCAGAGGACTGAAAATCCTTGTGTCGGTGGTTCGATTCCGCCCCGAGCCACCATTTTCAGACCGATCGGCGGATTGCTACTCCACTTTGCTAAGATACAGCATCTTCGGCTCGGTTCGATTCCGCCCCGAGCCACCACTTTCTCACCATAGCAGCACCGCTCGCAAACTATAGAAAAGTTATTCTCTACTGGGTCTACGCTGAGATCAGCCCGCCCTCAAGGTCTGGCTCCGATTCGCGACTACGGACTGCGGCGTGCAGGATTTGATCAAATCGCATGGCACCGCGATAAAAAACACAGGCACTCATTGTTTTGGTTTTACATCTTGCTTCCCCTCTGGCGCTTTCTTCAGTATAAAAATCTTAAACACTTTAAAGCGTATGACCCTGAGGTCTTCAGAGAGTGTGAGCAAGTACTTAATGTCATGGGCTCTCAAATGATGATGACATCTCGAGGTCTCATCGTTTCTGCCCGTCGATTGTCAAATTCATTATCGGATGTCGCCAGCAAGCATGCTCCTTAAAAGCTTTTCCAGATCAGCAACAAAACGGTCAGCCCCACAAGGGCGAGCGAGGTGGACGGCAAAACTATCTTTGAGCATAGTGTTCTTTGGCTTGGCTGGTTGCGCCACCCAAAACTACGGCGATGATATTTTTCGACTGCAAATGGCCTCACACGGCAAGGACGTCATGTGGGTACCCACAAAGATCGAGAGGGCCCATGAGATGCTCTCTGCGGCGAATGTCAAAACTGGCGATATTGTTTTCGATCTTGGATCTGGAGATGGTGTGATTCCGATTGAGGCTGCGAAAAAATTTGGCGTTAGTGCAGTTGGTATTGAATACAATCCTGATCTTGTAGAGCTCTCTAAGCGTAACGCAAAGCGTGCGGGCGTGAACGACAAGACATCTTTCCGACGCGGAGATATCTTTGTTGAGGATTTCTCAGAAGCAACCGTCCTGACACTCTATCTTGGTGAAAGTCTTAATGCGCGTCTAATGCCAAAAATTTTAAAAATGCAGCCTGGAACGCGTGTCGTCTCAAATACTTTTCGTATGGATGCCTGGATCCCCGACCGCGAAATTAATCTCTCCTCTGGGGGGCAGGCCTACCTGTGGATCGTGCCCGCTCAAATCGATGGGCAATGGGAACTGAAAGGCCCGCCTGAGCTCAACCTGAAGCGGTTACAAATTCGTCAGAAAAAACAATTTTTTGATGGGGTCATCGAGCTCGGTAATCGCCAAAAAATTTTTTTTGAAGATGGTCGTCTCCAAGGCTCACGACTAAAGTTTGAATTTTTCGATCGCGATAAAAAGCGTCACAGTATTGAGGCGACAGTTCTCCATGAACAGCTAGAGGGAGTTGTTATCGAGGGAACATCCCGAACGAGCATTAGCGGGATACGCGCGGCGCTTCACGTACCCCGATAGCTTTATAGGTGGTGAAGCCGCCTAGTCTCGGAGCACCTTGATGGCTGCCGCACCGAGCGCGAATTGACTCAAAATCTGGGTCCAGTTTCTTAGTTCAGTCGTCAACTTTGTTCTTGGTTCGATATCTTCAGGCACATAAATCGTATCGCCTGGCAGCAAAACAAGTGTTTTTTGTCCGCCGCGAAGTCCCTTGAGAAAGTTTCCGCGGCTTCGATCAAAGAGCTCAACGCTCCCGTTAGCCCGCACAATAAAGGTTCGGGTCACATCGGAGGTCGCGCTCGGACCACCCGCACGATCCAGAATGGCCTCTGGACTAGTCCCGGCATCGAAAGTAAAGATGCCAGGATTCACGACGCTACCGAAGACACCGACGACATCTGGAAGGCGCGGAATAAAAACGACGTCACCATCTTCCAGCCCTAAGCGAGGAAAATTCCCTCGTTCAGGATGAATTCCGAGAACGATGCGGCCGGTTGGGGCGGTGGTCTGGATGCGCCCCAAGAGACTCTCCAAAATGCTGTTTTTTCTGGCCAGAGCGGCGTTGTCTTCAATGGTTCCAATTGGTGCCCGGGCAGTCCCGGTGAGCAAAGTCTGCTCGAGCTCAAGCTTTACCCGATTCAGCTGGACCTCCTGCTCGCGTCGAGCAGACTCACGGGTAAAAATCGTGCCGAAAGGAAACGCAAGCGGTGCTACGCCCCCCGCGGCTTGAATAGCCTCTGTCAAATCCGAGCCGGGCGGCAAAAGGTATTCCCCTGGCTTGTTGACTTCTCCGGCGAGTCGAACCCGAATATTTTTTCGGTGGGATGGAGAATCAACCACCGCCAAATTCACCGCAAGGTAGGCATCACCGGCCTTGAGTGGTCTTTTTCCGTCGGCAATAGGGATTTCAGAAAATCCCACCTCACGGCGGTCAATTTCAACGAGTCGTAGATTTCTACGATCAGCGGCAGAGGAAAAACCGCCTGAGAGCAAAATCAAATCCTGAAGAGTTTCGCCGGGTTTGATCTCATAGATCGCTGGACGGCCCACCGCCCCCGCGATTGCAACCTGCGGGCCAATCGGCCCCACATGAATCACATCTTCAGGCTGAAGCAGTAAATCCTTGGATTTATCCCCCCGGGCAAGCAGCTGATATAAGTCAAACTCTGAGACTGTCTTGCCGCCACGAATCAACTTGATGTCCCTAAAAGATCCGCCGGTTGAAGGGCCGCCGGACACCAGTAATAAATTCAGGAGCGTTGAGAGATTGCTCACCGCATAAGAACCAGGGGCCGCGGAAAAACCCGTGACATAAACCCGGATTCCACGCAGGGTGCCGATACTGGCTGAGACCTGAAAGTCTTTAAACGCCCGACCCATTCGGGTTCGAATGCTATTTTCAAGCGCACCATATTTAAGTCCCGCAACCGCCAGCTCTCCAACAGTAGGGAGATTAATTCTGCCCCGACGATCGACAATCTGAACAATATCTAGCTCAAGGCTGCCCCAGGCACGAATAAAAATCTCATCGCCGGGACCGATCACATAATCAGCAGGCACTACGTAATTGGTGTTCGGGGCGAAGGTCTGCTCGCCCTCCTTCACAAGATCTGCTCCGAATCGCGTGAGCTCAAAATCTAATTTTGAAGAGACGTAGTCCTCAAAGGGCGTAAGCCGATCAATTTTTTGTGCAGGCCTTGAAATGATTGTTGTCCGGGCCGTGTCATCGGCAGACGGCTGGGCAGATCTGGCCCCACTTGCTGCCGCCCCCTGACGGCCTTTGGCAGCCTTCTGAATCTGATCAAGAACGCTCGGGGGTAGCTGCTGAGCACCCGGGGGTAGCCGCTGAGCACCCGGGGGTAGCTGCTGAGCACCCGGGGGTAGCTGCTGAGCACCCGGGGGTAGCTGCTGAGCACCCGCGGGTAGCTGCTGAGCACCCGCGGGCCCTTGCATGAAAAGTGCAAGGGCCAGTCCAGCAAAGAGAAATCGACGTAAGGCCATGGAATCACCTGATAAATCTGGAGCCTTGGATTGTCTCGGAATAGACCTTTTTTTTCAAGAAAACTCGGCCCTGGGCGCCGATTGGAAGCGCGGGGCCTTTTGAGAGGGCGGCGCATTGATTCGCAAGGGTCAATCTGCTACAAAAGGCTTTCGACAACATTCTGACTTCACCATGCCGACACTCTGGCCGACCCTTTTGATCTCCGCATTGATCATCCTTCCTGGCTGCACGGCGCTGGGCCTGCGGGACGCAAAACCCGAGCGGGTCCAGTTTCTTCAGCGACTCGACCCGAGGCTCGAGAGTTGCAGGCGGCTAGGCCCCATCTCAGCGACGGGCAGCGGTCACTACAACATGGAAACGGGACTCTCAGATGCCGGAAACCAGTTGCGTGCTAGCGCGGCATTTCTGGGTGGCGATACGGTCGTCATACTGACCCGCGAGGGGGACGATAACCTCTACACAAAAATCCATGCAGTAGCCTACCGCTGCACAATTTTTTAGTGCTTTTCGATGCTGTATTTAAAGCAAAATTTTTAAGGCTCTACTGCAAAAAGTGTTACTGACATCGCCTCGCTTCGAACCGGCAATAGGGCTGCGTATTCAGGACTAACGGCCCATCGCTTGGCATCCTCAAGACTCGGAAAATCGAGCTCAACACAATCGTCAAATTCGTTGATTTGAAGTTCATTCCAGGGCATAAATTTCTGTTTCCCCCGGAATACAACCCGCCCTTGGTAAAGGGCTACTGTCTGACCCACCTGGCTACGATAGGCCTCAAAGGCCTCTTGACTCAAAACTTTTATTAGTCCAATCACTTTCATAAAAATTTTCT
>Ga0194130_10008700_pt1 | contig 10710 bp, 9 predicted proteins | sample TA2KigsurfametaG_FD_160084 | JGI IMG/M metagenome (GOLD analysis project Ga0194130, IMG submission 160084) | Freshwater microbial communities from Lake Tanganyika, Tanzania - TA2015050 Kigoma 12 surface | ecosystem: Environmental > Aquatic > Freshwater > Lake | place: Tanzania: Lake Tanganyika... | reverse complement strand
GTGATGAAGATTGCGCAGCTGCAATTGATGCAGCAAGTAATGCCTTTAAATCTTGGGCAAAAACTGCGCCTAGAGTAAGGGCTGAAATACTTCGAAAAGCATTTGAAATTATGGTGGCAGAGGCAGATCGCTTAGCTGAGATTATTACCAAAGAAAATGGCAAGGTATTAAGTGATGCTAAGGGTGAAATTCTTTATTCGGCAGAGTTTTTTAGATGGTTCTCAGAGGAGGCAGTGCGGATAAATGGTGAGTTTAGAACCGCGCCAAATGGGGATAAGCGAATATTAGTTACTAAACAACCAATTGGCGTATCCCTTCTGATTACGCCATGGAATTTTCCAGCCGCAATGGCAACTAGAAAAATTGGTCCTGCCCTTGCCGCTGGTTGCACCGTAATCCTAAAGCCAGCAGGTGAGACCCCACTTACCACCATGGCAATTGCTGAGATCCTAGAGCGAGCAGGTGTTCCAAGGGGAGTAGTTAATTTAATTTTGCCAGTGCCATCCGGGCCAGCGATTGCAAAGATGTTAAAAGATCCAAGGGTAGTTAACTTATCTTTTACCGGCTCTACCTATGTTGGCCAGATTTTGTTAAAAGCAGCAGCAGATAATGTAATTAGATGCTCTATGGAGTTAGGTGGTAACGCACCGTTTTTAGTATTAGCAGATGCCAATGTTGATGATGCGGTGGCTGGCGCCATGCTCGCTAAGATGCGAAATGGTGGAGCGGCCTGCACAGCAGCAAATAGATTTTATGTGGCAAGTGAAATTGCAACTGAGTTCACAACCAAATTATCCAAAGCAATGAGTGAGTTAAAAATGGCATCTGGCATAACAACTGGAGCCCAACTAGGGGCAAGTGTTTCAGTTAAAGAGCGAGATAAGATCGCATCTTTGGTTGAAAATTCAATCTCAAATGGCGCACAAATTAAAACTGGGGGCAAAACTCCTGCGGGTGATGGCGCCTTTTATCCAGCAACAGTATTAACTGTCAATAAAGATAACCCAATCTTAAAAGAAGAGATCTTTGGCCCAGTTGCACCTATTGTGATTACAAATAGTGATGAAGAGGCGATAGATCTTGCGAATGCAACTGAGTTTGGTTTAATTGCTTATGTGTATTCATGCGATTTAAAGAGGGCGATTAAAGTAGCAGAGGCGTTGGAATCTGGCATGGTGGCGATAAATAAAGGTGTGATCTCAGATCCTGCGGCCCCATTTGGTGGCGTTAAACAATCAGGCTTAGGGCGAGAAGGTGGCTTTGCTGGGATTGAAGAATTCTTAGAGACTAAATATATTGGAGTTGAAATTTAGGTTATTTCTTTTTTGATTTAAACCATTCGATAGTCTCCAGAAGAGAATCTTCAAAGTTTTTTGCCGATATATTTGAATAGAGTGAATTAATTAATTTTGGATCATTTTTAGAGTGCTCAATATCCCCACTTCGAGTTTGTGAGTACTTAACTTTTAAGTTTGGAAAGCTCTTTTTCAAAATTGTAATTACTTGATTTAGTGAAATATTATTTCCGTAAGCAAGATTAACTGGCTCAGGGTGTAAAATTTTATTGGAAATACAACTAGAAACAATCTTTACTACAGTTCCAACATATGTGAAATCCCTTGTCTGTTCACCATCTCCAAATATTTCAATTTCCTCATTGTGTAGGCATTTATCAATCCATTTAGGCAGTACAGCCGCATATTCATGGTCAGGCCTTTGCCAAGGCCCGAAAATATTAAAAAATCTAAAAACAGATACAGGCAAATCATAACTTTTCGCATATGCCAGCGATAGTGCTTCTCCACTAAGTTTTGAGGCTGCGTAAGGTGTCATTGGCCTTAAAACCATCTCCTCATTTTTTGGCAATGTTTTGTTAGATCCGTAAACTGATGATGAAGAGCTGAAAATATAGTGTGAGCCATTCTGTCTAGCAGCTTCTAATACGTTGAGTGTTCCTGTTGAATTAACATCGTGAGTTGCAATTGGATTTTTAATTGACCTAGGGACAGATCCTCGTGCACCTAAATGAACTACAACCTCACAATCTTTAATCGCTTCCTTTACTTGATTTATTTCTGTAATACTTTGATTGATCAATTCAGCTTCTACTGGAATATTTTCTTTAAGTCCTGTTGAGAGATCATCAATAATTTTCACATCGTAGCCATTTCCTAGTAAATCAAGAGCTAAATTTGTACCAACAAAACCGGCTCCGCCGGTTATTAAAACTTTCATGTATTCAAATCCAATTTGTTTGGTGGTTAAGGTTAAGTTATAATTACCGAGACTTAACCTTAAACCCTTTGGGACATTTTGGATTTACGCCACTTAATTTCTTGGTTTTTTTGCCCATAATACATGTAATTGTTTTCTTGGTTGAAGCTACGGTTCCTACAATCATTACAGTAGATGTTGCTGAAATAGGTGCAATAGTTGGTGTTCCTGGCTGGGAAGCTGTAACAGAGCAATTGCCACTTGTTAGCAGATTCAGAGTAGAACCTGTTATTGAACAGGTTTCAGGGGTGGAAGTTGTGAAGAGAACTGCCCCACTGCTAGATACAGTTGCAGAGAGTGCAACTGTTTTACTTGAAAGACTTACCGAGGTTGGTAATGAAAAAGTAATTGTTTGGGGATCTCTGGTTACCTCAAAGGCGGCTGTATATAAATCTGAGGCTAAGTAGGTATTTGTTGCTTCGCTTTGGTAAGTAAGTGTACAAGTTCCACCTCCAACAATTTGGACATAGAAGCCTGCTGCAATACAAACTGTCGGAGTTGTTGTTTTGGGCAAAACCCAGGCACTGGCGGGCGAATAAACTCTAAAGATTTCAATAGTTTTAGGTAAATTCTTAGATGTTTGATTTGAAATTGAACCTAGAACTAATTCAGGTTTACTCCTTGCGGAGGTAATTGTCACATTTTGTATTATCTCTTTTAATGCATAATCCTTATTTTTAAGTGTTGATACTTTAAAAGTGCAACTACCAGTTGCTATCAACTTTAACTCTTTGCCATCTGTTGAACAGATAGTTGGGGTTGATGTAGTAACCACAAGTGGCAGAGATGCAACCCTAGATTCAAAATATTTGCTTGGAGTATATATCTCACCAACTTTCCAAATAGGTGGGTTATTGTTGTTATAAATGGATGGATTATTAAATGCAATACCTAGAGTCGTGTCATGTGTTGGGCCAACAAAAGTGTCATAAACAAGATTTAAATCCCCACTATTTCTAACCAATAGCGCACTCTCTGCGCCCACCAAATCTCTTAACTTATTTGAGTTAATAACTCCTGTGCCATACTCATACCCGGCAGAAGAGTTATTTGAAACCTCTGCAACACTGACTGTGTATGCACCATTATTTACATTTTGTGGAATGGTAAGTGTTCCCCTAAAAGTGACCTTGTTAAGTGTTAAACTAATTGGCGAATCAGTTCGTGTAAGATTAGTTGCAAGAGTACTACCGTAAGGACCAGTCAAAGTTACTTGGGTAGTTGAATTTCTGATTCCTGCTGGGTGAGAAACCACTAATTCAAATGTAACATTGGTATTTGCTGAGATTAGCTCAACCTCATTTGGTGTAAAGGTAAAGGATTCAACTATTGGCTTTACATTCGCGTAAGTTAAAGTTATTGGCATAAGCCCTGTTATTAGCAATGCTGCAATGAGTGCTGGTTTAATCTTCATATTTCCCCTTATTTCTTCAATATCTAACTCTATCGGTCTGGAATTAAATAATTACTGTGTTTTTGGCGGAGGATGAGGGATTTGAACCCTCGGTAGGTTGCCCTACACACGCTTTCCAAGCGTGCGCACTCGGCCGCTATGCGAATCCTCCAGTTAATCTGCTTACTTTTTCTCATGGCTAAGAGTAATGGTGGTGTTAACTAGAATTTACCGTTAGATCCCCCATGCGGTGCTTTGGTACACAGCAGCTGTAAGGCTGAGATTTAGCAAATCAAGGTTATATGCGAATGTCAGCCGGTCGACCAGGAGTGTTAAAGGGTTAAGGTTACGGAAATGGGTATGTTCCGATAATCTTAAATATCCAATAGGCAATTATGCCTGGTATTTCGGCTTCATTCGCCTTGAAATAATCAGATGCACTCTATTTTATATTACTTAATAATTATAGTAGAACATAAATTGCCTAGTATAATAGTCAAATGTTAAGTCTTTCTGAGTACTTTACAATCCACAAAAAAATTCTCGAAGAGAATGATAATACTGTATCAATTATTGATCTTATTGATTGCATTTATAATTTAAGTGATGCTGAAAACTCAATTATTTTTACTGCAGGTAATGGAGGTAGTGCATCAACTGCGGAGCATTTCTCTGCTGATTTAGGTCAGATGGAGAAAAGAACTGGTCACGCAATTAGATCAGTATGCCTAAATTCACAAATCTCTTTAAATTCAGCCTTTGCAAATGACTTAAATTATCAAAGCGTGATGTCACAACAGTTATCATCTTACAAGAATTGTAACTTTATATTTGTTGCATTTTCGGCATCAGGAAATTCAGAAAATATTTTAAAAGCAATTGAGACTTCTTTAGCCTATGGGAAAAGAGTCTTCTGCTTTGTAGGTTTTGATGGTGGAAAAATAGTTACTAATAATAAAGTTAAATCTATATATTTTTCAGATACAAAAAAAAATTATGGTATCGCAGAAAATTTACATTTATTAGCATCTCACTTTATTGTGGATCGATTAGTTGAAAAGTTTTTAGAAAAAAGTAAATGAGAGTCGTAGTTACTGGAGGAGCAGGCTTTATAGGCAGTCATTTAGTAGAAGGGTTATTGGAAAAAAACTATGAAGTAGTCGTTGTAGATAACTTTTCCACAGGTAACCTTAGTAACCTTAAGGAATGTAGTAATAAAATTAATATTATTAATCACGATATCCGCTTCTCTTTACCAACAAATACATTTAATGGATGCTCAGTGGTATTTCACTTAGCGGCTCTTGCGGATATTGTGCCCTCAATTGAACACCCAAGTGATTATCTGTCAACCAATGTGCAAGGTACAGTTAATGTTCTAGAGGCAGCTAGAGAAAGTCAGGTTGAAAGAGTAGTTTTCACCGCGTCTTCCACATGCTACGGTACAACAAGTAAGTACCCCACTTCTGAAAGCGATGAGTTGTGCCCCACCTTCCCTTATGCATTAAGCAAATATTTAGCTGAATTAGTTTTTTTCCACTGGCTTGATTTATATGGCATCAAGGGTTTAAGTCTGAGATTATTTAATGTTTATGGACCGCGAGCACGGACATCTGGTAACTATGGGGCAGTTATGGGTGTTTTTCTTGCGCAAAAGATCGCAAAAAAGCCATTTACGGTGGTGGGAGATGGTACTCAAGTTAGAGATTTTACATATGTAAGCGACGTTGTGCGAGCCCTAATTCTTGCAGGCGAAAGTGCGGTAACCAGAGAAGCAATTAATATCGGTACCCAGAATCCGCAATCAATTAATCGATTAGTGGAATTACTGAGTGGAGAAGTCGAATACATTCCCAAAAGGCCCGGGGAGCCAGATAGAACTCATGCAGATATTAGGAAGGCTAAATTACTTTTAGATTGGGCACCTAAAGTTTCTTTTGAAGAGGGCGTTAAGAATGTCTTAACTAAAATAAATCTTTGGCAAGATGCACCTATATGGGGAAAGTCTGATATCGAAGTGGCTACTAATACTTGGTTTAAATATTTGGGGAAAAATGAAATTAATTAAGACTATACTTTACGTTGAGAACACAACACCAGATTTACTTCTAGATACTCTAGAGGCCATGCAAATTATTGACGCTGTTTCTGAAACTTTTATTATTTGTGGGAAAGCCTCGGAATCTATATTAGAGTTTAAAGAAATTAAGCAAAGACTTGAAAACAATACCATTCAATTAGGTATGGACTATTCAAAAGGCTTAGACCAATTTGATAGCTATGAGCTAGAAGAAAATATATTGATTGTTACAATCGGGAATCAAACTCCTATAAAACTTTACGTTGCTAACAGACTAAGGCAGAGCAAGAGTAATTTCGGTTGGCATATTATTAGTTCAACTTACGCAAGAATTGGATATTTAGAAAGACAAAAGAATCTCAGCGATTTTATACCGCTAGACACAGTGAGGTGGCTCAAAGAGCAAATAAGCAAGTTTGGGTTCAAGATATTTAACGATTGTTTAAATACCTTAAATCATTCAAGAGTATTGATATTGGGTGAGACAATAATTGATGAATACATTTATTGTGATGCTCTTGGTAAAGTGACTAAAGATCCCCTAATAGCTTTCGAAAAAAGGACCAAACAAGTGCATCTTGGTGGAGTACTCGCGGTCGCGCGGCATTTTAGCGGATTAGGAATTCATTCAAATGTAATAACTAAGTGGGCAACGGCTGAACAGGAGTTTATATCTAATGAGTTGAGTTTAAATAAAGAAATAAACTTAGTAAATTTAGAATCAAAACAGTCGATCAAGAAAACTCGTTATGTTGATAGGTCTTCAAATACTAGAGTATTTGAAACCTATGAATTACCAAATGAAAGTGATTATTCTGTACCACCTCTGCAAATTAAAAATTCTGTTAGTGAAAGAAGTATTATATTTGACCATCTTGTAATTATGGATTACGGTCATAACTTTTTTGATCATGATTTGACTTCTGAATATTTCAATTTAGGTGTTCCTGTATCGGTTAATACGCAATCTAATGCGGGTAATCGTGGTTTTAATCCGATATCAAATTACATTAATGCAGACATAGTTTTTTTGAATGGATCTGAAGTTCAAATTGAGATGCGGAATAAAGTTTCGAAACTGGATAAGATTGTTACTAATTTAGGCAACAAATTAAAATGTAAAGAACTGTATGTGACTAATGGTTCGGCCGGAATTACTTCTTGGAGTAAAGAGAAAGGTATTGTTATGTCTCCTACATTTGCCCCCACGATTTTGGATCGAACTGGAGCAGGTGACGCAGTACTTGCGGCAATCTCTGGTTTGCGAATGAATAATGTTCCTATTGAGATTGCACTTTTTTTTGGAAATATAGCTGGCGCGATAATGGTTGGAGTTATGGGGAATGAAAAAGCTATTACCTCCAAGGATTTGCAGTTCGAGGCTGAGAGAATAATTAAAAAAGTGAAAATGTTATGACTGAACAATCAAAAGTATTGCTGGTCGGTGGAGGAGGTTATGTTGGAGTTGAATTACAAAGATTACTAGCCGAATCAGGTTATCATGTCAGAATCTTGGATACTTTTTGGTATCCAAATGGGAAATGGAGCGGTTCAGATGGCGCATTTGTAGATCATCTTGAATATTTTCATGGTGATATCCGTAATAGAGAAACAGTAAAAGAAGCCTTAAAGGACATGGATGCATGCATACACTTAGCCTGTATTTCAAATGATCCAAGTTATGAACTTAACCCAAATCTTGGCAAGAGTATTAATTTTGATGCTTTTGGAATGTTTATCGAGGAGATAAATATGAGCTCCATTAAAACTTTTATCTATGCATCATCTTCATCAGTTTACGGTGTCAAAGAAGAAGCTAATGTAATTGAAGAATTACTTTGCGAGCCGTTAACAGATTACTCAAAATATAAGGTTATGTGCGAAGATTTAGCTCTTAAAGACTTGTCAAAGGCAATCTGCTTGACCATAGTTCGCCCGTCAACTGTTTGTGGATATTCAAAGCGTCAAAGATTTGATTTAGTTGTGAACTCCCTGACTTTGAGTGCTTTAGTGCGGTCTGAAATAAATGTCGATGGCGGAGCGCAATTTCGGCCAAATCTACATATAAAAGACATGATTTCTGCTTATAAACTATTTCTTGAAGCAGACTCTAAAGTTATTGACCGTAAAATATATAATGTGGCTGGAGAAAACTTAACCGTTTTGCAGATCGCTCAAAAAGTAAAATCTCAAACGGGTGGTAGTTGTAAAATTAACATTATGTCAGTTCTAGATCAAAGATCATATCGAGTATCTGGCGAAAAAATTGCGGCTGAAATTGGATTTACTCCAAAATACTCTGTGGATGAAGCAATTACTGATATCAAAAAAGCATTTTTTTCAGGTAAATTTCAAAACAGCGATGCAGAGCATTATTTTAATATCAGACAAATGAAATTATTGATGTCAAATGGAACGGTCAAATAATTTTGGAGTAGTTTTACTTAACTTAATCGCGTCTAAATAAGATTTTTCGTTATCTATAGAGATTCGATCTGCAGTACATTTTTCCAGATACAGAGCTTCATTCGTTGCAATGTAGTTAACAAGAGATGGTGAGATACCTACATATCTTTCTGGAGTAAAGTTTAGTAGGGCTTTCCGCTTTATAACTATGGCACCAGAATAACTCCATACTTTTTCGGTCGATACAGATTTAGTGAAGTTCTCACCTGATTTCAAACCAGAGTTCTCAGTTATACCGTGAATCACGCCATTTTTTTCAATAATTTGAGAGCGAGCCTTATCTCGCGCTCTTTCATGGCAAAGAAGAATTGACATGTCATTATTTTTTTGATTAATTGAGTTTGCAAATTGGGAGAAAGCCAAATCTGAAAAATATGTATCGCCGTGAACAACAAGCACATTATGATTATTTGCTTTACAGTGCTCCGATACTGTGATCGCTGGACCAAGTAGTTTGGGTTCCCAAATTATTAAGGGACGATTGATAATTGGAAATTGAGTAATTTCACTAATGACTTTATCTGCAAGATATGATGCGTTAATATATATTTTTATATTTGGAAAATAATTTCGCGAAAGCATAATTAAATTTTTTAATATATTTGTATCCCCCAACGGAAGCAAGCATTTAGGTAAATTATTTGTATATGGTTTAAGACGTGTTCCTAGGCCAGCAGCAAGTATTAAAATGGAATCAATTCTCATGGTTAAATTCCTGAAAGAATGTAAATTCTTTAAGATCTTTTAGCGGAGTGAATACGTAATACTGCGGTTGCTCGGTTGAGTTTACATTAATTTCAAGCATTCGATTATTAATCAGCAAAAATAAATTTTTAATTCCAGCTCCACTACCAGATTGTATATCTGTTATTTTATCACCAATCAAAACAGATTTGTGTAAATCAATTTCATGTTTTTTTACCATGGCATTAATTAAACCGGGCATTGGTTTTCTACATTTACATTTTTTTCTTAAAAAAATATTATTTGCTTTAGGATGATGATAGCAAATTGCATAATCATCCAACAATTGTAAATTAACCAAGCTACCAAAAAAAAATTTAACATAAAATTTAAATTTAAGGTAATTCATTTTTTTTCTAGCCGCATAAGTCTGGTTGGATATAATAATTTTCAAACGTGATTGTGCCGCATCTGTAGATAATAACTTTAAATTTTGAATTGCTTGTTTTTTACTAGTAAGAATGCCACCTGATCCAATATCTTCCCAGAGCACGCCATCTGCATCAAGAAAAATTGCACCTAAATTTTGTGGCTTGGACATCTACCTATTTTATGTAGTCGTACGAATTACTGCTACATTTGCCAATTATGACAGCCAGGGAGGTTTCTATATGGGCGTGAGGTACTCTTATTTGAGTCAGCAGTTTGAAGATTGTCCTGAGCTTTGGGATGAGCTGAAGAAATTTGTAAAAACTGGTGACTTCACTTTAGGCAAACCACTGACCGAATTTGAGCAAAACTTTTCCTCTTTAATAGGCACAAGTTTTGCAATCGGAGTAAACAGCGGTACTGACGCTCTTAAAATTGCCTTGCGGGCTCTTGGAGTAGGCGCAGGAGATGAGGTTATTACAGCAGCAAATACATTTGTAGCCACGGTTGGAGCGATAGCCGAGATCGGAGCCGTACCAAAATTTATTGATGTAGATGAAACCTTTTGTATGAATGTTGACCTCATCGAAGGAGCAATCACGCCAAAAACTAAAGCAATCGTTCCAATTCATTTTACTGGCTACATGACACGTATGGATAGGGTATGTGAGATCGCAAAGAAATATGGATTAGTGGTGGTAGAAGATGCATGCCAATCAATTCTTGCAGAATGGCAGGGGAAAAAAGCTGGGACATGGGGAGATGCAGCATCATTTTCATTACACCCCCTAAAAAATCTAAATGTATGGTCTGATGGTGGTGTAATTGTTACTAATAATCCAGAAGTAGATAGTAAAGTTAGGCTTCTGCGAAATCACGGCTTAACGGATCGCGATCATGTAGAAATACTTGGATACAACAGTAGGCTAGATACATTTCAAGCCGTGGTAGCTAACTGGCTATTACCACAAGCACTAGATATTTCTAAAAAGCGTATAAGTAATGCAAGAAAACTTGATGATGAGTTTAAAACTATTGAGAAAATAAAAATTCCAATTCGAACTGCAAATATGAGAATTGTTTATCACTTATATATAGTCTATGCAGAAAAACGCGATGAGCTTTTAGAATTCTGCCATTCACGTGAAATTGAAGCGAAAATACACTACCCAATTCCAATATACAAACAAAAGGCGCTAGGTAAGCAAGTTAACTCTTTAAATTTTCCAGTCACAGATTACCAGGCACAAAATATTATCTCGTTTCCATGTGATCAACATCTAAATGATAATCAACTCAACGAGATTACAAGTACAGTTAAAGAATTTTATGGAATTTAAAATGCAGGTCCCTTATGTTGATTTAGGCGGCCAGTGGCTTGCAA
>Ga0194130_10008695_pt1 | contig 10713 bp, 10 predicted proteins | sample TA2KigsurfametaG_FD_160084 | JGI IMG/M metagenome (GOLD analysis project Ga0194130, IMG submission 160084) | Freshwater microbial communities from Lake Tanganyika, Tanzania - TA2015050 Kigoma 12 surface | ecosystem: Environmental > Aquatic > Freshwater > Lake | place: Tanzania: Lake Tanganyika... | reverse complement strand
ATATCGACCGTGCTGAAGTTCGGATCGAAGAGGAGTGCCTCAAAATGCTTGCCTTGCATCAGCCTGTGGCTGCGGATTTACGCCGCATTACCACCATGATGAAAGTCAACAATGACCTCGAAAGGATTGCGGATTTGGCGTGCAACATCGCACAACGCGCCGACAGTTTGTGCCAATTCCCAGAGTTCCCGATTCCGAGCGGTATCAACGAGATGGCAACGATGATCACGAAAATGGTGCGTTCGAGCCTCGATGCCTTTGTGCATCGCGATGTCGAACTCGCCAAAAGTGTCATCGAGCAAGACGATCCCGTGGATGCAAAGAACGTTCAAGTGATCGAGAAACTCTCGCAGTTGATGTCGGAGGACACCTCGACGATTGTTGCCGCGCTGCATTGCTTTTCCGCCTCAAGGCACCTTGAGCAGATTGCTGATCACGCGGTGAGTATCGCCGAGGACATCATCTACATGGTAGAAGGTGTGATCATCCGACATCGCCAAGCTTCGCAACCGAAATCACAGTCACAATAAAGACTCGAACAACAATGATGGGTACGGCGAATAGTCGGCTCATCTGCGGATCCACGAAGCGGTGATTGAGTAGGTATGCCTAAGAGCAAAATTCTAGTTGTCGAAGACGACCGTTCCCTCTCCGAAATCCTGGTTTACAACTTGGATAAAGCAGGGTACGAGGTTTCGTTAGCCATCGATGGTCGCGATGGACTCAGCCAAGCGCAACTCAAGTTGCCTGATGTGATCTTGCTGGATGTCATGCTGCCGATTATCGACGGTATTGAGGTGTGTCGCAGATTGCGGTCCAAACCGGAAACAGCCCACGCAATCATCATTATGCTCACTGCCAAGGCCGAAGAAGCAGACCAATTGATCGGCTTTTCTGTAGGTGCCGACGACTATGTCACCAAACCATTCAGCGTACGCGTTCTGTTGGAACGGATCAAAGCGCTCCATCGTCGAAAGACCGCCAAGGTCGATGAAGACAACGATATCGTCACTCGGTGCGGAATTACTTTGGACCGTAGGCGATACCGCGTCACCGTCAACGACAAACCCGTGGAACTCACCAAGAGCGAGTTCCGTTTGCTCGATACGTTGATTCGACAACCGGGGCGAGCTTTCGACCGATCGGAACTCATCGACTCAGCGCTCGGTGAGGACACTTTGGTACTCGAGCGAACCATCGATGTTCATATCCGGGCACTTCGAAAGAAGATTGGGCCCGAAGCAGACGCCATCGAAACCGTACGGGGAGTCGGCTACCGGTTCCATGAGGACTGAAAAGAACCGGAGAACCACAAGTCCATAAAAGTCCAGTTTTCGCTGTATTTTCTTGGGAAAATCCACCGAAGTGGGGCCATTCTCAACGTTTTTTGGGAATCTCGTCAAAAATGCAGCGTTTTCCACGTGTTTTCGCCCATTCCCGGTTGCATTTCGTTGGGTACATTCTTTAATTCAGCCATCAGCAGTGTCCTACGTCGGACCGTTTTTTGATTCGAGATTTGTTGAAAGGGATTCCTCATATGGCGAAAGCAGCAGGCAAGGCAGAAAAGCCGCTCACTAAGGTCCAGATTTTTTCGAATATCGCCGAATCGACTGGCCTGTCGAAGAAGCAAGTTGCCGAAGTTTTCGAAGCGCTGAAGAGCGAGATCGCTGGAGCTGTTGGAAAGAAGGGGGTTGGTACCTTCGTTATTCCTGACCTCTGCAAAGTCGTTCGTATCCAAAAGAAGGCGTTGCCAAAGCGACAAGTTCGTAACCCACAAACGGGCGAAATGAAGTGGGCAGATCCCAAGCCAGCTTCGACCTCCGTTAAGGTTCGTCCTCTGAAGAAGCTCAAGGACATGGTCTAATCGACCCAGGAGCGTCATCGAATTGCAAGGTTGCATAACCAAGCTCATCAATCCAACAGGGGTGCGTGTTCAACTCGCACCCCTGTTTTTTTATCTCAAACTCCAATTCCTTTGGATCTCAACCTCAGACAATCAGTTGGCCACATGCAGCTTGGATCGTTCCGCCAAGGGTATTGCGCAAGGTCGTAAAGAGCCCAAATTCTCTTAAGTGACGCACGTAAGCACGACGCGACTCCAGGCTCGGAGCAGCCATCGGCAATTCATGGGTCGATGCATGCGAGATATCGTTGAACGGAATCACGTTGACCTCGACCCTGAGCCCTTGGCAAAAATCGACCACCGCTTGAGCTTCTCTCAACGAATCATTGACTCCTTCGATCAAGGCGATTTCCAACCAGACGGGACCCTCGGGATCGATTTGATTGATGATTCGAATGGCTTCCTGAAGTGACTGCAGGTCGTGCGTGGCGCGAGGTACAAGCATGCGTCGCGTGTTTTCCACGGCAGAGTGAAGACTCAACGCGATCCGCAAGCGCGGATACGTACGAGCTAGGCTGACCATTTTTCCAGGAACACCCGCGGTAGATACCGTAACATGCCTTGGAGAAAACCCGAAACCTTGATCCGCTAACAAAACGTCCAACGCCTCAACCAGCGAGTTCCAATTGTGTAACGGTTCCCCCATCCCCATGAAGACAACATTCCTCAGGTGAATCCCATCCTTCCGAGAGATGCGACCCGCATCACGACTTTCCGGTGTCGAGCATTCGGCCCAACGCCGCACACGCAAACGCGCCAAGAGAACTTGTTCCAAGATCTCGATGGCATCGAGATTCCTTAATAATCCCATGCGGCCAGTTGCGCAAAATCGGCACCCTACAGCGCAACCTACCTGGGTGGAAACACAAACAGTGGCGCGTCGCTTTCGTGGACGCATGACCACGGTCTCGCAAGCATCCCGCCAGCGAGCAGAGCGAAGCCTCAGCTTACAAACTTGACCATCTTCGGAACTGCGTTCCATGTCAGGTGTCCAACACCAACCCGCATCGGCATGTCTATTCGGCTCGGCATGTCCAACCGGCTCGGAATAGACAACCGGCAGGTCGAAGTGCGCGTTCACTCCACGATTCTCTGCCAAGGAGTCCGGCAAAATGCCTTGCCGGAGCAATCTCCATCGCTCCCTTCGCCAATCCTCATCCGACGAAGCAGCCAGAAGTTTTTCCCAAATCCAGGGTAACCGACCGGTATTCACAGGGGGAATCGGATTTGGATCAGCTGCGTTAATTGGAGTTCTCAACTAAACTACAGGAACTAAACTAACATACTCAAGGTTCGATGACAGAACTCTTCGAACACAGTACATCTATGAACCAACATCAACCGGTCCACTTTCCATCTGGCACTTCGCTATGTACATCAAAACCTATCCCAAGGTACTGGTTTCTGCAACGTGGATGATCATCGCATTCATTGGGTCCTTTGGGTTTCTTTCCGGAGAAAATACTTCTGCAACCGACCCAAGCGGTGTTTGGCGAGGGGAATGGCGAAGCGGATCGACAGGACATCGCGGACCGATGCGAGTTGCCATTCGGCCTGACGGAAAAGGTGCGTATCAAGCCCGCTTTTCGGGCCGCTTCGCGTTGGTAATTCCATTCGCATATCGAGCAACGTTAACCCCTGGACTCGACGCCAACGGCAACGAGGTACTGACATCCTCGAAAAAACTCGGACCTATGCTCGGCAGCTACAACATGCAAACATGGGTTTCCGGCTCGCAACTCCACGGTTCCTTCCAAGCGGCCGGCGACAATGGAACCGTGTCTATGCAACGTGTCCGTTAAAAAGGACAGGACAAATTGTACGTCCCGAACTGGGGTAGTCCCGTGGTGGGTTGATCGATCCATCGACGACCGTCCTTGGCGGGACGATAGAGCTCACAGGATGAGGAGCCCAGCGTGAGGAAAAGCCAAAGAGTTCAATTCACTGGTCACCATGGCTTGTCCCTTTCCGGTATTTTAGAGATCCCGCAAACAGAGCCACGTGGATGGCTGCTCTTCTCCCATTGCTTTACGTGCAATAAAGATTTGAAGGGGATCGTGCGAATCTCGCGAGGGTTATCCGATCGCGGTTGGGGTGTGCTGCGGTACGACTTCGCAGGCCTAGGAAATAGCGAAGGCGTATTCCAAGAAACCAACTTTAGCACCAACTGCGAAGACCTACGTCGCGCCGCCGAGTTTTTGACTGCCGAGTACCATTGCCCCAGATTCTTGATCGGTCATAGTTTTGGGGGAGCCGCGAGTTTGGCGATGGCGAGCGAGATTCCGAGTGTCGTCGGAGTGATCGCTGTCGCTGCGCCGAGCGACACGCATCATTTAGCCCGTTTGTTGATCTCGATGTCACCCGCGATCGAATCGGACGGGGTTGGAGTCGTTACCATCGGCGGTATGCAGCACACGATTTCCAGACAGATGATCGACGATTTTCGATCCCAACGATTGAGCGACCGCGTGCGTGAACTCAAGAAGCCAATACTTGCATTCCACTCCCCAGACGATGAGACCGTTGCTTTTGAGCACGCACTCATCAATGCCGGTTATCGTGGAGTTGCCGGTTATCGTGGAGTTGATAGTAGCGAACCGCCAGCGGCCAGTGGCATGTACCCGCGAACACTCATCTCGCTCCCTGGCAGCAACCATCTGCTCACGTCGAGCGATCGAGATATACCGATGATCGTGTCGATCATCGACGCTTGGTGCGAGCGATTGAACTAAGCCAATCCAACGATCATCGAGAAGTCCATCGACGAAAAGGCTCACTGCATTCGCGTCGGCAACAACGCGGATGCAGCGAGCCCTTTCAACCGTGAAAGATGGGCCTAACCAGTGCGATTGGTCTGTCGGTTGTTTCCAGGTTTGCTGGAGGTTCGACGCCACTAAGATCACGGCACTTCCTTGCTCGGGTCGCCGCCGCAAGCCATCTGCGTACAGAAGGATCCCGACAACGTTTCGAAAGTGGTTCCACCACTTTCGCCCGCCCTAGCATCCACCACACCTGGTGTCGCCAGAACAGAAAATTAGTAATGCACGAGCCGTGCCAATTCGCATTTTGCTGGAAAGATTTTGCACTGACGGCCAAATGGGCAATCTAGGAAAGATAGGAGCACGGCCTGTTGTAAAATTTGCAATTTCAATCCAGGTCCTTTTTACAATTTCAAAATTCTCATCCCAGTCCGGCATGCATAGATGGCAAAGACTTCGGGCGATAGCGACGTTAACCGGATGACGTTCGCCATTTATCATGGAGCTTTTTAAACGACGGGAAGGGCGATACATTCGCTACATCCCATACAACGATAAACGGCCGAGGGCATTTACTAATCGTTTTATTTGCATGGAAACAGTCGATTGGCAATCGGTACGAGCCTGGGGTACCCTAGCTATCTTGCCGGCGATATGTCCCCCGGCACGAGTTCGTACTAACTCCCATCTGGTCTGAGTGTTTGGATTTTGGAGTATCGGTTGATGACTTCTAAAGCGATGAGTACACCAACCCGCATCTGTTGCATTGGGGCCGGTTATGTCGGTGGCCCAACCATGGCGATGATCGCCAAGAAATGCCCGGACATCAACGTCCATGTGGTGGATTTGAACCAATCTCGTATCGACCAGTGGAACTCGAGTGAACTCCCCGTTTACGAGCCTGGACTACAAGAAGTAGTCGAGGAGGCGCGAGGTCGAAACTTGACCTTCTCGACCGACGTCGAAGGGGCTATACGCGATGCCAACATCATTTTCATTTCGGTGAATACTCCGACGAAAACGTTCGGCATCGGGGCAGGCAGAGCTGCCAATCTAGAGTTCATCGAAAAATGCGCCCGAAAGATTGCTGAATGCTCAACGGGCCATAAAGTCATTGTCGAAAAATCGACCCTTCCAGTCCGAACGGCAGAAGCGGTCAAACGTATCCTTAAAAGCTCCGCGAACAACGCGACGTTTGACGTGTTGAGCAACCCAGAGTTCCTCGCCGAAGGAACCGCCGTGCAGGATCTCTTACAGCCTGATCGCGTCTTGATCGGTGGCGAATCAACCGCCGCTGTCGAACAGTTGGTCGAAGTCTACAGCCGCTGGATCCCACGCGACAAGATCCTGACTACGAACCTTTGGAGTAGCGAACTATCGAAATTAACAGCCAATGCGTTTCTGGCGCAGCGAGTTTCGTCGATCAATGCGATTTCCGCATTGTGCGAAGCAACCGGAGCCGATGTCGACGAGGTGGCGAAAGCTATCGGTACTGACTCTCGCATCGGACCAAAGTTCCTCAAGGCCTCGGTAGGTTTCGGTGGTTCATGCTTCCAAAAAGACATCCTTAATCTCGTCTACCTTTGCGAACACTTCGGATTGAATGAAGTTGCCAAATACTGGGAACAGGTAGTGGTCATGAACGACTATCAGAAAAAGCGATTCTCGGCTCGAATCGTTCGAACAATGTTCCATACGGTCTCCGATAAAAAAATTGCGATTTGGGGATTTGCTTTCAAGAAGGATACAAACGATACGCGTGAGTCAGCGGCGATCCATATCTGCCGTGATCTGTTGGAAGAGCGTGCACGCTTAACCATCTACGATCCACGGGTACCAGAAGCCCAGGTGCGCAGTGAATTGGAGGGGATCTTCAAAGATGCACTCGGTGTGGTTTCAGAGCGGCATAAGCAACTGATACGCGACCATGTGACAGTCGTTCATGATGCTTACGCTGCGGCCGACAATGCGCACGCCATCGCGGTTCTTACCGAATGGGATGAATTCAAGAAGCTCGATATGACACGTGTATTCCAAGGGATGCATCGCCCAGCCTTCCTCTTCGATGGACGCAATATTATGGACGCTGGCTCTTTGTCCGAAATGGGCTTCGAAGTGCATTCCATCGGCCGCCCCGCATTCCATGGCAACTAAGAGCCAGGGATACAAATTGCCGGGAATATCAACCAAAACATCACCCAGCAAACTCCATCCATGAGGTTCGTGACACACCACCGAACAATGCAATTTCCGGAATGGTCAGGCTAGATCTGTATCCGAGCGGGTGATTGCATCCGATCGCGGATCCACTACAACATCATGAGCCTCCGGTCGCGTTCGGTTGCGGTTTGGAGGTAATTGTTTCTAGGCTTCCCCTCTCGCGTCCCACGTATCCATGGCCTCTCCCAATATTTATTCTTGGAACTTGATCGATTCGCGTGGTTCCAATTCGAAAATTCCAGATACGATTCCTAGATGGATCGATGTCTTCGGAGGGAAATTCACGATGGACTGGTCGGTATGGAATGACGGTCCAGCTCAAGGAATGAGATGCCTCTCGATCGATACGGGGGCTATGAAAACTACGGTGCTTCCGGCGCGGGGGGTGGGGATTTGGAAGTGCTGGTCCGGCAACATCGAATTGGGTTGGCAGAGTCCCGTACGCGGTCCTATCCACCCGAGCTTGGTGCCGATCGGGGATCCCTCGGGCATCGGTTGGCTCGAAGGTTTTGATGAGCTACTGGTCCGCTGCGGCTTGCTCAGTAACGGAGCCCCTGAGTTTACAGATCAAGGAAACGTCCGGTACAGTGTTCATGGTCGCATCGCAAATTTACCGGCTCATTCGCTTCGGGTCGAAGTGGATACGCAAGCTGGTTTCCTCGATGTGATCGGTACCGTCACCGAATCCAGATTCCTCGTCTACACACTGGAGCTGGAGTCGAGGATTCGATTTAAGGTTAATTCGAGCGAGATTGAGCTCACGGACAAAGTAACCAATCCGCTAACGTCGACGGGCACGATGCAATTGCTCTACCACATCAATCTGGGTCAGCCTCTGTTGCAAGCTGGCTCGAAGCTAGTAGCCGCATTGGAAACAGTGGCTCCTCGCGATGCGAGGGCTGCCGAAGGCATCACCGACTGGAGTACCTGCCAAGGTCCCCAGGATGGTTACCGCGAGCAAGTTTATTACTCCACGCCACAGGCAGACGAAAACCACTGGACCGAAGCGATGCTCACCAATAGCGACGAATCGCTTGGTTACAGTGTGCACTTCGACACGCGTACACTCCCTTGCCTCAGTTTTTGGAAAAACACGGCGGGAGTCGAGGATGGTTACGTTCTTGGGATCGAGCCTGCGACTGGATTCCCGAATACGAAATCGTTCGAAGAACAACAGGGTCGGGTGGTTCGATTGCAGGGAGGCCAATCCCGAACCTTCCGATTGAAATTGCAACCTCATTGGGATCGTGACCAAGTTGGGCGAGCCATGCAACGCATCAAGGGACTTCAGTCGAAACCCATGCGCACCGAACCAACCCCTAAACTAGGCTGGTCACCTGGTGCCTCGAGTTAGCCCTGAGATCCTGAATTGGAAATGGATCGCAGCGATAGCTCTGTGCTTCGCGATTCGAATGGCTGTGATCGCAGCCAATTCCGATTCATTTCGCGAGGACCCCGACGCCTACCGATCGCTGGCAGCAACATGGGCTCAGACCGGAGTCTATGGACGCATCGGATCCAATGGTGAAGCCATTCCGACGGCGTACCGACCACCTCTTTATCCATGGATGCTGTCTTGGTTAGTATCGCCAAACCATGCGATGGGCGAGTGGTTTGCGATCGCCGTAGTACATGCCTCACTAGGAACACTCACCTGCTGGCTTACCTACGCGATTGGTCGGTGTCTCTCGTTAACGCCGACGATCAGTGCCATCGCTGCTTGCTTGGTGCTGATCGATCCGATTTTGCTCAGGCAGTCAACGTTGGTAATGACCGAAACATTGGCAACGTTTCTAGGTGTGCTCGCATGGTGGTTGGCTATCTCGCGTCAACCGTGGCTTGAGCGATGGCAGCGACCTCTTCGTCAAGGAGGGGATTTGTCTTCGGTCGTAGCTCTGCCTAACGCTGTGGCGTATTCGAGAGAACGGTGGATGCACCCCTTCGTTCGTAGTTTCCTGCTAGGTGCAGCACTCGGTCTCGCATGCCTTTGCCGTCCCACCGCGTTGGCTTGGTTGGTGTTATGGCTACTGTTTAGCGCGTTGGGTCTAATTATTTTCGGAGAACGACAGGCGTTGCGGAGATGGCAAACAATCCTGAATGGAATGATGCTATTCATCTCGTTTTCTGCGATCCTCGGAGATTGGGCCATACGTAATCAAACCGTGCTCGGTCGTGCGGTGTTGAGCACGACGCACGGAGGCTACACGCTTTACTTGGCCAATAATCCCGTCCTTTATGAGCATCTTCATGCGTCGGTTTCGCGAGAGTGGAACGAAGAAGCATTTCATGCCCTTTGGAGATCCGAACGCATGGAGGTCGAAGGGGCTGGGGAGATAGCCAGCGATCGGCTGGCCAACCGGCTGGCTATGGAAACCATCCGCTCCGAACCGCGGGATTTCGTTCGAGGGTGCGTGGTGCGGATGGGCTGGTTTTGGGCGATGTGGCCGTCGGAGAGACAAGCTGGCCCGACAGTACGCTGGGAAATCTTCCTTTGGTACAGCGCCGTGTACTTGGGTGCCGTCGTCGGGAGCGTGAGAGGGTTGCTGGCTTGGCGGCAAGGCGTGCGGGGTTACACGGCTACTCAGAACCAGTGGGCTGTGCTTCGTAAGCTTCGATGGATGTGGATTGGTTGGGCCCCCGGAGTCACGTTAGTAATCAGTCTAATGATGGTACACAGCGTTTACTGGAGCAATATGCGGATGCGAGGCCCGGCGGTGCCTGTCATCAGCCTGTTAGCAGCCTGCGGAATCGCCTGGGTTTGCCGTCGCCTTTCCGGGGCTGAGCCCACCGTGACAGCCTCGTTACAAGCCCCCCAAGATCTTGCATCCTAGGCCTCACAGGCAGAACTAGTGTTAGTAACTCCGGAGCCAATGAGCGTGCAATCGGCAAAGACCGAACTCGGAATATCCTTTAATCGCATCGGGATTTCATTGGATTTCTTGACATTACAACGGCATCCCGTACCATAGAACTAGGCCTTGAAGGGAGCAATCTCGGCCAACACTTCGATTTCCGCCGCTGCACACCACTCTGCAGAGTCCACTCTGCAGGGACCCGACCGCCCAGGCGAAACGAGCACTACAATATTGCTCGCGTTCCGGCACCTCTATCGCAACCTGTTTCTTTAGCAACTTGTTTCGATTTGTAGGCTGGTCAACTTTTCAGACTTCTGGAGATAGAAAACATGTCAATGCGTACTCGGCTTCTTCGACGAGGCTTCACCTTGGTCGAACTGCTGGTAGTTATCGCCATCATCGGCGTGATGGTTGGTTTGCTGCTGCCTGCCGTTCAAGCTGCTCGCGAAGCAGCACGTCGAATGAGTTGCAGCAGCAACATGCGACAGCTCGCGATGGCTGTGACCAACTTTGAAGCTGCGCGCAAACAGATGCCGGGTAGCGTCGGCACGGTAAACACAGCCGCCAGCGCAGACATCATGACTGATCCGCTCCCAGACGGATCGCCAGTGACCCAAATTTCGTGGATGACGAACATCCTCCCCTACATGGAACAAGACACCCTGTATCGGATGATCCTCCCTACCGCAGACGTTTCAAACGATCCTCGGAACACCGCTGGTCCCGTCACCCCAACGGTCAACTCAAATACATGGGTTGCACAGCAGAAGATCGCCTTGTTCCGTTGCCCAAGCGATACTACACCCACCGTCCTCCCTAATCGCGCCCAACGCAGTTCTGGTAGCCAGCAGTACGCTGTCACCAGCTACAAAGGTGTTGCCGGCTCTAACTGGGCCTGGGGAGCTAGCTCCACTGCAACTCACCCTGTTTTCGGAACCGATCCATTTTTGATCAACAATGGAAACGGCATCGGAAA